>JAABUS010005206.1_pt1 | contig 17454 bp, 18 predicted proteins | sample 5560161 | NCBI WGS metagenome assembly JAABUS01 (sample SAMN10711885, study PRJNA513376) | rock metagenome | isolation source: Antarctica rocks | place: Antarctica: Victoria Land, Trio Nunatak nord | collected 2016-01-04
CCCGCTCCATTTCCCCCTGCCCCATTCACCGCCGCTCCATTCACCGCCGCTCCATCCCCCCCAGCCTTCTTCGCCCCCCTCTTCGCCCGCTCCCTCTCCCTCCTCTCCCCATCCTTCCGTTTCCAGTCCCTGAGCCCCTTGCCCGTAGGCGGCCGCCCCACGCCACCGGCCAGGAACCATAGTCCGGCTGGGACGCGGTCGTCGTCGCCTACGCGCTTGATGTCGAAGGGACCGCCGCCGCGGAGATGGAGGTGCGGGGTGTTGTCTTCGTTGTTGGTAAGAGGGAGGGATGCGGTGTGAGGGATAGAGGCTTTAGGAAGGGGGTTGGTCCCGGATAGTCTTTGCTTCGGTGGCGATGCGGCAGAGATGGCATTGCTGGTCTCGTGCGAGGTGGGGGTCACAGCGGGCGCGATGGCAGGGGAGGGGTTTGGTGGGAGGGTGGATATTGGAGGTGGGTTCTTCGTCGGAGTCGGCGGCAGTAGAGAAGGAGAGGAAATGGTCGGTGATGATGCGTTGAGGCGGGTTGTCAGTGGCGGGTTGGCGATCTGGATGGCCGTGTTGGAGGTTCGTTGCTTGACTTGATTCAGGGGGTTTGAAGGTGGGTTCTCGTTCTTCGGAGGAGCAGGCGTGGGATGTGGCTGTCTGCTTGCCTTTTCCTGTGTCCTCCTCCATCGAGTCTGTTGTAGTGGTTCGAAGAACAGCTTCGCCGTGTGGATGCCACCCCACTTGCTCTCTGCACGCTCCGGAGGGGTAGAAGTCATGGTGGGCATACCTCGCCCTGTCGTCAGTTTCAAACGCGGGCGTCGGGAATCTGCTGTACGTGCTCGTACTCCCTCTCTCAACATTATTGTACGCAGTTTCCTGCGCGCTTGGCGAACGAGGAGGTTTGGGGTTTCTGTTGCTCGCTGCGAGAGCTTCGAAAGTTTTGTAGCGGGTGTCGAGCACGGGGAGGGCTTTGGAGGCTTTTCGTGGGTAGGGGAAACAGCAGAGGGAAATCAGTTTCTCGGGCAGGGACTTTGGAGGGGGGCCAGGATGTATGTTGATGAGGTCGCGGAGGTTGGGTGTGGATTGGTAAGGAGAGGGCATGACTGATTGTAGGGAAGGGGCTTGATGTAGGATAGAGGACAAAGAAATGAGGACCACGAGCGTGATAGATTCCAAAGAAGCATAGAGAGTCACCGGTTTCTTGAGTGAGCAAGAGCTATAACGTCTGATTCAGAGTTTGTAGTAGATTGGTGATGACTCTGGCTGTAAGTTTGCTAGTAGGTTCTTCGCTTGAAGCCTCACGCTCGATTAGACACTGATTGTCTTGAACACGCTATTTACACATCGTCGTCAGCAACACCTCTTTCATATCAAATACATGTTTCTTAGAAGGAATTTGGAGACTTACCCGAATCCGCCTGCCCCTGTGCCCATGACGCACCCTGGAATTTGAGGATGCCAGTGGCACTCCTTGACCATCTCCATAAAGTGTACAAACAGCAGCTGCGGCGGCACATCCTTGACGTCCGCAGTATCTCTACTCTCCTCGTCGTCCAGCTCGACAGCCAAGTCCCACAACGTCAAGGTGTTGTCTCCCGCTGCCACGGCGACGATACTATCATCGGTTGGGTGCCACTCCACGCTAGTAATCTGCTCTTTGTGGAAATTGAACGACGCTACGGGCTTAGGCTGAGGGTTGCTATTAGTATCAGAAGCGGGTTTCCACTGCCGCAAGTCCCACACGGCCCAGGTTCCATCATCGGCGCCGGTAGCTAAGAGATGAGGTGTTTGTGCCGACCAAGAGAGGACATTGATATCTGAAGTGCTGATGGTAACGCTCACGGCCGCGGTGCGCGACTTCGAGCGGACGTCCCAGACTTTGACTGTGCCATCACTGCTAGCGGACGTGAACACGTTGCGTTCATTGGGTGACCATTGAAGATCTTCGACGCTGCCTAGGTGTCCTGTGAAGGGGCGGGTGTCAGTCGTCCATTCGCCATCCGTGCAGGTAGTGACGAAGATTTTGCCGTCATTGTCGCCGGTAAGGAGCTTTCCCTGTGGGATAAGCGGTGACCACGCTATGGCGTAACCTTCAGATCTGTGCATGCGGAGGGTGGCCAGAGGTTTCGATTGAGAAGGGGTCAGTATAGTGCCCGGAGTATCGAAGGAGGTTAGGTGTGGGGTAATATCGTGGATGAGAATTTCTGTGGATTCGAGTATCGTCGCGCTGAGGGTTGTCGAAGCCTTGGAAGAGTCTGAGGAAGGGACCTGGTGCACGCGGATGCGGTTTGTAGTTGAGCCGAGAGGTAGGGATTTGGTTTCGAGGATGGGCTCCGTGCTCTCGTCGTCCTCAGATTCGTCGTCGGATTCTTCTTCTTCCTGGGGACGTTGTGTCCGGCTGAGCCCACTAAGTTTCATTACAAGCAGCTGGTTGTCTGTTGGTTTCCTGCTCTCGGCTTGGGTACCTGCTACAGCATAAAGTGTGGCTGGGTAGCTTTTGCGATTGCTGCCCAGGGAATCAGGGATGACAGCGAAGGACAGACAAGGCCAGGTGGTCGTGAAGGTGTGCAGCATTTGGTAGGCTGAAGAGTCGGGCGAGAGCGATTCGCCTGCGTTGAGCTTGTCTCGGCCGGGTATGAATGTGCGCTGGTCTACTTCCATGGCATCTGCTTGAAATCAGTAAATTAGGTTGGGGCACGAGCATTGGTCGAACCGCACAGTTTCTCCAGCGTGAGCCACGTACCCCTCTTCTCTTCGACCTCTCGCTCCTCGTCTGGTCGCCCATCTACTCCAGCTTCGATAATTTCATCCTCACTGTCGAATTCATCCTCGAATTCACCCTCAAAGTCTTCTTCTTCGCCGCCATTCTCTTGCTTTAGGGGTCGTTCTCCAGCCTTGAGGGGACCGGCTTCCGTTTCCAAAGTTTCTGTCGCTCTTTTACCCATCTTGCCAGGTCGTGGGTCGTGGGCTACAACAAGCGTGGTCCGATGAATATGTCTCGAGGATTTGGATAATCGATAACGGAGCTTTAAGCGAGACATTCAGGCGCTAGCCGCTGAGCCAATTGGGACTCCTCTTCCATGACGACCAATCACCTGCTGCATCAACGTTGAACCTTCGATTGCTTCCAGGGGACAACCTGAACTCGCCATCCAGACTCTCACCGCGCAACTCGAAGCTCTTTTGGCTCACACCATCGTTCGAAAATATTAATGAACCACAGAACGCACTCATTGACCATATGCGAACGCTACATCATTCGGCTCCCTGCTTCGAAACGCGTTGTCAACACTTCATCCGTTATTTCCATTCCAATCAAGCCTTCGAGCAGGCTCGGCCTTCAACCACTGTCTGAATATATCCCCTCCTTCTAGACCTGACTCTGGCGAGCATTGATCTCATTGCTGCATGAGTATCTCAATGGATACACAATATCAACAAGATCCAATGGCTCACAATAACGACGAGGCCATGGGCGGTGTAGATGACAACATGGCCACCACACCTACAGGAGGCTACGGTACCAACCATCAGAACGGCCTACGACAGTCCACCCAATCCACAGATTATCAAGCCACGAACGGCCCCCTCTCCCCTTCGCAAGAGGAACCCAACGCACGCTATCCCTCAAATTCTACATACCAGCAACAACCACAACCATATTCGAGACCATCATCTGGCCTTTCAGGCTCGCATTCTCAATCCTATCAGGACCAGAATCAGAGATCGGGGCACTCGGGGGATAAGGGGCAGAATAGCGTTGTGATCAAGGTTGGCATGGTGGGGGATGCACAGATCGGAAAGACAAGCTTGATGGTCAAATATGTAGAGGGGAGCTGGGACGAGGACTATATCCAGACGCTGGGTAAGCTGAACCAAAGCTCTGAGTAACGTTCGGCTGGCTGACCGTCCCTTGCCAGGTGTCAACTTCATGGAGAAGACCATATCGATACGGAACACTGAGATCACATTCTCGATCTGGGATCTGGGCGGTCAGAGAGAGTTCGTCAATATGCTACCATTAGTCTGCAACGATGCAGTCGCCATACTGTTCATGTTCGATCTCACACGGAAGAGCACCCTCAATTCGATCAAGGAATGGTATCGGCAAGGCCGAGGCTTCAACAAGACAGCGATCCCATTTCTAGTCGGGACCAAGTACGACCATTTCATCAACTTCCCAAAAGAAGATCAGGAGGAGATATCCACACAAGTCAGTGAACCTCTCCAACAGCACTAACATTCCAACTGACTATCTGGCAGGCCCGCCGCTTCGCAAAAGCTATGCGTGCAAGCCTAATTTTCAGCAGTACCAGCCATAGCATCAACGTTCAAAAGGTAAATTTCCGCTTCCCCAACGCGCCCCACCTTTGACTAATACAAGGGCCTTGTCAGATCTTCAAGATCGTCCTCTCCAAAGCCTTCGACCTCAAATGCACCATCCCCGAAATCGAAAACATCGGCGAGCCTCTCCTCCTCTACCAGTCAGTCGTCTAAAGCGACAACGCTGCTGGTCAAGCAAAGGCGGGCCGCATGGAGAGGGGAAAGTGGGGGCATGGGTAGGCGGGTTTGATGTTACACCACAGATGATGAGCTATGGAAGAGGACGAAGACAACGTGGACTGGCCAGGTCTTGATGAATTTTGACAGCGTGCATGGTTCGGGCAAAGGTGCTGATGGAGGAATCGGTGTTCTACGACGAGCCACGCTCAAGTCCGGTAGAGGAAGCTGCTGCTATGTACAATACTCACGAACCGGCTATGCTAGGAAACGTTTACCATGTTTACCGCGACCATTGACCACTTGCTACCCAGCGCCAGAGCGTGATGCCGTCTTTCCATCCGTTCCATTCAATTCATTCACTTATCTCGCGTCTAAGCGCGCGTCTTGAACACTCATCTACCGCACAGAATTTCGATACCGACACCGTTTACACCACAACATCAACCACCAAACATGGCATCGCCACCACCGCCTCCACCCAGTGCACCACCACCTCCCACAATGGAATTACGCAAAGACGCAACGACGGCCCCAGCATCGCCCGCCTCAACCGCCTCCGCCGCCTCCTCCAACGACGACGAGCCCCAGCCCAGCAAGCCAAAACCAAGCCAGCGCGGCATCAGCAAACGGCGCCTCCCCAGCGGGAAGAAAGCCTCCCGCAAGTCCCAGAGATACGCCTCGGGCGCCCGCACGCCACGCCAGCTGCGCGATGAGTTCAATAATCAGCAGCGTCAGAATAGGGCGTGGCTGCATCATCAGGTGCAGTTGCCGGGGAGAGGGGGGGTGGGGCATCAGGCGGAGAGGGAGCTGAGGGGGTTGTTTGGGAAGGGTGAGTTTGTGCTATTTTGGAAGGGGCTTGTATTCTTTTTTGTGGATCTCTGCAGGGTGTTCAGTTTGTTCATTTTCTGGGGGTTTTGATGGAGTTTGTCTGGGGACTCTTTAACGATTTTGACGCTTTGGCGGTGGGCGGGTGCTGGTCGATTATTGGGGCCTTTGACGCTTTGCCGCTTTCACGTTGGGCGGGCGCTGGTTGATGGGGCCATCGCTATTCCATTAAAACGCGTTTCATGCCCGCAAAGCATATGGTTATTGTTCGGGAAGCCCCTAGGACGCAATACCATAAGTGAGGAAACCCGGCTAACCCTCTTTTCTCCGCAGACATCGAAGCCCATCCAGAGACGAACCTCCCAATGCTAAAGAGCGGAATGACGCTTTGCCTTGCCGCGGAGGATGGGTGGCGGCGTCTGCAGGAAGAGCGCAAAGAAGCGCAGGAGGAGCTGGGTAGGCGTGTTGTGCCGGCGTGGTGGGAAATGAAGGAGATCGTGCGGAAGGGGAAGAAGACGAGGGCGGAGCAGAGGGCGGCGAAAAGGGAGAGGGAGAGGGTGGATGCGGAGTTGGGGAAGGTGGAGGGGTTGGAGATCGGTGGTGAGGGTGGGGGTAAGGGTGGAGATGAGGATGAGGAGATGGAGGAAGAGTAGAAGAGGGGTGGTTTGGGAGAGCTTGCGGATGATATGAACTCTCACCACTCTTTCTTCAGCACGAGGCTAGATTTGAAAAGGATTATAGGACTGCTGAGACTCCAGTATGCATGCAGATTGAGCAACTTACACCACTAAAGCAATGGCAGAAACAAATCTGGAGGTGTTCGTTCTTTGAGGAGGTTGCTATGACAGTGCCGGAACGGATATCGTAGCTCATTTCGCCGCATTTGCCGTGGCTTTGATGCACTATATATCCCAAAGATTACTGTAGTAGCATCAAGCAGTCGACGATGGCTTTGAGGGCGGGCTGAGGTTGCGGATAAAACCGCTAATCAACCAACTTAATTGTAATCGTAACCTGGACGTGTGTCAGGACTCCTAGTTAGTAGTCGGCTGTTTCTTTTTCCTCATTTCCGCAGGTCGAGTGTTCAACCCTGGCCATGATCATCTTTTCTTTTTCGATTTGTCTTTTCCATAAAATCTTTAAGTCCACCCTTGCCAAGGGTGAATCTTTCTGAGTCCACCCTTCATCTCCACTTCTAAAGCTGTCTTCAACGGCCAGTATTCCCAACATACACATACTTCTACTTCGCCGAATGGCATAGCCACTGCACTCCCCCCGAAGCACCCCATCCCCCACCTCCCCCAACCCTCCTTACCCACAACCACTACCGCATCACCAAGCACTCCACTCCACTCCAGCACATCCCAAAACCCTCACACCATAAGAAAGACACAGCCAAGCTACTCAACCTGAAGAGAAACACCAATAAAGGGGTCTATCAACTGACCCAATCAAACCGTTGTTCCCTGTTTTGATTGCCGGGTTGGGTGGAAGAGATAGGTTGTGGGGATATGGATTGAAGTCTTACTTCTGTGGATTGGTAGTTGGGGCGAGGAGATGAGCTGGTTGCGAGTAAGGGGGGAATAGGTTGGGGACTAAGTATGTGATGGAACGGAAAAGGGATGGGATGGGGATGGGATGTCGTTGGTTTTGCCAAGAGGTTGCTTAGTAATATACAGCTTTTGTGCAACTGCAGATATGGCTCACACGGTGGGTGGTAATCAGATGCAAAGGCCGCTGTCTGAAGTCTATGAGTTGATCTGATCTGCCACATAAAATACAAAGGCTAGCTACTTCGCCCAGTTTGAATCATGTCTTCCAGGCCACCGTTCGGTATCATCAAGCTATGTTATGATTCGCGTCCGCGAACACCGATGATGCATCATCTAGAACAGAGTAAGGAAATCAAGTTGACCACATCCATCGATCTCCCGCAGCATCCACTTCCAATCGCCTAGTCATAAAGACTATCATCCTCTCCAGCGTTGCCGAATCCATTGCCATTGGCAGCTCCCTCTGCAGCTTCGTTGGCATCTGGGAAGCGGAAGAAGTTGCTGCCGCCGGAGTTCTTCATGCTCTGTGCAAAGGCCTCGTAGCGGCGGACCTCGACATCGCTGACAGATCGCCTCGCCGATTGCATGGCTTCTTCGAAATGTGCTTTGGTGAGCTCCGGCACAGGGTCTTCGTCAGCATCTTCCTCCATCTTTACATCCTCTCCAGCAGCCTCACGTTCCTTGGTACGCTCGATGTCCCAGGAAATGGCTTGCTTGATGGCGAGCTTGACGGCGCGCTGGGTGACGAAGCCAAGATCCGCTCCGGAGAAGCCGTGGGTTCGGCTGGCTATGAAGTCGATGTCCACATCGTCGGCAACAGGGGTCTTGCGGAGCTGGGCTTTGAGAATGCCGGCGCGAGAGGCTTCATCTGGGAGGGGAACGTAAACGAGCGTATCGAGACGGCCAGGACGGCAGAGGGCGTTGTCAAGTTGCTCTGGCCGATTCGTGGCGCCAATGACGAAGACGTTCTTCTTGGAGGTCATGCCGTCCATTTCTGGAGAAGTATCAGCAATTATGAGTTCGGGGGAGCGGTAGAAAGTTACTCACCAGTCAGGAGTTGGTTGACGACACGATCCGAAGCGCCGCCAGCATCTCCATTAGAGCCACCGCGGGACTTCGCAATGGAGTCCAGCTCGTCCAAGAATACGACACACGGCGCTGCAGCGCGGGCCTTGTCGAAAATATCGCGGATGTTGCTCTCTGACTCACCGAACCACATGCTAAGAAGCTCGGGTCCCTTGATGGAAATGAAATTCGCCGCACATTCGTTGGCAACAGCTTTGGCGAGCAAAGTCTTACCGGTACCCGGAGGACCATAGAACAGGACGCCACGAGATGGCGAGAGGCCGAACTTGAGGAACTTCTCCGGGTGGTCGACAGGGTATTGCACACTCTCGATAAGCTCACGCTTGACGTTCTCCAAGCCTCCAATGTCATCCCAGCGGACATTGGGAACTTCAACGACGGCAACTTCACGGAGGGCAGAGGGGTTAGAGACACCAAGAGCGAATCGGAAGTTCTCCATGGTGACACCTAACGAATCGAGCACCTCTGCATCAATGGTGTCCTCGTCCAAGTCAATGAGATCCATCTTCTCACGAATCTGCTGCATGGCAGCTTCCGAACAAAGAGAAGCAACATCCGAACCAACGTAACCGTGGGTCTCTGCCGCGATAGACTCAAGATCAACGTCCTCTCCGAGCTTCATGTTCTTTGTGTGGATTTGCAGGATCTCGAGGCGCCCAGTAGGATCGGGGATTCCGATATCGACTTCGCGATCAAAACGTCCAAAGCGGCGAAGGGCAGGGTCGATGGAGTTGGGCCGATTTGTAGCGGCCATGACAACGACGTTTGAGCGAGCCTTCATACCGTCCATAAGAGTCAAGAGCTGAGAGACCACACGACGCTCGACCTCTCCGTTGGTCTTGTCGCGCTTGGGGGCTATCGAGTCGATTTCATCGATGAAAATGATGGCTGGCGAATTCTTCTCTGCTTCTTCGAAGGCTTTACGTAGATTCGATTCCGACTCACCCGCCATCTTCGACATAATCTCCGGACCGTTGATCAGGAAGAAGAAGGCCCCAGTCTCGTTGGCTACCGCACGTGCCATGAGTGTCTTACCAGTACCTGGGGGCCCAAACATGAGAATACCGCGGGGAGGCTTGATACCGATAGACTTGAAGAGCTGCGGATGACGGAGAGGTAACTCGACCAATTCCCGGATCTGTGCCATCTGCTTTCGACAGCCACCAATATCATCGTAGCCAACTTCGTTCAAGTTCCCTTCTTCGTCCTCACGCTGGATTGGCTCTCCTTCACAGTGGATGATGGTGTCTTGTGCAACAATACCATGCTCCGGCGGATCGACCTCTACCACCTTGAACTCTACCTGCCTCATCCCGCCACGAATTGTGAAGAGGTCACCTTGACGTACAGGGCGGTATGCTTCGCGGAAGTAGGGTGCAAGGAAAACGTCGAACAGAGAGCCAGTAAGCCCTTCAACGGTATCTGCGATGGGTAGCACAGCAATACGCTTAGCCTACACTCGTTGTCAGCATGTGGAGGGATACTGGATGTTGTGAGCTGTTCATGGCTTACGTATTTAATGTCGGGACAAGGATGCACGGTGACGATATCACCATGCTTGACACGTAGATTGTGCCGCACCACACGGTTCATACGTGCGCTCCCATCATCAAGATCGTCATCAGCCAGAACTATCAGGACTGTGTCTTTTCTCTTCTTCCCTTTCACCAGAACAGTATCGCCGCGGAAGAGCTGGAGGTTATCCATAGTCGTGTTGGACAGGGCGATGATGGAGTTGTCATCGTTGACGGCGTCAGTGACACTGCAGGTAGCATGTTAACGATATTGCGGAGCTCCGACAGAGAGTAGAACAGCTTACATCAAGGAGTTTGGTTTCTTCTTCTTCTTGAGGATGGCCGTTGCCGTGTCGTCGACCTGGGCAGACATGTCAGACCTCGCTTTGCTTAGTCTCTAGGCAAGCTCACTTCTTTCTTCTCGGCACCAGAAGCATCACTAGAAGTTGCAGCGTCAGCTATGCCAAAACTCCAAAGTGCAGTGGAAGCATATTTACTGTAGGTTGACCTTGGCCTTGGCCTTGGACTCGGCGTGAGCTGGTTCTGCGGACATGTTTGCCTCTTCAGATGAGTAGTATCAGACAGCGGTGATACGTATGAGTAAAGCCAAGGGTTCGAGCAGAATTTGTAGACTGCCCCAAGAACCAGGAGCAGTTGTATATGGTCTTTCGGATCAGGACCTCGGAGGTGATGGAAGTGAAAGAGTGTTGGGTGGTGACAGGCAGAAGATGAAGCTGTGGTGAGATCGTCAACACCTTTTTCGGTCCATGACAGCCAAATGTGAAGTCGCGTGGATGACATAATCTGTCTCAACGCAGTTAGCGCCGGCGTCTGGATTCTTCCGGCTGGCTCAAAGAAGCTGATCGAACTGAACTGGCTTGGCTTCACCTGGTTGTGATTTCAAAGACATCCAGACGACATGAAAATGTCACCCATTTAGGATCCATTGCTCGGATACCATCGACAGCTACAGCTAGTTGTCTTGATGAAGTCGGAGCTCCCAATCGAAATGGCTTCCATCAAAGTAATAGGTACAAAATATGAGATATCGATATATCGATTGGGTTACCCCTCATGGCGAAGTCTCCCAGTGATATCGGCTAGGCCTGAGAGTAAACATATCCTCAAAATTAGATAGGAAGGGAAGTAAGCAGTCTCGCTGTGCTATATAGGCATTACGGGCCTATGTGGCTCTTCACTGCTGCAAAAGAATCATACCTGCGGGTTGTAGAGCAGGACTTGCTCCTGTGAGATGAGGGCAGACGCTCAACAGCACAGCAGGGGGCCGCTGTGCTGAGAGTATCATGGTACCTCTGTCGTCTGTAAGCTCCTTGTGTTCCCTTATAGAGGCGTCGCGGCTATGCACGCCCTTCTTTCGTTTCTCGCTTCATCGTACAGTTCACGGATGCGTATCGACTTGACTCTATCTATTCGGGTATCGGCTTTGCAGCTCAACAGCAAGCAGGGCCCAGAGTTGCCACTTTACACCCTCCTGCGGCTCCGGAAGATGATCAGCCGAAGGCGTTCCAACCCGTTGCAGGAGCTCGCTGGATCGCGCCATGGGCATGACTTATTCTGAGGGAGGGGATTGGGACTTTGATGTCATGCCATATTCTTAGGCCCTCCTTGTTCCGAGGCCCTTGCATTTCGGTCTGTCGATCGACCGCGCCCCATCTGCAGTAGCTTCAATACGAAGGCACCCTTCTCGGGTTCAACAACTTCTCCAAGTAACAAAGTTGACCTCAGGGCTATGGCCCGATCTCCGGACGATCGCGCTTGGATGATGGCTGCCGCTAAAAAGTCTGCAACCGACGATCGTTCGGGTCAGCAGAGGCCTACTGTACGGAAGGAAAAAACGATTCAACTACACCACCGATTCACATGGTGATGCTGCATTCCATGCATACGAGGCCTCAATGCTACATCGTAGACGCACGGACCGCAAGACGTGCTGTCGACAGTGGTCCATAATCTCGAGATGAGCTATCTTCAAATGAGCACCGTCCCTTCCCGAGTTGCAGGGTAAGAGCGGGTATCTATGCTGTATCCCAAGGACAACCATGCTGCCAAGGCTCACTCAACATAATTGTCAAGCCGGATGTGGCTTACTGAGACAGTTTGAGCGATTCTCCAGCCCTTGAAAGGATGGAAAGCTCCGTTGCCGTTATTTATCGATCGGTGAGTCTCACAGCATCTTCATGTTACTTGGTTATATGGAGCATAGAGAGGTCCTCTTTGACTTTTCCCAGGAGATATTGAATGGTGAACGGCTTTTCTTGTTTCGCACGTCATCCGTGGTAATGGATTTGCGCAATGGCTTGTAAGATTGATGAGGCGCCTTCTCAACGGTCTTTTCTGTTGAGAATGCTAATAAGCAACCTTTCATTCGTTGCGAGCCTGTCACCATTGCCTCCGCAACCACTCTTGGATTTTCATGTCTGGCTCTTTTTGGCGCCATGATTATTACTTTACCTGGTTATCTTAAGGCGCCACATTCGCTTACATACATTCGAGATCCCTTAAATGCTGTGAACCCCCGGCTTTCCATATTCATCCAGTACTTCATTTCTCTGAACGTACATGCATCCCTCGGTAAATATTTCACAGCCACAGTCAGTATGTCATATTCTACGTGTCATGGGAGGTCTGGCCATCGACAGGAAACAGTCCAAAGACAACGCGTTGCCCTCCAAGGTCTTACTGGAATTAAGGTGATTGGAATTGCCAGTGGTCAGCCTGGAAATTTTGCAGCCCCGCCTACGCCGACGATGCAGAACCCGGGGCTACATAACTCAATGGGAGCTCAGGTGCCAGAGCAGAACAACTCAATCCCGGCAGAATACATCAAGCCATCAGTCCAGTACTCCGCAACTAAGGGACATAAGGAAGCTCACTTGCCCGACGCAGGTGGTCCACTAAAATATTTAACCCCTCCAGTCAACCTTGCGACTTTTTCTGCATCACCGGAGGTCTCCCATGCTGTCGACGTTCGTTCTTTCGGCGATGCTACGCCTACCGGTATGTCTATGGCTACCCTGCCTGGACCTGTTGTTCGACAAAGCAGCATGAGATATGGATCGGATGGAATGCTCGCACGAGCAGGCAATTCATCGGGGTATAACGAGAGCCCCGAAAGAGAAGACTCGGGATGTTTCCCCTATAATGGCAGCTTCCCTCGAGCCCTTACAGACGTCTCACAGTTGCCTCCACAAATGCACACTTTGCCAGTTGCAGCGCACACAGTATATCCTCGACATGCCTTTTCATCATCCCATCTTTTGCTATCTAACGTTGAAAATCTGCTCGAGTTCGGCGGCGGACATCAGAAGATCTTGTCGCATTCGCCGTGCGCCTCTTCAAGGCAATTTTGTACGTCAATTGGGAGGCCAGGGCCTACGCTTCAAGCCACTCTAGAACGCTTGGACTACGAACTTGGCCAGCTCGTGCGTCGTGTCCGTTCAGCTACGACGAGTCTTTCTCTGGAAGACGCGATGTTGGACCACATAAATTTTGATATACCTCCATCATCTAACGTTTATAAAGAAGCTGTTGATGCTGCTTTACGGTGTAAATGCCACAATTCTGTGGCTCAAGGTGTTCGGCCACAAGAACGGCAGGATCGAATATCTCAGGACGCCAGATCTAGACCAAGCTGTATCAGTAATGTGGGATTGTCATCTCGGAGCTTGCGAACATCGCCTCATCATTCGGAATTCAGCGACTGGCTAGTGTCCCGCCCAGGTCGCCCAAAGTCCGAGCCTCAGCCCCTCGACTGGCCGCCAATAAAAGACATCATGCAGTTCATGACAGAGAGTGTAAGTCCCCACGGTATATCGATGTTCTCACGCGGTAGAGTGTATCTCTTCTCCTTGAGAGACCAAAGCAACGTTGACTCCTAATCGATTACTTCGGAGACTAATTTTCTGCAGATCCAGCGCTCTACTGCACAACTTGAGTCCATATCCTGCAATGGCACACAGAGACGGCAGACGTCAGGCGTCAAAAGAGTCGCTAAGTCGTCGGCTTCTCTCGAACGAACAGCGCCGACCGTCGAAAGCTTGAAACGTGGACGCAAAACCGATGCTGGCCAACATCCTTACCGGAAACCCAAGATTGCAACCGGTAACGCCAAATCAATCGAAGATTCCTTGTTAATGCCACCACCCCAAACGCTCCCTTGTCAGAGCACACGCGTTGCGCACGAGGCCAAGCTGGGTCAACGACCGTGTACCCTCCCCCAAACACCGATGCATCCGACATCTATGCTATATCAAGATCCAGACGCTTACGACAACGAAGCGCTTGTTGAGGCTTTGCGATTTGATCGTGACATTCCCGACTACCCCATCCCGAAACTACCAGAACTTCATAGAGATGAATGTCCTTCAAAGATCGACTACGGGCACCTGACAGCTTACGGTTCCGCCGAAGCTATAGCGTCATATCCACCTACCTTTCAGGCATCACTTCAGCGGACTATGCAAAATATAGCGATGTATGAGTTTCGGCGCGGGCAATCCCACGCTCTGGTCTTCGTCTATGGTTCGCTTATGATCTCATGCCTCAACCATGACATTTTCAACGGCCGTGTATCGCCTTTCACCATCGACGAAGTGTCTCAATGTATGGTTTCAGCGAGCGTCACAGGATTCAGACGTTATCGCGTCCACGGTAGCCATGAACCGGTTGCGCTCGGGACCGGAAAGGAAAAGGATGTCATCCATGGTATGCTCATTTTTAACCTTTCGGATAAAGACTGCCGGAACCTGGACCGCTATACTGGGCGGGGATACGTTCGCAGCCGAGTGAGATTCTGTGTCAAGCTCAAAACAGGACACACGAATGGGTACGCGCGGATTTACTGTGCACCGGACAGTAAATTCTTGGATTGTTCCTCCAGGGGTGAGATCATGGTTGATGAACCTTGGACGGTGGAAGACTTTTGGGAGAACGGCCCATCTTGCATGGAGTGGCGCGCGCAGAGCGGTCGAAATCATGGGTCCAACAGTGGTCTGCAATTGCAGCAGAATGTCCAAGATCTGAGCTATCATGGTTACATCGGCCAAGATCAGCCATCAGCTCGCTTCGAGCAAGGCAGCACGGATCAGAGTCTAGTACTTCCTCAGCAGGATGTCACAAGTCAGATGCTGAACAGCCTCGAGCCTTCGGCATCAAATTGGGGGGGGTTCCCGCAGATTAGCCCCACCCAGACAATGAGCAACGTCGAGCAGGGTGGCTCAGTCCAGACTTGGGAGGGATCTGGTCAGAATGGCATTGACCAGGCAATGAGCAACGTCGAGCGAGTTGGCTCGATTCAGCATTGGGAGGGATCTGGTCAGAATGGCAACGACCAGACAACGAGCAACGTTGAGCAAGTTGGCTCGGTTCAGAACTGGGAGGGATCTGGTCAAAATGGCAATGACCAGACGCTCAACAGCCTCGCTAACGCGGCCTGGGAACCATTTCCCGAAATGGATCTAGATCCGAGCTCACTCGACTTCTATGACTTTACCACGAGCTGAATATGCTAACAGCGAGTAATCTGCACCAATGGAGCGCGAAACGAAATCTCCTCGTACCCAACAAGGACTCGGGATTGGGTGAGAAGGATGCCAAATTCCCACTTTATACACGATATAACCGACTTCACCGACGCACTGAAAAATTGGAGGCCCGTTTCAAACGGAGAACAAGCAAAGGCCTCACCACATCCACGTCCAAGACTTATACTGGTAAGGACACCAAAGACGACCGTGAGGCGACGACCTTCCTCCAGAATGTCATACTCTATGCCCAATCGATCGGCGCTTCGTATCTACCCAGTTGACGTGGGCCTTGAACCAGTTTAATCCAGAACAATGTTCAGACGGTTACCACGCCTACCGTCCATACTTCGGTACAGGACTTTGCCGAAGAGCTTGCTGCAAAAAGGGAGCTATGGAAGGCCATGATGCTTGCTCGGTGAACCAGCGCCAGACAACGAGATCAAGAATCTGATCCCTGGCAGTGCTGTGCCAGAAGAAGCCAAAATTGAGGCTCACCCAATTCTCGGCTAGTCAAAGCCGCATGCGAGAAATCACCTCGCTGTGGATGCTAATGACGCAACCATTCGGCCTCTGTCGTATACCTAGTCTACAAATTTCCACTTCACTCGCATCGGGCTGCCCGGGATAAAGACGGGCACGAGAGGCCGCCTGTGGCCAGCGACATCCCAGGAAACAGTCGCTCTCAGCGGCCATGGCGTCCATCACATCCTTGAAGCCGGATCACGATCTTAGGAAGAGTGGCCGTCCGCGTAAGGAGGTATTCGTAAAATCAAAGATTAATCGCGGTCCAGCCGTCCACCACTCGTACCTTGACTGCAGCACAAGGCGCTTCACACCGTTGATAGTCATCGATTCCTCGGTGACAAGAAATTGGCAACCACGAAGCGATATCGCAGCTTCTACGAGTAACCAAGTCTTCCTACAGACAGTCTTCCGCAAACATCCAGATCGAACGTGCTCGTCGGTGGGTTGTACTCTTCGTCCAAAGCTTGCCGAACCGGACAACAAAACCCACGATCGAAAAATCTACAGACATAACCCAAAGACTCTACCACCAACTACGGAGACCACCATAACTCTTGAGCCTCATCTATCAGACATTGCTCACTTGGAGATATTAACGCGATGGAATTGTGAGATAGGGATGTACTCCTACTAACGATGTTACAAGGAGGTACTCAACCGCACACTCTATGAAAGGGATATGCTTCTACCCCCGCTCTAACCGTTAGCTCTCACTAACCTTCCTGTGATTCTGCTACGCTGGAGATGTAGAGGACAATGATAGAAATCACTATGAGCCCTCGCTATTGCGACTCTGCTTCCATAGGTTTCTTGATGTGTTAGGCTCGTCCATAAACTACCGTGATCCTGATCCTGTTCTGAGACTCCAAGGACTGTTGATAACAGCCGGCCCTACCTACTTCGATTCCGTCGCTTTCTAGAAGCTCGGTCGAAGCATGAGGGTGGAAATACCATTTTATCCTCCTTTCCCTCTCCCCTCTTCACAGCGACCTACGTCTTACGCTCTAAGTCCCCACTGCTAGAGGTTTGTAAGCTTTCGTAGTATTGCAGGGTCTGAAGCAGCCGCTGCATTTCTTCGCGGTAGATCTATATTGTCGAGTCGCTGCGATGTGATGAAGAGAGTCAAAAACCTAGCTTTGTATCTCCGGTGACAGCGCGACGGATAAGAGGGAGAAGAGTGCACTGGTGCTGAACGAGTCCTCCAGGTTCGAGTGACTTGTGAAGTAGGAAAAAGGGGGGGAAGGGGATGAAGGAGATATGTTCCTGTGTTCTGCGTACCTCCGACTTCGCAACTTCAACTTCAATCGAGGCTTGATGACTAGGTGATAAGCCAAAGTGAGTAGATCTGAACCAGACCTGCTTGTCAAAGCTTTCGGACTATGATATGGCATCCGAGACACCACACCACCCTACCCCCTCCTCCACGCCTCTCTCAATGCCACCCCCCCAGCCACCATCCCCAACGCTCCCACCGCCCCTTGCCCCAGCACGCCCCCCTCCACACTCCAATGCGCCGTCAACGGCGCCCACGCCGCGTTCGCCACCACTTGCCGCCACCACCTCGCGCTCGCCTGCATCCGCTGTATCTTCTCTTCTTTCTCGCCCACCGTCTGCACCCCTCCCTCTCCCACCTCCTCACCAACACCACCCCGCTCATCCTCTCTCTCCATCCCCAACCCTTTCAACCCCTCAGGCGCTCCCACGCCATCGCCCTCCCGTCGCGCCAGCACACCCTCGCGCCACAGCCTCCCCCCCTCACCCAAAACCCCCAGCATCCAAAACCGGCTACTCCACAACCACCACCTCCCCCTCCTCCGCCTCCCCACTCTCAGAACGCCAATATCCCCCAAAAAGGCCATGTTCTCGAGGAGTTGGAACGTGGCGCCTAGGGTAAGGTTTAGGTATGCGATATAGTGG
>JAABUS010005208.1_pt1 | contig 17453 bp, 17 predicted proteins | sample 5560161 | NCBI WGS metagenome assembly JAABUS01 (sample SAMN10711885, study PRJNA513376) | rock metagenome | isolation source: Antarctica rocks | place: Antarctica: Victoria Land, Trio Nunatak nord | collected 2016-01-04
TGCCGGTCATCTCTGCTGAGCCTCAGCGCGGCTCGCGGCGGATCAGGACGTCTGTCCCATCAGGCTCTCGATAACGTCGGCTAGCTCGGCCACGGGCCGCTGCCCGTCCAACTCGATGGTTGCGCCGTGCCGGAGCAGTGGTTCGACCGTCTCTACGTAGGCGGCGATCTCCGCCTGCTGTTCCGTGGTCTTGCCGTAGGGGTTGTTCGTGCGGTTCCTGACTCGCTGAAAGAGCACCGACAGCGGCGCGCTCAAGAGGACGACATGCTCGAAGCGATCGTAGAACTGTCCTTGGTTCTCGACCGTGCCGGAGACGAGAACGTCCCGATGCTGGGCCAGCAGCCGGTCCATCCGGACTTCGTCCCAGGTGCGATTGGGCATCTCCCAACCGTCGTAGTCCGTGTCGACCGTGAGGTGACCGCGCCGACGCAGTTCATCGAGGACAGTGCTCTTGCCTGCCCCCGACATCCCCGTCAGCAGCATCCGAGCCATGGCATCGACGGTAGCGGCCCCCGCATGGCGACATCCAGCCCCTGTCGGCAGGAGCGACAGCTCACACCAGCGCCCGCCGAGCCATACCCCTCGAACACGGCCAGGCTGCCGGCTCGCTCGAGCCGGACAAGACACTGTCCGGCACGCGCGATTCTGAGACTGGTCCGCGCTCATGACGAAGAATCTGCGACACATCCCGAAAGAGGACTCTGAGACAACGCGCCACTTGTCGCGCACTACGCCCAGCCGAGCCCCCTGAGGGTTCACGGCCCCTCGAGCACGCAACAATGGAGAGGACTCCGGCTCACATGTGCTAACAGCGCTCTCCGGTAAACGGACAGACATAGGGTTCGAAGTCGGCGTCCAGCCTGTCACTGATGAAGGACCTTGTCGTGGACCACGCTGGATCGAGCCATCGTGCCATCACAAGTGCGGTCACTCTACGTACGCCGGCTTGCTTCAAGGCCAGCGCTACCGACTGGACGTGGCCTCCCCGAGCCCACGTGTCGTCGATTACGAGCACGTGGTGAGCGTCGGTTGGCGGAACTACAAAGTTGCCGGCCAACACCCCCCGCGGATTCGTGATCGGCAACGGAGCGGCCGTAACGGCGATCTCCGTAAGGTTTCGCAGAACGGGCTCGGCCAGACCCCGAAGCGGGTGCGCGCGACCGCGATTCTTCAGGGACGGAACAACAGCCCAGTGGGTTGGAGTTCCAAGGGAACCATCGGCAGTGCATTGCCAGTGCGCCACCACTGCGTACGAGACCATCAACTGCATCAGTCTGACGTTCGCCGATGCGGGCCGGGCGTCCTTATATCCGTACATGACTTGCCCGGTCTGGTCGGGTTGCCACGCGTACGTCACGAACCCGAGTCGATCTGCAAGGTCGACCCGCAGACGGCGATCACTGCAAGCAAGGCAGAGGTCGAAGCCAGGGTTGGGGATGCCCGCACAAACCTTGCAGGTCACACCTGCTTCCCAGAACACGTTGCGCAGGAACCCGGCCCCACTTTGGATGAGGAGTTGTCGGGCATCCTCGAGGACTCCCGAGCGATCTGCCATCAGACATTGACCAGCATGCTCAGAATCTTGTCGACCTCGGCCGGCTGGTTGGCAAGTTGCTCGACGACCGAGATCGCCTCTGCCGTGGATGAAGCCACATGGACGCCAGGGCGGCCTTCCAGAGCCTTCGCCCACTCTGTCCTGGCTACGACGAGGTCCGTCAAAATGACCGGACGACCATGCTCGACAGCAAGGCGCGCCTGGATGCGGGCTCCGCTATGTTCACCGGCCTCAACCACGATCGTCGCCACGCCGTACCCAGACATGACGGCGTTTCGCATTGGGAAGCTGTGCTTCGTTGGAGGGGCGTCGGGCCAGAACTGAGACAGCAGAAGACCACGCTCCGCTATGACACTCTGCAACTCCCGATTCTTGGCCGGATATTGCCTGTTGATGCCCGTCCCGATCACCGCGACAGTCCGGCCGCCCCCCTCGAGCGCGGTCACATGTGCAGCCGTGTCTATCCCGGCTGCCAGTCCAGCCACGACGGTGACGCCAATCCCAACGAGGGCCTCGGCTATTGCCCTCGCCATTTGGAGTCCCTGTTCTGAGGCCTCACGAGAGCCGACTACTGAGACGCCAACGTCCCCATCGACCGCGGAGCCGCGCGCGAAGAGGAAGGGTGGCGCCTGGTGTATGTCCCGAAGCGGCGCTGGGTACCGATCGTCCAAGATCGTCCAGAACTCCAGGCCTTGCGATCGCCATGCCTCGACGTCCCTGCGCGCCTGCTCCAGCGCTACCGTCTCATCCACGCTCAGGAAGAGCCCTTCGGCGCCTAGCGCCTCGTGGGCTAACGCCGGGCTGCCGTGCTCGAGTACGGCGTCGGTGAGCTCGTGCCACCTTTTTCCTCCGGGCTTCAGTCGCAGCAGAGCTACGAGCTCAGCCTGCTCCTGCAGGGACGACCGATACATACAGCCAGCGTATCCATGACCGGGCGAGGGGGCCGCCCTTCGCGATACATCGAACATACGTGCGAGTCTGCCGCGCGGCACTGACACTCCTTCTGGGCGGATCCGTGCCCCATCTCGGTCTCCGCACTGCGGCGGTCGTGGATGCAGTTCCCAAGTCGCGGCCCCTGCCGAGCAGTGCCCCCGTCGCGGTATCCAAGGTGGGCGGTCATCACCGTGGTTGGCTAGCCTCGGCAGACTGGAGCTCCGCTTCACGCCGAGCCTCCACGGCGATCGGGGGTTGTAATGTCCGGACAAGGAATGCAAGAACCGCTATTCGGTGGCCTTGAACCAGCGAAGGACAAGCCCCTGCCACAGCGGTCGAGGCTGCGCATATTGATAACCGTCAAGGCTGCACCAACCCCGTCGGCGCGGTCCGGCGAGACGGTCTGCGTCGCCGGCCTTGCGCTCGACCATCTGTCAAGTCACTGGGTCAGGCTCTACCCCATCAACTTCCGATATCTCGAGCAGGACGTGAAGTTTAAGAAGTACGACATTGTCGAGGTCGAGGCCACCCCCGCGGGAAACGACGGCCGTCGCGAGTCATGGAAACCTGACATGCAAACCCTCGTCGTCACGAAGCACCTCGACCCATGGAAAGGGCGGCGGACGCTCCTCGATCCAGTCGTCGAGGACTCCATGTGCGCCTTGAACAAGGCCAACCAGTCTGGCGCCACGGGACCATCGCTCGCATTAGTCCGACCTCGGATCGTGCGAGGCCTGGTCATCTCGAAGCACCCCGGCTGGTCCCATGAGGACCAGGTCAAGATCGATGCGTACGTGAACCAGCTCGAACTCTTCGACGCCCCGGACAAGACACCTCTGGAGGCTCCTCGTCTCCAGGGTCACTACGAGTGGCTATGCCACGACTCACAGTGCAAGGGTCACCGCCAGTCGATCATCGACTGGGAATTCGTCGCCCTGCAACGCCGCAGCCCGAAGCTCACCGACGACGCCTTGGGGGCTCAGCTCCGCGCCAAGTTCCTCACCATGATGTGCCGAGGCGATCGACACGTCGCATTCTTTGTCGGTAACCAGGCCAAGCGACACCACGTCTTCCACGTCCTCGGCGTGTACTACCCCACCTAGACAAGGACGCGGCGAACATCGTCCGCCCCGGGCAGTTCTTCTAGGATCACGCTGCGGTGGCAACGATCGTGGCTTGCCTCGAAGCACAGCACCGCGACTACCTCGCTGCGGGCCCGATCAGCAAGTTCACCGAGCGCCGTACAGCTGTCATCGCCTTGAAGAAGACCGCGAAAGTGCGCTCGACCTAACTCCAGCCCATCGCCCGCGAAGTTCGCACGGTTCTCCTTAGGGTTCCCGAGCGCCTTGAGATGCAGGTACTTGATGCCACGCGACTCGAGAGCCTCTCTGAGGCGGGTCTTGCTGAGGCCCTTCTTGCGGCTAATCGGTGTGAGCCGCACGTCTGCCACTGTGCTCACCCCTCGCACCGTCAGTTCACTCAGCAACTGGTCAAGGGAACGACCCTCGTACCCGATGGACACCAATCCCGTTGCCATCTCTTCCTTCCCACATCTGCGGTAGGCCTCGTCGATGAGGTCCTCGAGACGAACAGCCAGGGCCCGAGCGATTCGCTCGACGTAGAAGACGCCCGGACTGGCAACGCGACCGTGCTCGATGGCCATCACGGTGTTCGTCGACAAACGTGCACTGCTTGCCAACTCCCTTCGAGACATGCCCCTTCCCTCCCGGGTGCGAACCACGGCGAGGCCTAGAGCAGCGCCAAGATCTCGCTCACCGGCCGGTCTACCTCGCTTCATGCTACTAGTAAATCATTACTTCTGGCGCGACCCCCGGCAGTCGACTCACATCGGGCTATCGTCTGATACGGCTCCGGCATCGTTCGCCGGAGGTCTTGGCCCGCGCCCTCGTCAGCGAGAGCTCAGTAAGTCTCGACTGACCACGATCGAAACAGCCCTGTCGGCGCCGTGTCCTACTGTCAGTCTCAAGTCCGGCCTGAACAGTCAGCATTGCCGGTCGCGGGGAAGGCGTATCGCATGTCCGGATCCATCTACGGCAAAGACCCTCGGCGGCGGCTGTCCCCCGCCGAGGCGGCCACGCTGTTCGCAATCGCTGGCGGGCGCTGCCAAAGATGCGATGCCCCGCTGGGGGTTGAGTGGCATCAGGCCCACTTGGTCGCGTACAGCCACGGCGGGGCTACCAACGTCGCCCAGATGCAGGCCTGGTGCCGTGACTGCAACCTTCGGCAAGGGTCCGTTGACGCTGCGGAGGTCGGCCTTCCGGCCTTGCGGACGTGGCAGGCCCAGGCAATGGATGTGGTCCTGGAACGGCTGTGGCAGACGGGCACCGCGACAGTTCACGCAGCCCCCGGCGCGGGGAAGACGTTCTTCGCAGGAATGGTTTTCCACCATCTGAAAAGGGCCGGCCTCGTCGATCGGATGGTCGTCGTCGTGCCGAACCGCGCCCTCTTACGGCAGTGGACCGACGCACTCGGCAGCCTGCAGATCCACCTGGACTACGAGCCTCGCGACGGTTTCCTGGAGCACCAAGACACAGTAGGCACTGTCATTACCTACCAGGGCCTCGCAGCGTCGGCGCCAGGGCAGATCCAGCGGATGGACGTCGGGTCCACCCTGCTTGTCCTGGACGAGGTCCACCATGTCGGCGATCAGAGGGCATGGGGTCAGGCGGTTAGCCGAATCGTTGGCTCCGCTGGCATCGAGTCTGGTTTCCATCCCGGCGGTGTCCTCAACATGACCGGCACGCTCTTCCGCTCCAGTGGGGCGCAGAGGATCGGCACGGTCCGCTACGACGCCGTCGTGGTCGACGGCGTGCAGAAGTTTCAGGCGACGGCCGACTACTCGGTCCCGGCGTCCGAGCTGATTGGCATCGAGCTCCGACGGCCGGACCTATACGCATACGACGGCACGGTCGAGTTGGTCGACGTGCGTAACGAGACCGTGATCAGCGGCGGGATCGCCGACCTCGAGTCGGGATCGCAGGCGAATACAGCCATTCGCGAGAGCTTCAGGCGACGAGCGCTCGTCCACGAGTTCGCGAAGGAAGCGCTCAAGCTTCTGAGTCAGCAACTGGCAACCATCGAGGACCGCGAGCCGCTGAAACTCCTTTGGGTTGCCGAGGACCAGGCCTCGGCGAAGATGGCGGCGGAGGAGATCAACAAGGCCATGGGGCGGGACTTCGCCCGGCTGGTTATTTCGGACCAGAAGGACGCCCTGTCCACCCTGCGATCCGCGGCAAGCGACCGTCGATCGTGTGCCATCGTCGCGGTCAAAATGGTCACCGAGGGCTTCGACTGCCCCCAGGTGTCCGTCATCGCCTATGCATCAGCCACCAGCGCCGTCCTGTTCCTCGCGCAGACGATGGCCCGGGCCATGAGGGTGACGCAGACCGAACGCACCGACCGGATGATGCTGCCGGCCCAGATCCTGATCCCCAACAACCCGTCACTGCGAGCACGTTTCGCCGAGGCTCTTGTCGGCCATTTCCATCTCCTCGACGTTCCCGACGAGACGGATCTCCCCGCCGACGCGGCAGGTGCCGGCATTTCGGGTGGAGCCCTGCGGATGCCGCGGTATCAACTCACCGATGTCGGCACCCTCGACCTTCACTCGGCGACAGTCCTTGGTGAGCAGGACGGCACGGTACTCGCTGCCGACCTGAATGCGGCACTGGAGATCTGCCTGGAGCTGTCGATCCCTGCGGTCTATGCGCCCAGGGTCGCGGTCGCCAGCCGCAGAATCGGCCCCAAGCTGCCGGTGTACACGCAGAAGGCGTCCAGTTCCGAGCCGGCTGGCCTACAGCACCGTGCCGCAGATCCACGCACCCTGAACAAGGCTCGCCGTGCGCGGTTGACCGGAATCTCGAACTGGATGAACCATCACGTCGAGCATGACAGCCGCTACGACAACATCGGGGTCTTCCAAGGCCAGGCAAACACCGCCGCGGGACTCGATGCCGTTGGAGGGCGCGACCAGGCGACGCCCGATGAGTTGGGGTTCGTGGAGGAATGGATGTTGGCCCGGGTACGAGAGCATTGCCAGGCGGAGGGATGTTCCCTTCCCAAGGTCGCGCGAGGAGAGGCGTTGTGAGCGACTTCGCCGACAGGAACGCCGAACAGGTTCACGCATTCGCACTGCAGATCGGAAACCTTGGCCTCTCGCGAGTCGCCGACCTGCTGCTCGCCATGTTCGAGTCCGGAGCGTGGCACCAGTTCCAGGACGGGACCGGGACATTTCGTTTCCTGCCCGGCGAGTTCGACTACTTCCTCACCCAACAAGGGGTGACTCGCGACCACGTAATGCACGGCGTTCGCGACGTGCAGGTCAAAGCCAGGCTGGAAGAGGCGATGGACGAACGTCGAACGGGCGAGGATGGGTACCGTCGCCGGTTGGCTGATGTCAGGGATCAGGTTCCGCAGCGTCCAGGGCGTGACATTGAGCCTTTCGGGTACACGGCGGCGGAGGGCCGCGAGCTGACAGGTAGGAAGGGTTCCGCCAGAGAGGCACTAGGCCGTGCACCGCGTCAGTTGAGGCTCTCCGGCGGAGTAACGACAAAGCGCCCCAACGAGTTGGCCAGCCGAGTCGAGAGACTTCACCGATCCGTGCTTCGACTTGATGACGTGGAGTTGGCCGCTATGGCCGAGGCCATATCCCAGGAGCAGGCGCGCCGCAGCCGCCCGGCCACAGAGCAGCCTTGACGCTCGCCACGGGTCCGGCAATTCCGACCATCTAGTCGGAAGCGGCAACCTCGATTCGTGTTACATGGCTAGTCAGACGCAACGTGATCACACCGGCCTCGACGGTGACCAGGAACCCCGCCGAGGCGCCGAGCTCGCAGGTGACGATCTGATGCAGTCGAACCGCCTCACCGTCGGCGCGCAGCTCGCCAGCTACGGGATCTCGTCGGATCGTCCGGGCATCGAGGTCGACCATGTAGCGACTGCCGGTCTCGGTGAAGACCACCCATGCGCCTCCGGCCTCGTCGTCGATGGAGGCGATCAGGGGCTGCGGATTCATCCGAGGCAGGTTCACGATCGGCTTTCCAGGGCTGCGATTGTGACCGAGCCGTTGATGGTGTCCGCCAGCTCGGCGTAGTCGGCGGTCGAGCGCGCGACGTGCTCGGCGCGGAACTGCTGGGCGGCTTCGCGGCTCGTGAAGACTCCGATGAGATCGCTGCAGTCCCAGACGGCCCAGACGGTCGCTCGCGCGGATGGCGCGGGAGGGCGGTGCCGGGCCGCGTCGTGGAGCGTGAGGAGGTCCTCGATGGCGCGCCGCATGTCCTCCAGGTGGTGCTGGTGGAAGGCCGCGCGCCTCTCGGCGATGGGAGTCTCGTCGAGCAGCTCCAGCAGCTGGCGGGCCCGGCTCACCGGGCCTGGTTCTTGCGGCGGGTGCTCGGGCTTGGTCATCGAATCTCCTTGTCTGGACCTGGGCAGTTGTGCCTTCGGGAGGTTTCCTCGTTGGCCGTGCGCCCGATGAGCTCGAGGTCGTCGAGGTCAGTCCGTGGGCGCTGTTCGGCGCGATGGGGACGGCGTGCACGCCCCGCTCGGCGAGGCAAGTGACCGCCATCTCTCCTCGCGTACGGACAGGCCTCGGCCGCGGTTCTTCGCCTTCCTCGATGCTGGCCGTTCGGCTCAGGTGGTCGTCGCACCACACGAGCGTGCGAATCTGAGGGTGGGTGTCGAGCCAGACGTCCAAAGCCCACCATTTCCACCACGGCATCTCGCCCCACCGGTCGCCGGCGCGCACGATCGCGTCCCGCCGGCCATCGTCGGGATCGGCAATGGTGTCCCAGTCGTGGCCGGGAAACGGGTTCATGGCCGCGCGCGTGTCGGTTCTCCAATCGGTCAGCCACACGAAGGTGGCGCCCGGTTGGGCGGAAAGCTGATCCAAGTCGCGGCAGACCGTCGCAGAGACATAGACGGGCCCGAACAAGTGACCGGCGACGACGTCATCGCCGAACTCGCTCTTCCCATGGACGGGACTGACTACGCCGTCGACATCCATGACGACGGCCAACGTGGTATCGGCGGACGGGATCATGAGCCCTCCTTTGCGTCAGGCTCGATGGTGTTGACCGCAGGTGCGGTCCCGTTCCAGGCGTCCTCGAACTCTGCCCGGCCGATGGTGGACCCGGCGATGTCGTCGTGGCAGGCCGGATCCGGTCGTCGCCACTCGTCCCGGTCTGACAGCCGGCGGAAGTCGTGACGAAGGACAGTTCCGCCGTCACAGATCCGAAGCTCTCGCAGGAAGCGCCCACCCGCAGTTGTCTCCAGGTAGACCGTGCAGGGCCCGTGGTCGGCTTCGTCGCCGTCGACGCCGTCCCAATGGAACCGGTACCAGTGCGCCGCCGCACCACCATCGGTATGCGACTGACCGTCGTGCAGCAGAGCATCCCGAAGGAGGGCCTGAAGGCGCAGCCGGTTGCCCGGGCCTCGACTCGCGAGGCGCTCCTGCAAGGCCTCGACGAGGGCGGACACCCACTCGCCGTCGTCGAGGTTCATCGAGGCTGCGTCGCCTGAGTCCACCCCCCGCCCGGCCAGACTCGCGGTGATGAGCGCCCTGTATGCCGTGAGCTCAGGGCCGGCGTCGCTGCTCACCCGCCGGGGCGCACCGAGGGTGGCCACGGCCTCGTGAAGGACCGTCGCCACATCCACGCCGCGATCGAGGATCCGTGCGACAACGAGGCCCTTCGTTGTGCGGTCGAATCCGAGCAGGACGGGGAGCCAGTCGGCGTCGTCGAGAGCGAGGTAGGTGATCCGCAGATCCCAGGGCACCACGACCGCACTGTCGCACTCGATGGATCCCTTTGGTGCGGCGGCGTGCCCGCGACCAGTCGATGAGCGGTCCTCTGTCATGCCTTCGCTCCTTGGCACTCGGCGTCGACGTTGGGAAGGGTTGTTGCGTTGCAGGGGCACCAGGCGGACGCCGGGTCTTCGCGCTGGCAGGCAGGTTGTTGCGCTAAATGGAGTGCTTGACGGCCGTACCCACTGATGATTGGCCTTCGCGTCCAGGTATGCCGCGCTGGTTGGAGCGGCAGGTGCTGGGCGGCTTTGGTCGCCGCAAGGACGAGTTCGGCTCTGAGGTCGCCAAACTGGCCGGCGAACGTGTACCGGGTCCAGTTGCGCGCCTTGTCGGGCGAGATGCCCAAGACGGCTCCAGTACGGACCCAGTCCTGGCTGGTGTGCATCCGCACGAGCATCATCGCCAGGACCGCGCGCAGGATGCGCTGATCGGGCTTGACTGAGTGGCGCCACAGTGGCGGCAAGGCGCACCGCCACAGGAGTTGCGGCACGTCGTCTGGCGCCCAGTCGAGGCGGAAGAGCTCCCTACCGTTCGGGTCGGTGAGCTGTCGCTGAAGGCGGGTGTGCGCCCGGCCGTGGCGTCGAAGGACCTCGTCGAGCACGGGCTGCAATGCGGCGCTGGGTTGGGTTGCCCGGCTGAACGTGTTCGCGTGCGGTGAGCGGATCCCGCTCCCGAGGCACCACGCCTCGATGATGTCGCCAGCAGCTTCGACAGTATCGGCTTCGATGACGGGAGCGACGGTCTCGAGTAGCACTGCCACGATTGCCGGGTTGCGCGGCGGATTTCCCCACCGGTGGGTTCGGCCCCACGCGGGCGCGGTGACGACCCCGAGCTGGACGGCGAGTCCGATGGTGGACTGCCATGCCCGGAGGGTTTGCAGCGAGGTGTGGCTCTGTCCGGCCACGGTGCCACGATCCCCGTTGATGACCGACAAGATGCTGTTCACCCTGTCCAGCTCAGATCGCGACGCAGTCGTTCTTTGGCCTTGAGAAAGGTCCGCAGTGCAAGTCCCGCCCTGCGCGCGGGGGTGGGCGCAGACGCGGCCGTCAGGGGCGGCATACACGCGGCTGGGCGCCGAGGCGCGCAGCCCGTTGCCTACGCCGGGCACGTGGCCGCAGGTGGTGCATGTGCCAACCAGGCGGACCTGGTGTTCGAGGCAGGCGGTGATCCACGGGATCCGCCATGCGATGCGCCATGAGCCGTCAGCGGCCAGACAGGCGGGGCAGTAGCTGCTGCCGGCCAGGTGAACCCATGACTGCTGGACGGTCTTGCGGGTCGTGTCTATGCCGGGAATCCCTCGGAGGGCGGCCAGGTCGAAGGCCCGCTGGTCGTAGCTGGCCAGATGGGTACTCTGGACTTGGGCCGAGGCCAGTCCAAGGACCGGTGCTACCGCCTCTGTTCGCCCGGGGGGGAGGATCACCCCGTGGTAGGCGGGCCATCGCCCGTTGATTCGTAGCCCGATGTGGTCGGCGAGTTCGGTGACGGTGCAGGAGTGCTGGGCAGCGCGACGGGTCAGATAGGAGTGCCAGGTCTCGTCGGGCCGTGGATCCATGGCGAGCGGCAGACGGGTCATCAGGCGACCTGCAGGACTTCGCGGATCCCCGCGGTGAGCGCCGGCCCGTGGCGGATGTCGAACTCCTCGATGCGCCCGCTTCGGGCGCTGGGGCGTTGCTGCCGATCGGTGAATGTGCAGGCCCACTGGTCGACGAGCCAGACTTTGAGGATCCACCGGTGTGCGCGCGGGTCTGCCGTGAGGGCGGTTCGGTAGGTGGCATCGTCCTGCAGGGCTGCCCGCCGCGCGGGGTAGTCGACTTGTTCATCAGCGAGCTTGGCCGCGGCGTGTGCGATGGCGTTCCAGAAGTGCTCCAGTCGGCCTTCGCGCTCGAGGCGGATGGTGATGTCGAACAGAGCCCCGGCGGTGCGGCCCCCGCGAGGTGCGGTGAGGTGTTCTGCCTCGTCTGCGGCGGCGCCGGTGGCTGCCATGTAGGCGGCGATCGCCGCGGCCGCTCGGCCGTCCCGCAGATGGGTGGGGAAGCAGAGATCGGCCAGGTCGGGGACGAACATGCGCCGGGGCATGAGATGCGGGACGTGCCACAGCTCGAGCGCGGCTCGCCTCGCGATCGGCAGCGGCGCCGACCGCAGCAGGCGGGTCGCATCTCGACGCCTTCGTTGTATCGCGATCGCGTCGAGGCCTTGGTGGCAGGGGAATCCCGGGTTCGTCACGGCGGCGACCGTCCCGGCCAAGTCCTGGGCGGATCGGGGATAAACGAGCTGGCTGGTGGAAGACGGTGGCTGGGCTTGGAGCCAGTTCTCCATGTCGTCGAAGAAGCGACGGTTGTCCAGCCTTGTCTGCAGTCGGTCGAGGATCATCTGTTGTCCGTCCAAGACCGCGTCGTCGATCGCCGAGTCATCCGACGCTCCCAGCTCCAATAGCCGGCGATGTTCCAGGCAGATCAGATGCCAGCTGAGGCGCCAGCTGAGTGGCCGAAACTCCGGCCTAGAACGCAGGCAATCCGGGCAGAAGCGGGGCTCGCGGACGTGCACCAGACGACCCAGCCGACGTGCCGTCAACGTTCCCCTGGACGGGGCGGGCATCAGCGGATCGAACTGCGCGTACGGGTCCCGGTCGAAGGTGAGCGCAGATCCGTCGTAGGCCATGAGATGCATGGCGCTCACCTCCGCCGGGGACAGGTTGAGGAACCGGCCAAAGACCGTCAGGGTCTGCGGTGTTGCCGCGATACCGCTGAACCGGGGGGTCAATGGGTAACGGCAGGCGTGCTGTCCTCCGGGCACGACGCGGCTCATCAGCTCGGACCAACTGGTTCGGTAGAAAGCGGCAGCCCGCCCGGTGTAGCCCAGCCAGGACTCACCGTGAAGTGGCTCGATGCGTACCGGCAGCCGCGGCACGCGGTTCGCTGGGAAACTCATGGTGTGCCCGCCTGACTCATGGTGACCTGGTAGGTGGCGTCGAGGGCGGCAAGGTCGAGGTGACCGTCAGTGTCGATGGCGTAGCGGGCGGCGCGTTTGACCCACATGATGGCCAGCCCTGGCCGACCGCGGGATCCTTCGACGAGACGGTTCAGGACGGGCCGCTGGTTGAGCAGGCACCGGGTGTCGGGCCGGGGGAAAGCAAGGTGCTGGTTGAGGGAAGCAGCCAGACGCTCCCAAGGCCCCGGGTTGCCGGCATCGCTGCCGCCGGGGGCGGGCCAGTCGCCAACCTCAACCCACGCCGCCCCCGCAGCAGGACCTGCTCCCCGGCGATCCCATGCAACACACCGGACTCGCGAAGCCCCGTCCCGATGATCACGACGGTGGCCGGGATGCCCGTGATGGAGTTCTTCAGGGTGTCCGCGAGGGCGCGCGCCTGCTTGTTCACCTGACCCGCGATGCCGTGGCTGTCGTCGATGATGACCCCTCGCAATCCGATCTGCGGGGCGAGGTCGCGCAGCAGGAACCCGAGGGTAGTGGCGTTCTTGTCCCGCCGTTCGGCGACGATGGCCCCACAGAACATGCAGATCGCGCTGAGGATGCTGAACCCTTGGCTGTGCTTGGGGATCTCGACGTACACCCAGGGGATGGACCGGTGATGCCGCGGCTCCTCCGGGTCATAGGGGAGTGCGTCCCAGATCGCCCGGGTCTCCTTCATCGCCTGGGTGAGGACGGCGTAGGTCTTGCCCGCCAGTGGGGGCCCGTCGACGATGACGCAGGCCTGCGGGCCGAACACCGCGTGGTCGTTCTCGAAGTGGGCCCTGGTGATCGCCTCGGCGACCTGCCGCTGGTCGTGGGTGCCGAAAGGTCCAAGGCGCTGGTTGTACCGGTTGAAAGCCTCCTTGACCTCGGCGGTGACGTCCGCGACGGACGTGGTCGGGCGAAGATTGCTGGCCCGCACGAGCGCGGGCCAGTCGTCCCGGTTCTGCGGCATGAGTCGCCGGATTATGGTCGGATCCGTGGCAGTCACAAGGCAAGCTCCTCGGGCTCGATCTCGTCGTAGTCGAAGAGCGCGTCGTCGTCACGGGCTGTGTTGTACACGGTGGGCTCATCAACGGATGGATCGTCTTCGTCTCCGAACGCGAGCTTCCGGAACTCGGGTCCGGCATCGTCGATGTCCCTCGCGAGGTCACGCTGTCGACTGACTTCGATGGCGGCAAGCTTGGCCTCGCGGCGATCCTGGTAGAGCCCTTCGCTCCATCGGGCGATCAACTCCGCCTCCCGTGCATGGAGTTCACCGGGGCTGAGCGGGCGGTGTCGACCGTTGACATGGTTCCGAAGTGCTTCCCTGGTGAGGAGCTCGCTGTAGGGCCGGGCGCTGGAGTCTCGCCCGGTCGCACGGGGGAGACACATCCACTCCCGAGTCAGCGGGTGACGTGTGAAAGCGCGACTGACGTCCCACCGGTCGTAGTACACCGTCAACGGGCGTGCTCGGACCCCAACCCCGGCCTGCATGAGGCGGCGTAGGTCTTGGAGCTCAGCAGAGTTGTAGACGCGCCGGGCGACATTGACGCCGTAGTCCTGCAGAAGACACCGTTCGCGGGAGTAGAAGGTGATGAAACCAAAGGGATCGGTTGGCGCCTCCACAGTGCCGCCTTGGACGATGAAGTCCTGGAACACTCCGGCGGGCGTCAGGTCGTGGTCGCTTTGGTGGTCCCGCCGCAGGCCGTCGTGACTCTCGTACTGGTAGATCTCCAGGATGTAGGTCCACAGAATGTCGTGCAGATCCTGTGCCGTGAGCAGGGCTTGGTCCTCGGCGCCATCGGGCCTGTTGAGCACGTTCGCGCCCTTGTATGCCGGCTGAATGCTTTGGACGGCGTCGATCACGTGGTGAGAGGACTCGACGATGCCCTTGGCGTGCGGGGCGCGAGGTGGGCAGAAGATGACGGTGATGTCGTTCTCTGCGGCGGCGGCCATGAGGTGGTCGGAGGCGTTCTCGCTGCCGTGGTCCAGGACGATCGTGCTCGGCCGCACTGCCGGCTTGGCGCCGATAACTTTCGCCGCAGTGGTCTTCTCACCGTCCGCGTCATCGTTGAGGCTCACGAGCCGCGGAATGCCGTGCCAGGTCCGCAGCTCGTACGGCGACCCGCACCGGGTGATCGTCGGGCGGCCCATGTCGCTCAGGAGCATGGCGACGTCGCGTGACGTCGCGGCGCCTGCGAGCACGCGAAGTGCGAGGAAGTTGCGGGTGTAGACGTCGATGGCGGTGAGGATCACCGCCGGGACGGTCCCGGTGCCGCCATCCCAGATGTGGATGTTGGTGGGTGTGGCGTCGATCTGGACATATTCGCCGGGACGGCTGGCCCTGAGCAGCCCGTAGACAGCGACTGGCTTGTTGCCGTGACTGCGTCTGGCCTTGGCGTCGTGGTGCAGGCCGTCGCCGCGGCTGAGCTCACCGACCAAGACTGCGAGTTGGTGACGTGTCAGTTCAGTGCCAGCGCTCTGGCGGTCGAGGTCGCTTCGGATTCGCGCGAGCAGCTTGCGCTGGGACACGTGCCCGAGGTTCTTCTGCTCTTTCAGGGTGGTCCGGATGGTCTCGAGGACGAGCGGGTCCATGCCTACCAAACGATCCGACAGCAGGCGGCGATTGTCGTGGATCAACGCGTCCGGCCCCAGGCGCAGGGCCTCGAGCTGTCGATAGAGGCTTGAGGCAGCCCACGGCTTCTCACCGCGGGTCCGCAACTCGGCGGCCTTCGACTTGACCCGCTCTGGGCGGGTGGTGACAAGCGGGTCGTATGCCGGCGCGAGCAGGCCAGCCTGTCGATCCCCCTCAGGATTCCCCCTGAGGCTGCCGGTCTCGATCTGAAGCAGGTCACGGAAGCGGCGCTCGATGCGCTGTCGCGCATCGTCGGGCAGTTCTGCCAGCATCGGGGCCGGGGACGCCGCGAATGCGTCCTCGGGTGGTGCCGGCCGAGCACTGAGGGCGATCTTGGCCAGCTCCACCCACGGGACTCGCGAGCGGTGATCGCCGTGGTCAAGCAGGGCCTGCAACACGCCGTCCCGACTCATCGAGAGGCTCAGGACGCGGGCGGGTCCGTCCTCGGTCATCACCTCAGCGCCGGGGCCCAACACCATTCGGCGTGCGGTGAGTCCTCCGCTCACATCGTGTGCAGCCACGGCGTCACCTCCGCCGTGAAGGGGCGCGTGGACACGAGCGTGTCGTGCGTGATCGGCCGATCAAGGTCGACGTGCAGCTTCCCCGCGGCGACAAGTTGCCACACCAATTGGTACGCGTCTGGCCCGGCTCCCAAGAGCTGGACGGCGGCGAGCACGTCCAGGCGCAGGGGGTGGTGCCGCAATCGATGCAGCGCCGATTCGGATCCCTCTCCGCGGACGTGTCGGGCGGCGTGAACGAAGCCGAGGTTTCGCGCGCGTTGGGCCGGCAACTCGGTGCGTACTTCGTACCTCCAGCCAATGGCCCCTGCAGTGGCGGCGGTGATCGCGAAGATCGCCCGCTTGCGCGGGTCCTCGAGGACGCGCGTGGTGGTGACGTCGACCAACACAGTTGCCCCGCCCCGGTCTCGACACAGGAAGTCCGGCACGTGCCACCGACTTCCCTGGGCGAACAGCCATTCGATGCGCAGCGGCTGGGTTGACACCTGCAACAAGTCGCGCGTGATCAGCAGGTCTCGCATGTGGGCGAGCTCGTTGAACGACTCACACCAAACGGCTCGGACATCATGAGCCTGTGACGGCACTCGAACCCGGCTGATGTAGTTCTTCATCCCCTTGTGTGAGGCGGGCCGACGGACGTCCATCAGCTCGTCGGGCGTCACCGCGGACAGATCTGAGACCTGGGCCGTTTCGACCTGCGCCTTCAGCGTTTCCGGGGACCAGCGCCGCAGGGTGGCCGTGGCCGTGGCCGCGATCCGACGCGACTCCCCTGTATCGCTGACGCTGTCGAGGACGATCGCCCACTTAGCGGGCGCCCCGCCCAGAGGGGGGATGAAGTGGACTCGTCGGCCCTGCCGGTGCGGGACCGCCGTAGATATTGATGACACGATGCCTCTCCTTCGACCGAAGAGAAGGCATTGACAGCAGGCGTGTGAGGTCGCCAAACTGACAACGCAGGCCCTCCGGGCTCTGCTGGATGAAGTGGATTGCGACGAAGTCGCGTGTTACACGTCGAAGCCGGGTGGCTGCCCGGCTTTCGTCGTGTCTGGGGTGAGTAGGGCTCCCAGCGCCGCCCGCCGGGGCTACACCGCGATCTCCCCGTGGAGTCCATCTCGCAAGGCCTCCGCGCCGACGCTGCTGACTGTTCGCCCGCTGGTTTCGGCAAGGTCGAAGAGTAGGGCCGCCACCTCGACCGGCAGGCGAAGTTCGACACGAACGGGCTGGCTCTCAACAGCCACGCGCCGACGCGGGCGGCCACGTCGGGCCGGGCTGATCGGCTGCCTCGGGATCGCCACCACTTCCTCCATCGTCGTGCGTGAGCACTTCGGTCCCGGTTGCCGTGGTGAGGGGCTCGGGCGGAGGTTTGGTCAGTCCCTACGGATCACAGGTTTGGGCCGTCGATAGACCGTGCAGTGTGATCTGCTGCGTTTGGCAACATACCGGTATGGCGCCATCCGTGGGAAGGGCCAACACGAGACCTTGGTGCGCTTGCCAGCCCGCGGCTCAGTTCCTGACAGGTCAGCTGAGTTGAGCCTCGAGAGCGGATGCGACCGCCTCGAACTCTGCGAGGGCTGCGGTGAGGTCTTCGACGATCTCGCGGGCGATCACGTCGGGGGAGGGGAGGTTGTCCAGGTCTTCGAGGGAGTCGTCCTTGAGCCAGGTGATGTCGAGGTTGGCCTTGTCTCGGGCGACGATCTCCTCGTAGGTGAAAGAGCGGAACCGCTCGCTCTCGGCCCGGTCTCCGGACGGAGCACCCGTCTTGTATGCCGCGACGAAGGCGTCGAGATCGGCTCGCCTGAGCGGGTTCTGCTTGAGCGTGAAGTGCATGTTGGTCCGCAGGTCATAGACCCACAGCCGCTCGGTCCACGGCTGGCCGGGCCGGGCGACCTTCTTGTCGAAGAACAGGACGTTGGCCTTGACCGGACTTCCGCAGATGATGAGCACACGATCGGCCGAAACCGGGCGTTGACCTGCGGAAACGCTGTTTGGGCGTGATGGGGTCGTGTTACTACGCCGTGTTCGAGGCGGGCGGGCCGGGTCAGT
>JAABUS010005209.1_pt1 | contig 17437 bp, 16 predicted proteins | sample 5560161 | NCBI WGS metagenome assembly JAABUS01 (sample SAMN10711885, study PRJNA513376) | rock metagenome | isolation source: Antarctica rocks | place: Antarctica: Victoria Land, Trio Nunatak nord | collected 2016-01-04
CCCAAAACCCGCCTTTGTCCCATGCTAAAATTGGCGTATCAGTAGCTAAGATCTGCTGATAAGCTATTCCTTGTGTTTCGTGCTCAGATAAGTAAATAACAGCTTTGCTTTGCCTGATTCTTGTATGCAATATTTCATGATTGTAAAATCCGTAATTTACAATTTGATAAGTAAGCTTTTGCAGTTGTAATGTTTCCAAAATTGGCTGTAGTAAAGCTTGCTTTTTACTTTCTTTATCCCACATAATTTTGTTGTAAATTAAAAAATCAAATTCGTTGCTTTTAGTTTCCGGCAACCAGTATTGTGTATCAATTCCGGCTGGCCAGATGCTTGTTTTATCACCATAAAATGGGTAAAACATATCTTTCATCCAATTGCCCGGAACCAAAATTTTTTGAACAGCAGGATATTTTTTTAAAAAATCTGGCTGATCGGACGGATGGGAAAAAACACCAGCGCCAAACAGGATTGGGTTTTTCCACTGATACTTATTAAGTAGATGTGGTTTACCAATAATACATGCAATTTCCTGTGGATTTTTTTTTATAAATCGATAATCATTAAACCGGTAAGGAACATGAAGCCTATCCAATCCTTTCATTAGTTGTAGGGCAATCATCATTACACCGCCCGGACGGGTTTTTCCGCGAATAATTCTCCTGATGACTTTTCTTGGATACCGGTCTAAAGGAAACCATCGGTCAGGATATGGTTCTTCATAAAAAATGTTTAAAGGCTTCATGGTTAGCGCAGCAAGAGTTTTCTTCTTATTCTAAGCAATCTTTCTGTTAAGGTGAACCCTAGCTTCTTGTACACAATTCCCAAGATCCCTGTTTCAGGATTTTTAAAATGAGGGTTAAGTTTGTATATCCATTTAACAAGCTCTTTTGCTTCTGGCAAATGTTTAATTGCAATCCAATGTGCTAAAGGCCACAAAACAGTACAAGCAGCATTTTTGTAGGAAGTAGTTAACTTTTGCCTGGCACTTAATTCCCCCAGTATTTTTTTATAAATATTTAGGTGTTGCCAGTTTACCACCTGAGATTTAAAACCAATATAGTTGCCTTGCATTTGGCTTTTATGTTTCACCCAATACCCGGCACATCCATCCACTATTTCCATTTTAGGGAATAATAATCCAATTTCTAAGAGAAACATCCTGTCCTCCCTGAATGCAAAATCTGGCCGGCGTGGTGTTTTTTCTATCAGGATGCGGTCAAACTGCATCCCGAGAAAATGACTGCCATAACCATTGCCTAACTGTACTTCCAAAAAGTCTTGCCAATTAATTATATCCGGATTGATTGATATACTCCCCGATCCTTCATCGTAACCATCCACTCTGGAGCATACTAATTGCGCATTGGTTTCAACTGCTTTTTGATATTGCTTATCTATGATACCTTCACATAAAAAATCATCACTGTCTAAAAACCGAATATATTTTCCTTTTGCAAGTGTAAACCCTTTGTTAATCGCATAAACCTGGCCTTGGTTTTCCTGCTTTACAGCTATAAGATATTGTTGCTTGCTCAACCATTCCCATGTCCCGTCTGTGCTGCCATCATCTACCACTATAATTTCTGTTTTACACGCAGTATTCCGGCAGCTTTCCACTGCCTTTGGCAAGCACCATAAGCGGTTATAAGCAGGTATAATTATACTTACATCCATTATAGAAGCCTTTCTGATTGTTTTACTTTTCGTGTTCCAAATGCCATGCGGTATAAGGGCCTGAAAGTTTTTTTTACCCAGTCCCTGATCTGAGCAGGATACTGAATAGTTAATAACGCTATCACTTCTGAAGAAAAATTCAATTGGTTGTCGAAAGCCTTTTTTAAACGATAGGTTTCTCTTTTATAGGGATAATGCTGCGTGTAATAACCTAAGAAATGAACAATTAAAGGCGAAATTTTGTGGAAAGGATACCAGTTTTGATGAAGCGGATTGGGTAACGGCGGATTGATTAGGCAGCGATAACCATTGACAGCATCAATTTTATAACCTCCCGGACATGCCTGTAAATCGCTCATGATTGTACTATCATCAATGATAGGTGTTTGACCGTGTAGTTGCATTGCTAATGCCATCAGTACCTCGTCATTAGGTTGGTTCCGGAGCCTGATAAAACCTATTTCATCGTATTTTTTTTCGAGTTCGCGGGCTGTTTGATATATGCTTGCGGCTTTGGTTCCTTTTTCCAGGTAGTAAGTACCCCCATTAAATTTAGGTAAATGAGGTACATTAAATTTCAGACACACATTTTTTACATCACCAAACCATTCACCTTCTTTTATATAGCTGCCAATTACTGATACATCATGGTTTTTAAAGCGTTCAAAAAGAAGCTCTAATTTGCCAAAGATGAGGCAATCACTATCAATAAAAATAGTTTGTCCATCTTCAGCAAATCGATCAAGGTACAATTTGGATGAAAACCCTTTACCAAATTCGCCGGGTTGTATAATATGTAACTTTACTTTATCTTTTAAATCAACAGGCAAGCAGTTGGGCTGGTCAGTAATCAGCTTAAATCTAATGTCACTATCAACATGCCACCAAAAAAAGGAGCGGGCAAGGTTTACAGCAAGCTTTGTATAAAGTTGTTTACCAGTAGCTATGGTAACAATCGTTTTATTCAATTTAACGGTTTTTGAGCTTGCATAGACAGCGTAAACATGCTGTCAAAGTCTGTAAGGTGAGATTCTATATTTTGCAGGGCAGGAATACAAGGGTTAGCAACATTAAGGTTGATAACCTTTACAAATCCTGCTTTTTCTAAAAGTGTTTTTAATGCCTGTTCATCATAAATGAAACGGTGTTCGTAGTTCAAAAATAAATCATTCATAAAGTGGGCCTCGTAATGCTCTGTTACAGGTACATAAGTTGAAGCTTTGGCAAAACCGCTATAAATCCAATCAATTACATGCTTTTTAATTATAGGTGTTTGCAAAGCACGGTTAGCATAACTTGAAATATATTGATGAAGATCGGGCGTATTTACTTTAAGATAACCGCCTGACTTCATCACCCTGAAAGTTTCATTCAGCATAAATTGTGCGTGATGATAGCTAATATGTTCAATGTGATGTTCAGAAAAAGCATATTCAAAAGTACCATCAGGGAATACGAATTTTTTAGTTACATCCAAAAAACAGATAGCAGGCCGGGCAAAGTAATCTGTATTAAACCAACCGTCCAGCTTATTTAATCCGGCACCTAATTGAAGTTTAGGTAGATCAATACTACTTACATAACTTTTAAATTTTTTTTTAGTTTGGATGTTCCACCACTGGTGTTTAATACCAAGTGCCAATGAATATAAAAAGGGTATGCTTTTAATAAATTTGACAATCATGCTTTAGACAAATTATCCTTACTTGGCTTTATTACGAATTAAAGATTTTTATCCATTGATTCCGAGTTGAAAAACTAGTCGGAACTTCATTTTGATTGAACCAAGGCTGCTCCACATATTGCAAGTATAAATCTTGGTTTTTGTCCATTTCTATAATCCGGTCAATCAAATCAGTAAAATTGTTTTTATTAACTTGGAACTTTGTTTTTAAGTTCCGGCCCCGTATTTTTAAATGTCTTTTCAAACTTTGGTTAAACGAATGATAAAATTGCGGGCGTATATCTTCAAAGTCCTGCTGGCAATTTTTTTCGAGCCAACTTATTATCGGTTCGTGGCTGATTTGTAAATGTTCTCTGGCATGGATAAAGCTTTTGGTGTTAAAAATATCACCTATATACGGATCGCCAAGATAAATTGGTATACTTCCGGCCAGCATGGCATCATACAATTTCTCTGTTTGATATCCGGGGAAAAGGTCATTTTCAAAAGCAATGGTAAACTTGTATTGCTGCAAAAAACTTCTTTTAGTAGCCCACTTATCAGTTTGGTTTAACTGATCAATCCCTCGCATATTGTTCATCGATTTGCCGGGTGCATCTACCTTTTTATATTTGTTTAATGCTTTAAAAAATGCTTCCCGGTATGGAACTTGGTTAGAATACAGGAAATTGCAAAACTTAGTTTTTCCTTTTAAATTGTTTTCTGCATCCGTCGTTGCTGGTTTAATCAAAGTTTCAGGATCAAAGCTATGCCACTGAATGCGTTTATAGTTTATACGTTTAATTGTTTCTTCCCTCGGAATACCAAAAGCCCAGTCGCAGCAACTAAAATCAGGTTTTACGTTTTCACAGAAGTAACCAATTCGTGTGTAGTTTCCTTTTTCAGGAATATCATTTCCATAAGGGCCAAAAACAATGAAATCAGGTTCGTTACTTTCCTTAAAATCAAAAATATCATCCAACTCATTTAAAATTTCCGCTTGAGCTGTTTTGAAATCCAGTCCGTTCTGAAACTTAATTTTTACTGTTTTTAGCATGCAAAATTAAAATTGCTTTTCTGGTCTTCCTTTTTCAAAGCTTTGTAAATTACTATTAAGCTTTTATCTTGTTTGAAAGTACGATCAATTTTGGAATTTAGCAAAAAGCCAGTATTTAAGTTTAAACGGAATATGTACAAGCAATATAGTTAAAAAAGAAGCCAGAAAAACTGGTATATGATTAGATTTTAGTTTAAGTAGAAAATGCTGGGACAAATAAGGATATCGATACAAGTTTGAGTTCCCAAAATGCACAATTATAGGTTTTAAAATTCTACTTGGGTACCAGGGCCTGTGCCAGACAGAACCAACAGCCGGGTTATTGATCCGGCGGAAACCAGTCAACACATTTAAATTGGATGTATGCTGATCAGTATATAAATCAGTCATTAAAAAACTGTCGTCGGCAACAGGAAGTTCTTGATGTAAAGTTATAGCAATAGAGATTGGTATTTCTTCATTGATCCAATTTTGGTATATCCGCTTAAAGCCTAACTGATCGTAATCTAAAGCAATTTCCCTGGCTTTATCAAATATTTTTGTTGATTGCCCTGATTTTGAAACATAATAAATGCCGCCATTAAACCGGGTTAATTTTGTTATTCCAAAAATCTCGTAAATTGTTTTTGCCTGTTCTTCCCCGCACCAACTTGCAGCGTTAACTATATTGCCAGCTACAGAAACATTCTTGACTGAGAATAAATCAAAAGCCGATTGCAAAGAGCCGTAACATAAGCAATCTGAATCTATAAACAGGGTGTATTGCGTTTGTAGATATTTGTCAATATATAACTTGATACCAGTTCCCTGGTCAAGATGTTCTGGCTTGGCATCAATAATAAAGATGTATTTTTTAAGTGTAACCGGAATTTTAAATTTTAAGTCAGAGACAATGTAAAATCTGATTTTATTAAACTGTAAAACAGAACGTACACAATTTAAAGCAAATTTAACGTACTTGGTTTTGCCTGTTGCAAAAGTGATAACCGAATAATCAGATGTGAAAACTGTTTTCAAAAAATGAAAATTATTGTAGCAACAGCTTTAATATGAAAAATAACTTTTCGACGTTGTATCTAAAAATTGAATTATGGTTCCACTTATAGTTGTAATAAATTTGTGGTAACAACGTGAGTTTTTGATAAGTTTTTTTATCCGTGTCTTTCAAAGACTCACTTCCTAAATGTGTAATAAAAGAAGTAGAAATAAGCATGTTTTTTATCTGATGCTTTAAAAGCAATTGTACATAATCATTATCGCAATACCAAAAAATTAGCTTTTCATCCAGTTTGCCAATTGTTTTAAAAATTGTTCTTTTTACAAAAAAACACCAACCAGTAAAAACGCCCAAGTAGCCTTCATACGGCGATGCAAAAGCCGGAAATCCTTTAAGCCGATGATGGTTTTGACAATAAGGCGTTGCGCTTAATATTTCATCATCATTTTTCATGGCAGCTACAATTTCGGAAGCCCAATGCTGATGAAAGATCAAATCATTGTTGCATAAGCATACAAAATTATTGTTTGTACTTGCGATGCCAATATTAAGGTATTTGTTGAAACCAAACTTTTCTTTTGGATAAATTGTTTTACTGTTTTTAAATTGAAAAGGGTACAAGCTTTTTTCAGATTCAATTACCAAAACTTCAAACTTGATTTTTCTATGATCTTCTGATGCTAAAAGTGTTTTAATTGTCTGCTCGGTTAAGCTTTTAAGGTATTTATTTTTAGCATAACTTAAAATTATTATGTCTATTTTGATTGGTAAGTTATTCAAACTTAGTTTATATATTACTGATTTTATGCTGGTAAACGAAGCATTGTTTGTAATAATTAATTTGTAACAAAATGCAAAGCAATCAATTTCGACCAGTGTAACTTATCCTGCAAAAAACCTTGTATAAAAGAAGCAATCGTTGGATTTGGATTAGATACAAGTTGCGAAGTAATTGAATGTTGTTTCAACCATTTTTGCAACGGAAATGAAAACCCCATTTTTTTACGGTTCCAAATTTCTTTGGGAAGCAAATTCTGGTAACTTTTAATCAATAACCCTTTTGCAAGTTTTTGATCAAATCTTAAATTTGGTTTGATTTGATTAACGCAATTCAAAAATTCTGTATCCAAAAAAGGTATTCTGATTTCAATTCCATGCTGCATACTCATGGCATCGGTGTCGCGCAGCAACTGGTTTTTCATGTATAAATCATGTTCCAAGTTTGCAGCAAATAAGTTATTGTTTTTTTCTGATTTTATTGGATATTCAAACTGACTGATTTTCACCCATACTTCTTTTACCGGTATATTTAAGATGGCTGCAATTTGGTGTGGCGCAAAGTAACCGCGCAAAGCCAAGTAATAACCTAAATCGGAGCAGAGCGACAAGTAAGATAACTTTTTGTAAGCTTCTACAGGCAACTTTTGGAACAATTTTAAAGCACTTTCTGGTAACATATCTAATTTTCTCAAGAAATTAATTCTTTTAAAAGATGGATAACCACCAAATAATTCATCTCCGCCTAAGCCAGACAATACTGCTTTTAACCCTTGTTTTTTTGCCAGATCGGATACAAACCAGGTGTTGATGCCATCGGCAGAAGGCTGGTCCATCCCTTGTAAAATGCTGCACACATGTTCGTCGAAATCACTTTTTGTCAGATGCAATTGATGATGCTGGCTATTTATTTTTTTTGCCAATATGTGCTGGTACTTGGATTCGTCATAATTAGCTTCATCAAAAGTTAGCGACAAAGTATGCAAACCAGTACCTTTTACTTTTGATGCTTCCAACGCAATAATGCCCGAATCGATCCCTCCGCTTAAAAACACACCAACCGGTGCATCTGCAATCAAATGCCTGTTTACTGCATTGTGTAGTTTTTGCCGGATGAGTTGCCTGGCTTCTTCCAAATCAATAATCGGAGTTGAAGTTTTGGGCTGAATGTAAGTTTGAATTTGATAAGTTTCCGCAGTAACGTTCCACTCCAGATAACTTCCTTTTGGCAGCATCAAAACCTGATCTAAGATGGTTATCGGCTCCGGGATAAAGCCGAATGCTAAAAAGAGTATTTTCCAATCGGGATGATGTTGGTTGATGCCCACTTTTCGGAAAGCCCTGATCTCCGAAGCAAAAAGCAGTCCCTTGTTTTTGATGTGGTAATACAACGGTTTCATACCGCTGCCATCCCGGACTAAAAATACTTTTTGCAAACGCTTATCAAACAAAGCAAAAGCAAACATGCCGTTGAAACGATCGAAAGCAGCAGTTCCCCAATGTGCATAAGCTATCAGGATAACTTCTGTATCCGATTGGGTTTTAAATTGATGGCCCAGCTTTTTCAGCTCATTTTTCAGCTCCAAATAATTATATATCTCACCATTAAAAGTGATCGTATAATTCCCGCTGGCATCCGTCATCGGTTGGGCCGCATTTACAAAAAGATCAATCAAAGCCAGCCGCCGATGGCCAAAGCAAATACTGTTTTTATCACCTAAAAATAACCCTTCGCCGTCCGGGCCGCCATGTTGCATGGATAAACACATCGCACTGATTTGGGCGCGTTTTTCGTCAGCATGGGTATTTAAAGAAACCTGTCCTGCAATCCGGCACATATAATTTTGCTGATGATTCGATACAGCTTCGCTTTTTCAGTCCCATTTTGAAACGGTAACAGATTGATTTTTCTGAAAAATATATTCTTACAAGCGATCTACCAAAGCAGCGGCAGCATTCACCAGAATAGATTGACCCAAGTTATCTAAACGTATAACTAACTGTTTTTGAGATTTATAACTTACCATTTCACCAGTCAACCCAATCAGGGGGCCAGCTTTAATGATGATTTTTTCTCCCGGGGAAATGTGTTCTGCCGTTACTTCCAGCTCTATGTCGTTGGCCAAAAGCAACTGTATTTCGTCAATCTGCTGGTCGGGCATGTTTGCAATTTTGCCCGAATGGTATAGAAAGCGGACAATCCCTTTCGTCATCAAAACTTCGGTTTGCTGTTTTTGCATAATGCGGACAAATAAATAAGACTGAAAAAGCGGTTCGGTCACCCATTTTTTGCGGTCGCTCCATTGTTTAAGCGTTTTCCTCAAGGGTAAATAAACGTCTATCCCTTTTTTTTGCAACAGTTCAAAAGCTTGTTTTTCAGCTCTTGACCGTGTATAAACCGGGTACCATTTTGGTGATACTTCTTTTAGCATAGTTTTTTCAGCATGGATTTTTAATTGGTCCGCCGGTTCATTTTCCACCATTTTGGTGCTTTGTCATCTGTATAATAGCCCGAACCTGCGTAACTATTATAACCAGTGTAATAATAACCACTGCCCGACTGGTTTTTATTACCGGAAGTATAAATCCGGGAATGAAAATTTTCTTCCGAATAAGCATTCAGGATAATCACCGTATTGCTCAGGCCATATTTGCCGGAAAGTTGCTGTGGGATTTCTGCGGAATGAAAAGAAGATTTCCCCGCGCGGATCACAAAAATGTTAATGTCGCTGCGGCGGATGACGGGAATTGAATCAGAAACCAAACCAACAGGAGCGGTATCAATCATGATGATGTCGTATTTGGTTTGTAACTGTTTGATCAGCAAATCCATATTCTGATGCTGCAGTAGTTCGGACGGATTGGGCGGAATGGGGCCGGAAGGTATAAAATCAATATTTTGATACTCTGTTTTGAACAGGACTTGCTCCACGGGTACTTGGTTGGCCAAAAAACTGCTTAAGCCCACTTTATTGTCTTGCTGAAAAACATGGTGCAACTTAGAACGGCGTAAATCGGCTGCAATCAGGATTACTTTTTTATCGATCAAAGCCAGCGTACTTGCCAGGTTTACGGCGATAAATGATTTCCCTTCGCCTGCCACTTCCGAAGTAATGCAGATGACTTTGCTTTGCTTATCGGCAGCCATAAAACTAAGGTTGGTACGCACCGAACGCACAGATTCTGCAAAAATGGATTTCGGTTTGGCCTGTGCTAAAATCTGCGCATTGTTTTCGTCAAGTTTGTACGGAAACTTCCTGATCATGCCAATTACCGGAATGTTGGTCAAACTTTCTATCGTTTCTTTATCATAAATATAGGGGTTAAGCATCCGCAGCAGTAAAATCAAACCGGAACCGATCAGCAAGCCTACGAAAATTGATTTCTGATAAATGCCATTTGCATCCGGCGAAACAGGGTTAAAATTTGCCTGTGCCTGCTCAATTATAGTCGCTCCTGCCAGAATGGAAGAGCGGCTGATTTGTGCTTCCAGTTTTTTTTCCGACAAAAAGGAATACACCTTTTCATTGATTTCAAAATCCCGTTTTAAGCTCACCATATCGCGTTCGGCAGTTGGCAAAGCTGCTACTTGCTGGTTGGCCATTTGCAGTTGCCCGTTCAAATAATCCACCGTGGCAGCAATGTGTTTTACAGAAGCATCAATGTTGGCCAATGCAGCATTGCGTACCTGAACCAATTGTTTGTTGATCTCATTGACTGGTTGGGAATCAGCAATAAAAGTTTTTAACAAGCCTGATTTTTCGGTTAGCAAAGTATTGTAACGCAGTAATAAACCATTCAGCAGCGGATCAACAGTCCCCTGCATGTTAAAATTGAGGCTGACCGCATTTTTTTCATTGCCGATTTGCTGTTTCAGTTGGTTGATGGCAATTAACTGGATGTTGAGCAAGGATTTTTGCGCTTCTACTTCCTGCACTTTGCCCAGCATTAGCGTTGCCGAAGTGCTTACATCAAAAACTTTGGCGTTCTTTTTATAAGATTCTAAAGATTTTTCAGAGGATTTTACCTGTTTGGAAAGATAATCCAACTGGTTATCAATAAAAGTAATCATTTGGGAAGCAGACTGCATTTTGCGGTTCTTGTCAAAATCCAAATATTCTTTCATCAAAGCATTCAAAATATCCGCAGCAAACTGCGGGTTAAAATCTGTTTGTTCTATGTTGATGACGTTGGAATTTTTGATCGCCTCGCTGGTATTCAATCCGGAAGAAACACGCGGATAAAAATCTTCGGGTGAATTAAATTTGAACTGGTAAAAGGAGTTCAACGCAAACCGGACATCAGAAAAACGGATGATAAAAACAGTATGGCCAATGCTGATTGGCTGGTTGTAAGTGCAGGTTTTATTTATGTCCTGATTATTGATTTTATAAACAAGGTTAAATTTGACCGGATCAATTGCCTGAAAAGTGATCAGGTCTTTATAAAGCCTGGCACTGTCTTCCTGCAAAATTTCTATGTTCAATGGCTTGGCCGGATAAGTTTCGTAAGTGCGGACACGGCCTGCGATAAAAAAACTGATCTTGTAATCCAAATCTTTTACCGCACTGATGATCAGGCTGCGGCTTTTGATCACAAAACTTTCACTTTGCACTTTTGCCGTTGCGCGGTCTGCATTGTTGATCACGCTGACCAATTCAGAAATCTCTGATTTTTTCTCATCAAATTTCATGATCGCACTGGTGGCATAAACCTTTGGCGTGTACCACAGATACAACTTTGCCAGCAAAAAACAAAGCAGCACCGAAATTGCAACCAGATACCACCTGCTCAGCACCACATGGAGCAACCGCACATAATTCAGTTGGTCGTTTGGTTTTTGCAAATTAACAGTATCGGTTTCCGGCATTTATTTTTTGGTAAGCGTGTAAATAATCAATGCCGTGTTCAAGAATACCAAAGCTGATTGAATAATGCCCGAAACGTTTTGCATCGAATCATTTCGTACCGTGCGTTTATTTTGCGAAATATAGATAATATCATTGTTTTGCAAGTTCAGTTCCGGGTTGGCCAGTGTGCGGATATTGTTCAGATCGGCCACAATGACCTGCGGATGTGCTTTATCGCCGCGAATGATTTGGATCGTTTTTTCATTTGCTTTATCCGTTAGCCCGCCTGCTTCTCCAATTATATCCACCAAAGTAGTTTTATCTTTTAACAACAAGTAATTTCCCTGTGTACGTATTTCACCCAGTACGGTTACCTTTAGATTAATAATTTTAAGGTCAATTATCGGATCTTTCAGCAGGTTTTTTTTGTACAGCCCTTCAATTTTTCGTGCTGCCTCAATTTTAGTCAAACCGGAAACCAGCACCCGGCCAATCACCGGCAAAGCTACTGTGCCATCTTCTTCTACCTGATACGCCGGTATTTGTGCTGCTGCGGCAGAAACAGGTTGTTCGGTAGCAATGTAATTTATATTTTGCAGGTTCCGGATTTGCAGCATATCGTCCGGGCTGATTTTGTAAGTAGAATTAAGGTAAACCGGCACTGAGGCTTGTACCGGCACATCCGTTTTAAATAAAGCATGCTGCTGTTTGTAGGAGCAGGAACACATAAAAAATACTGCTAAAAGAAGCATTGGGCAAAAATAATAGTTAAATATTTTTTTCATAAACAGCGGGTTAAACTATTAGTTAAATTTTATAATGGCAAGTTTTTCAAATAATATTCTTTTTGTCCGTATATATTAGTGCATGAAAGTTTCTGTAATCACGGTATGTTACAACGCAGTTTCCACCATCGAAGCCTCTATTCTTTCATTGCTCAGCCAGGATTACGAAAATTTGGAATACATTGTTATAGATGGCGGCTCTTCTGATGGTACAATTGACATCATCAAACGCTATTTACCGCATATTTACTTTTTTATTTCGGAACCGGACCAGGGAATTTATGATGCCATCAATAAAGGGATTGCACAGGCAACCGGCGAAGTAATTGGCTTGCTCCATGCCAATGACCGCTTTTATTCCAACCATATAGTCAGCAAAGTTGCACAGGTTATGCAAGAAAAAGAAGCAGATGCCGTTTATGGGAACTTGATTTTTTGTAATACTGAAGGCAATGTGGTACGAAGCTGGACATCCTTGCCTTCTAATCGCCTGCTTCTGGAACTTGGCTGGATGCCGCCCCACCCAACATTATACATTAAGAAAAAATTTTTTCTCCGCTACGGAAATTATCGCCTGGATTTCGCCACAGCAGCAGATTATGAACTTATACTTAGATTTTTTTATCGTTACCGGATAAAAACTTGGCATGTTGATCAGGTTTTTATTAAAATGTTAACCGGCGGAATCAGTAACAAAAGTATTTTAAACCACGTAACAGGAAACATTAACGACTTTAAAGCTATGAAAAAGCACCGGTTGCGTGTTCCTTTTATCGCTGTTTTTTTAAAGCCGTTGCAAAAATTAATACAATATTTTTAATTATTATTAATTTAAAGTTAATTTTATATCTTTAGATAATATTTAAATAAGATATATGCTTCCTGGTTTTTACTTTTTACTAATTACAATTGTATCTCTTTTGCTGGTGCTGATCATTATGCCTTCCATACTGCATATTGCCAAACAGAATAATTTATTTGACGATCATTTGCTTTCCCGCAAAGAACATGGCTATGGCATACCGCGCTTAGGCGGCATCGCTTTTTTTCTAAGCTTCATCCTCACCTCGTTATTTATTGTAAAAAACGGTACCGATTTGCCCATGTATTATTTTTATGCAGCAAGTATTATTTTATTTGGTGTAGGCATCAAAGATGATTTGTCGGGCGTGCATATCCACACCAAGTTAATTGTTCAGGCAGTTGCTGCTTTTATCATTGCTGTTCCGGGCGATATCAGGATCACTAACTTGCAGGGCATATTTGGTATTTATCAACTAAATTTTGTGTCCAGTGCCTTGGTTTCGATATTGCTGATGATGTTCGTCATCAATTCGTTTAACCTGATTGATGGCATCGACGGCCTGGCAGGTACGCTTGCCGTAATAGCCTGCTGTACTTTTGGCTGTTATTTTTTGTTGACGGGAGAACTTGTATTAACCGCTTTGGCCTTGTCTCTGGCAGGTTCGCTGATTGCTTTTTTAGCCTATAATTATTCCCCTTCCAAAATATTTATGGGTGATGGCGGCTCTTTGTTCCTGGGATTGGCCTGCGCTGTTTTTGCCATCAAATTTATATCGATAAACGAAGCATCGGCTGTTGTTAAACTGCAAGATGCGTCGGCTTTTGCTGTGGCAGTGCTTATCATTCCTGTTTTTGATACTTTCAGTGTGATCGTCACCCGCATTTCCAACAAAAAATCACCTTTTAAACCAGATAGAAATCACATCCATCACCGGATGCTGCGCCTGGGCTTATCTCATTTGCAAACTACTTCTATCCTGGCTGTTGTAAACCTGTTGTTTATCGGTCTGGCGTTTGTGTTCCGGCAGGCTGAAACGCCATTTTTGTTAATGATTTTTATAGCTATGTTATTGATGCTGAACAGTTTGGTCAATCAGTTGCTTAATTCAAAAGCAAAGTCAGCTTATCCGGTCAGCAGCCTGATTAGTTAACAGTTTTCAGGGCAGGTTTGGTAACTTTGTATGATAATTACAAAGAACATGAAAATTGCCATAAACGGGTTTGGCCGCATCGGCCGTATCTTTTTAAGAAACATTTTGCTGCGGCCGGATATAGAAGTTGTAGCTATAAATGATCTAACCGATACCAAAACACTTGCCCATTTATTCAAATATGATTCTGTTCACCGTGGTTTTAAAGGAGAAGTCAGTTTGGATGAAAGCCATCTGATCATCAACCAAAAACCCATTCGTGTTTTTAAAGAAGCCGATCCGCGGCAATTACCCTGGAAAGAATTAGAGATCGATTTGGTAATTGAATCCACAGGAAAATTCACTACTGAAGCTAAAGCAGCTTTTCATTTGCAGGCTGGTGCCAAACAAGTAATCATTTCTGCCCCTTCGCCGGATAAAAATATTCCTTCCGTGGTGTTGGGCATCAACGATCAAACGGTCGATCTCAGTTCGCCCATTTTGTCCAACGCTTCCTGCACGACAAACAACGTGGCACCGTTGGTCAAGATTCTGGATGACAATTGGGGAATCCAGGATGGCTACATCACCACAGTCCACTCTATGACGAGCGACCAGAACCTGCACGACGCGCCGCACAAAGATTTACGCCGGGCAAGGGCTGCTTCCAGTTCCATTATTCCAACTACCACCGGCGCGGCCAAGGCCATCACCAATGTTTTTCCTCATTTAGAAGGCCGGCTGGGCGGCGCAGGCATCCGCGTTCCGGTGCTGAATGGTTCGCTGACGGATTTTACCTGTACACTCAAAAACCCGGCAACAGTAAAAGAAATCAACGCTGCATTTTTTATCGCTGCCCGGGGTTTCCTCAAAAATGTGATGGAATACACAGAAGACCCTATCGTTTCCGTTGATATCCTGGATAATCCGCACAGTTGTATTTTTGATGCACAACTGACTTCCGTGGTGGGCAATTTGGTAAAAGTAGTGGGCTGGTACGATAATGAAATGGGCTACTCCAGCCGCCTGTCAGACTTGGTAGAAAAAATTTCCCTGTTAAAAGAAGTATGTTAAGCCATAGAAAAATTCGCATAAAACCAGAAAAGCGGAATTAACCGCTCGTCTGGGATCACCACAAAAAAAAGAACTGCTTGTTATGGTTTTGGTTTAGAATTGGTTTTTATCGTACAATACTTAAAGTTGATTTTTGAGCTGATTTTGAAACTGTTTTTGGCTGTAACCCTACGTTGGAAGTTTGAGTTTCCGCTACTTCTTTTTGAATGTGCATTCTGTAATAAGCTATCCCTTTTTGTGTAAGCGATGCGCCGATATTTAAATACTTGGTATCAGAAGCTTTTTTTGCGTTGATAAAAAGATCAACATCACCGTGTAGTTCAATCAACCCTTTGTTGTAAAGCTCATCCAGCAAGGTGGATTTGAACCGGCTGAAAAACAAGGTAATACTTAATATAAAATAAGGGTTGATGATATCCGTAGTGCGGTGCGGGATCGGGTTGTTCCAGATCAGTTTGATTATTTTGTGGCGGAGCGGAGTTGGCGTAAAAAACATGATTTCTGATATTTATTGTTCTGACAGCACTTGTTCAATAAAAATGCCAGCAGCAGAAAGCAGCCGCAAAAGGTTGAGGCGATGCTTCTTTTACCAGGTAAAAATTGGGCTTAACCCAATTTTTAAAATCATCCATGTTTCTTATCAGGAAATAAAACTGATGAAGTATATTTGTTTTTTTCAAGTATAAAAACAGTATTTCATACAGAAACAGCGTTAGTTGGAACAGAAATCCCACAGAAATAAAATAAGCAGGATGATTGGATTTGTTGCGGTAGAAGAAATATTAGCCATACGAAACGAGGTGCTTCGGGAAGGAAAATTAAGTTTGGATGAATGCCGTTTTCCATCAGATCTAAATAAAGGTACTTTCCATGTGGGGAATTTTGAGGAAGATCATCCCGTTTCCATCGCGTCCTTTCATCCACAAAATGTAGAAGGGCATATCGGAAAAGGTTATCAGCTGCGCGGCATGGCCACCGTTCCTGGTTTTCAAGGAAAAGGAAAAGGCAACCAGTTGCTAAACTTTGCCATTATTTACCTGCGCGGGCAGCACGTTGACTATTTGTGGTGCAACGCGCGTAAAAAAGCACTTAACTTTTATGCTAATATCGGCTTTGAAATTATTTCCGAGGAGTTTGATGTTCCCGGGATTGGCCCGCACCACGTCATGTACCTTAAAATCCGGTAAGCGCACCAATTTTTACCCTATAAAAACAGCATCAGCTAAAAGGCGTTGTTAATCCGTCAGCCTTGAAAAAGATCAGCAGCAATTTTGTACATTTCCGCCTTTAAACTATCAACATGAAAACAATAGACCAAGCCAACTTTTCCGGCAAAAAAGTTCTGATCCGCGTAGATTTTAATGTTCCGTTGGATAAAGATTTCAACATCACCGATGACAACCGCATTACGGCTGCTTTGCCCACCATCAAAAAGATTTTGCAGGATGGCGGAGCAGTCATTCTGATGTCGCATCTTGGCAGGCCAAAAGACGGCCCGACGGATAAATATTCTTTGAAACACCTCGTTCCGCATTTATCTGATTTATTAGGCCAGCAGGTAGAATTTGCCAATGATTGCATCGGACAAGAAGCCATTGACAAAGCAAAAGCACTCCAACCAGGCGAAGTTCTGTTGCTGGAAAACCTGCGTTTTTATACAGAAGAAGAAAAAGGCGATGTGGGATTTGCGAAGAAATTAGCTGCACTCGGAAATATTTATGTAAACGATGCTTTCGGTACGGCGCATCGTGCACACGCTTCTACTTCTGTGATTGCACAGTTTTTCCCGGATGCCAAATATTTCGGTTACCTGATGGCTTCCGAACTGGAAAATGCAGAAAAAGTGTTGAACAACCCTGCAAAGCCTTTTACAGCAATAATGGGAGGTTCAAAAGTTTCCGATAAAATAAAGTTAATTGAACGTTTGCTGGATAAAGTGGACAACCTGATCATTGGTGGCGGAATGGCTTATACTTTTGCAAAAGCAGATGGCGGCAATATCGGTAATTCTTTGGTGGAGATGGATAAGCTCGAACTGGCCACCAGTTTACAGCAAAAAGCGAAAGATAAAGGCGTTAAACTTTTTTTACCTGTTGACAACGTTGTTGCGGATGCTTTTGCAAATGAAGCCAACACTAAAATTGCCAAAACTGGTGAGATTGAAGACAACTGGATGGGTTTAGATATCGGGCCGGAATCTGTTGAAGCTTTCTCAAAAGTAATCGAAACCTCAAAAACCATTTTATGGAACGGGCCGATGGGCGTTTTTGAAATGGATAATTTTGAAAAAGGGACCAAAGCTGTTGCCGAAGCAATTGTAAAAGCAACCGAAAACGGTGCTTTCTCTTTGATCGGCGGCGGTGATTCGGCAGCGGCTATTTCCAAATTCAATTTAACTTCACACGTAAGTTATGTTTCTACCGGCGGCGGCGCTTTGCTGGAATACATGGAAGGCAAGGAATTGCCGGGGGTTAAGGCGATTAATGAGTGATGCTGTTTTTATCGGTATAAAATTAGTGTTGAAAGCCTTTGCCTTTTGGTGGAGGCTTTTTGTTTTGCAAGTTTTTTTATTCAAAAAGTTTTAACTTTATATAAAAACTTAAACATGCCAGAAGTAACCATCAAA
>JAABUS010005210.1_pt1 | contig 17423 bp, 18 predicted proteins | sample 5560161 | NCBI WGS metagenome assembly JAABUS01 (sample SAMN10711885, study PRJNA513376) | rock metagenome | isolation source: Antarctica rocks | place: Antarctica: Victoria Land, Trio Nunatak nord | collected 2016-01-04
TCCGAGGCCTATATATAGGTAGGTATGTAGACCTTGCAATATGTTGGAAATAGGGGAGTTGGTAACCTCCGCTTCATAGGGCTGGCTGGGGCCCGCTAGTAGAGTTTTCACCTTCTGGGCATATTCTGTTAGAAGGCTATCTCATACTTATGACCTCGTTCCAACACAACAATGGCCTGGCGGGCCTAAGGTAGCAACGATTGTTTTTTGAACTAATGTATCGATACAATGCGCTGTGCAGTGCTTAAACCGAGTTGGATGTCTCTAACAGGTCTTTTCAGATGATTTGCAGGAGTCCGCAATGAATCCTAGATGTGACGCCTCTTTTGCGGCGTTGAATCCTTCAATTACAGCCCTGTCCCAGCTTTCATGCCTGTCAACGACTTTGCCATGCCATGCACCACAATTCTCAGGCTTGATGGCTCGAATGGCAAGTTTGTAGGCGGTTGATCAAAAGGCCACCAAGAAGTGCCCGCAAGACCACGCGGCGCCAGCCAATATGTCGGATGCGTCTCCCTTCATCATATGGAGTACTTGCTCGGTTGTTTTTCGATACTCCGTCGTTGGAGAAGTGACTACTCGTATTGAACAGACACTTCCTTTACACCCCCGAGGATAGACTCAAAGTTACCTCCTTATGCAGCTTACATTTATCGTTATCGTTATGCATTTACTCACTCCAGTAGTTCTCGCCCAGCCCTACGGATGTGCACTAAGGATGGAGGTCAATCCTTGTCGATTGGATACCACCGACTTCCGGCTTCCGAGCGTTACTTGGATCTCAACAAACAATGCTCTACTCCCATGCGCAACAATTACTTCGTATCAATTCCTTGGCAGTCTCCATACCTTAATTGTATACTATTGGTACAGCTTCCACAATGCCACCTTTCCGCAACCTATTCGTCAAGAAACCACCGGTTGTCAATGGCGGTCCAAACGAAACCCTACGGCCAAATGCGTCCGAGGGGACCGAAACGGGATCTCAGAGGTCGGATTATGCAGACTCAAGAGCATCGTCGTCGTTAAGCATCCAGGGCAGAAAAGAAGAGCCGAGCGAATACAAGCTCAGTGGTACGTTCGTTACGGTGGCAGTACCGCGTACCTGCATAGAAGGTCAAGTCTTTCTGACCTCAAGTAGTGGTCAATGACAATGGCGTCTACCTTCCTGTGCATTATCTGTCACCAGTTCCAAGGCACTCGAAAGCGCTAATACCACGATAGCCTTCACCTCCTGAAAGGAAAAGCTTCTGGCAGAGGACATCTTCATCTACCAGCTCATCAAATCACCGGAGTATGCTGAATGAGAACGAACCTTTCTCAATCTCCCGAGAGTCGTTCGATTCATACCGCAGGTCATTCGTAAGGTCTTCCTTTCGGTCGTAACTGCGGTTACCGAAGGCCTGCTACTCACATAATCTGTATAGGATATTTCAGCACGCTCGCCAGTAAGCCAACATGACTCTACCACTCCACGGCAAAGTCTCGATTCGAGGATGGCACGCCCATCCCGTTCAGCGATCAAAGCAAATCAATTTGAGCGACCACAGCCGACGGATGAGGAAGCATTTGAGGATGTGGGACTCAACGACGAAGCAAAACAACCACCGAAGAAGCGAGGCATATTCTCACGCTTCGGCGACAACTCAGAAACTATGGCTACCAGCGACACTTCAAGACCAAGCTCAAGCCACAGAGGCTTTCATCTTCCCGGCAGGAAACGTGGGCAAAGCGGCCAGGGGGCGGAATTAGGCAACATTGATCGATCCGCAAACGAAGGAAATGATGATGGTGTTATCAGATAATACATTGTACCAACCGCGGATTGTTACTGTCATTGCACAAGCTGGCTGATAGGGCTTTGCCAGCAACATACCAGCGAAGAGCAGGAAGGCGTTGGCCTAAGGAGGCATTGATTGCATGAGGGATGTTGGAGGGCATGGGCGTTGTTTGAATTCCTAGCATCGCTGCAGTATTAGGTTTATTTGGGCAAGACAGCACCAGGGTGTGTGTTCCATGAGTCCCGAGGCTTAATGGTGTCTTGTAGTAGTAATGAGCTTTTACTTTCGTAGGCTGGATAGATTAATAGGCCTCAGACTATCAGACATCTTCTCCCGGATCGGGATCGAAAAGCTTGGGCTTCCGTGACTACCCCTCCACGCCCTCGTACGTTTTGATATTGAACGGATAAGGTCGGCACGATAAGATAAGATATTAATACAGTCTAAAGTAGGACTCGCGAAAATTACATCAACAGAAAATCGTTAAATTAATACTCGAAATAAAGAGCAATTTTCGACAATCGCACCATGGCCGGCCTGAAGCGCAAAGAGGCACCAATTACTAAAGCACACGCTAGTACTGTTCATAAAAGGTCCAAGAAAGAAGCTGCGCATGTCAAAACATCGAAGGTTGAGCCTTCGACATTGGAAGCAGAGACAGACTCGGACCCTATCGCTGAATCCGATACTACCGACCATAGCGGCGACGATGATGGTGTAAGTTGGCCATCTGACGAAGAAGAGGATGTCAAAGACGAAACGCTCTTAACGCAGTCGGCGACGGACAATGGGTCTATCAAGGAAGCCACGGGTACCAATGATATCAATGCTTGTTAGCCGAACCGAAGAACACTTTATGGAGAGATGTATCTAACTCAGGCAATAGCCAATTCGTCAAGAGAATCACATGCGAAGCAAAAGGCCCTAGCTCAGGAACGTAAAGCGGCCAAACCGAACGCGGATTCTATCGCTCGAACGAAGAAAATTTGGGAACGCCTACGTAGAAAGTCACACGTTCCTCCTGCAGAGCGGAAAGAATTGACAACAGAGTTATTCGGTATCATTACGGACCGCGTGAAGGACTTCGTTTTCAAACATGATTCTGTGCGAGTAATCCAAACGGCTATAAAGTATGGCAATTTGGACCAGCGCAAAATGATAGCAAGGGAACTCAAAGGAGATTACAGAGCGTTGGCTGAGAGCAGGTATGCAAAGTTTTTGATCGGCAAACTCCTCGTTCAATGTGATGAAGAGACCAGAGACATGGTAGTTCCGGAATTCTATGGCCATGTCCGGCGTATGCTCAAGCATCCTGAGGCTTCATGGATCTTGGACGATATATATCGCGGTATTGCGACGCCAACACAAAAGGCAATCATGTTACGAGAGTGGTATGGGGCTGAATATGCGCTCTTCAAGCCAGAGGGGTTGGGACCGCATTCCGCAGATCTACAGCAATTGTTGGAACAGAATCCGGAGAAGAAAACTCCAGTTATGCGCGCTTTACATGACCTAATCAATCAGCTTGTGCAAAAGAAGACGACAGGTTTTACCATGCTGCACGATGCCATGCTTCAATACTTCATGAATGTGCAGAATGGAAGCGAGGAAGTGTCTGAATTTATTGAATTATTGAAAGGTGACGAAGAGGGCGATCTTCTCAAAAATCTCGCATTCACCAAATCTGGAGCTCGCCTTGTCTGCTTAGCCTTCGCTTACGGCAATGCAAAGGACCGCAAGAACATGCTGAAAATGTACAAGAACACCATGCAGACTCTCGCGTATGATACGCATGGGCACAAGGTTCTGCTTGCGGTTTGTGATGTTGTAGACGACACGGTTTTGGTTTCGAAATCCGTGTTTCCCGAGCTACTCAGCAAGGCATCTCTGCCCGAGGGCCAACCACCTGGTCTTCTGACAGCCGCCTTAGATCTCAATGCACGGGTACCGCTACTCTATCTTTTCTGTGGCAAGGCAAGATCCATCCTACAAGAGGAAGACATAACCATTCTTAACGAAATCCAAAATATTCGAACGACGACGTCCAAAAAGGATCCCGAATTACGGCGCAAGGAGCTCTTGGCGTCTCTATCACCACCTCTACTATCCTTCATCTCGCAAAATGCAGATACCTTGGTTCAGACAAGCTTCGGATGTCAGTTCATCTCTGAAGTGATTCTAGGGGCCATTGGCGATCGTGAACCAGCCTTAATTGCTATAGCAGCCCTCGCCAATAGAAACCCAGAGGTCCAGGCGCTCCTAGAAACCCCTGCCGCAGGCAGAATGCTTAAGTCCCTGGTTGTAGGCGGACGATTCAACCCAAAATCAAAGGTGGTTGATCTGGTGGATCCACCCCTCAACTTCCATGACAAGTTGTATGCCACAATCGAAGACGATATAGTAAATTGGGCGACAGGCAACAATTCCTTCGTTGTGGTTGGTTTATTAGAAGCAACTGGTTTTCCGAAGCGGGAAGCACTGAGGAAGGCGCTGAAGAAGCACAGAGCACAGCTGATCAAAGCAGCAACTTCATCTGACGTGAAAGCTGGTGGGAATAAGGGTGCAAAACCTGCAGCTGTCGGCAACAAGGGGACGAAGATTCTCTTGGAGAAGCTTGATGATAAGTAGATATGCTGGGAAAGAAAGTCTGAACAAATTCTTTTCAGCATCTCAAGAAGAACTGTGCATCCTGTAGTCTCCTGCGCATGGTGCACCAAGTGAGTGCCCCCAAAGCTATTCTAATCACCTCAGCAAACTCGCCCAAAGTCTAAGCGTTCACAAATGCTTAACCTTAATGTTCACACCAGTGATTCCGCCAATAATTGGATAGGCAACAGCGGAGATTCTTCCATTCACCGCAACTCACCACAGAGCTCACCTGGTCATGAATGTAAGACGAACAGCACCATCTCTACCCTGTAATCGCTAGGGGGAATTCATCTTATATATACTGCGCCAGGAAACCTTTCTTCAACAACATCCAGCATCTAGCCTCGGCTCCACTAACCATTTGGGACGACGGGATGATTGACTTATACTATCCAATTCTCTACTTGTACCACTTGATCGAACGCTCTGTACAACTTTTGTTTGGTCATTGGGGGCTTGCACTTGACCGCTGATCCATCTGGAAACATTTTGCCATTCTTGATAGTCCTTCCCCTTTAAAAGTTAAACACCCTCTATCTGGAGTTTTCTGTTCCTGGAATTCATGAAGTTAATAACGAGTTTTAGCCACTCGGAAATCATCTACTTGGGTCTAGTTCACCTCGAACTTGTCTCACTTCAATTAGGGCATGTTCCCCCTGAAACTTCTCCATCTGGAATTTGCGGACCTTGACCGTTACTCTCTTCGCCTGATAACCATCTAATCGAATCCCTTCCAACTCGAAGTTTCTTATGCTTTGACCTGTCTATATCTCACATTGACTGTTATCTTTTCCACCTGGAATTCATCCACCTAGTCTTTTACTATCTTTGAACCCTCTCACTTTTAATATATGATTCTCCACTGCGATTCACCCACTGAAGAATAGCAGTGCCGAAAACCAACGAGAATTCGCCCTGCGGCACTCCTGTCGTTCCCCTCACGCCGAACATCGCGCCTCGTTCGCTCTACTCCATGAAATCTTTCAGCCTCGTGCCTTTATATACTTGGGAAGTGAACTTTGGCGCATAAGCAGAGCTGAGTGCTCGATTAATGCATAACAGCGACGAATAGTAGGGCGAAACCCCCGAGAAATTCAACACAACCCTCACGATGTCGTCTTACCTCACTTCCTAACTCTCCTACGTCGTATGTTATCAGACATTCTACCATATTTAAAGCGCCGAGCACCCCTATCAGACCTATGGGCATAGCCCAGACACATTGCGGTGATCCTTTACTAGCTCAGCTTGGGGTGCCCACCTCGAGTAGTACCATATCCTCACTCCGCCAGTCATACTCTGAGAACAACAGGACATATTGAGCAACGCTCGGATTGTTTCACCAATACAATAGGAAGGAGAACAGTGGCGTAGTTTCCCAAACATTGCTTTTCATCCTTGAGCTACACGCCTATGTTAGAGTACTCGGCCACTTGGGTCTACGGCCAACGAAAGCTTAGGACAACGAGCTTCCTCATGGACGAGAGGAGTCAAAAAAAACATGAACATAAGAAGAGACAGCTGACAGCTTCATATAAGAGCTACATTTCTCCGCGCAAAGGTCAACCCAGGGTTGATTACTTTCAAGTCAACACTTTTATCACTGCGCTCACAATCAGGAAAAACAACGTTCTTTTGCAAGCCACTTATCTATATCAGAGTACTTGGCTACCTAGGCACCACGATCGAGGGAAGCTCAGGACAATAAGCTTTTACGCAGATGAAGGGAGGAACAAATTTAAGCGCATTGGCCGGATTCGAAAGCCATAGTGAAGCCCCTGACGGAAGTGGCTCATGGTATTTCAACGGGAAGTTGATAATTCTCATGTCAACATTCCAGTCGCTGCGCTCTCCTGCGCTCATAAACAGCTGGTTTCAAAGCGATAGCCACCGCAAAGAGCTTAGACTACTCTAGATCAAGGGAGATATATAGAGAGCTCGAACGCCAATGGAGTGTCCTGCGGAGAGCTTCGCTCGTGGCTTTCAACTTTGGCAACTCGTATCTCAACCGAGAGCTGACTACTTTCATATCAGCACTTCGACCTTGCTAGTATCGAGACTCCTAGGAAGTCATACCGAGCTGAGATGGCTCTCGCTCTACGAAAAGAGTGCGAGACCACACGAGTAGACGAATCGCTTTCGTTTAAGGGTCCACGATGGCTTTCAACTTCGGCAATTCGTAGTACGACCCAGAGTCGACTACTTTCATGGCAATACTTCAACAATGTTTTCATCAAAACTTACAAGGTGTCTCACATTGCTCCGAAAAGCTCTCAACCACCGATTCACCAATCTGAGTCAAAAAGCCGCTAGAGCACGGTCGTTTTTCCTCGCGATCGCCGTACTTTGTTGCCGTTAGGTTCCTTACCCTGTATTGGTGTGGGAAGAAGATATGGAAAAGGCATACAATCGGCAAGGATTCCAAAAGGATTAAATTCAGATGGAAGAGATCGACCTCAAGGAGATTGTTGACCGGTGGACACACCTTGAATTCGACGTCCAAAGACAATATGTCTCTAGTACTTCTGAAAAACCCGTTTTCTGTGGCAAATGCCTCTCGGAAATCCACTTTGAAGAAGACGGCCTGTGTCAACTGCTTCAGGAGAAGAAAGAGATAATACTTATGCCTTGCAATTCGATCGTGGAGTTCAGTTGCAGATCTTCAAGACCAAGAATCGGCAATGAGATACATACCCCTGGCTGCATAGTACAGATGCTGCAGCATAATCCAACTCGAGAATCAACCCAAACAGCTACGGCTTCTGCAGACTGGCAGGGCTAAAAACGTCGACACATCTTCCCACGATTTGCCTAGGCTTTTCGTCCTTCTGATTACTTAAGAATCGGGCAACCCTTCGTTTGGCTTAGACACTGAGGAAACCAAAAGCTTTTCCGAAGAAAGACGATTTATTGATAGAAATTCCTTGACCACTCCGCTACACAACAGCGCGACTCCCCTGGGATAGGTATCCCATAAGCCGTTCTATGGAACTATCCGTCTCCTCACTCTCCTCGTTCAGCGCCTTGCTTTCTAGGCTGATGCCAAGCATAGATTCTTTCGACGGAAAAGCACGGGAGTTTATATATAGTTTTGGTTATAGGGGTTGCTGCAATTGCCTTGACAGAACATTGCACACAAGACTGTAAAGAGAACTTGCTGGCTTCTCTCGAGGAACCTTTCAAACTTGAGTCCTTCGTGGGTGAAGATACCCCTACCCAGAGGGCCTTGATCTCCACCAAACTCCACGTACTCAATCTTATAGCAAACCAATTCAAGGCATCGTTCACTCCATCGCGGATTACATGAGACTCTTCCGACAGCCCCATTCACCCACGGACGTCCACTTCTCCGGCACCTCGTCCGAACGGCAGCCACCAGACCAAAATCGCCATGATTGCTGCTATGGTTGTGAACGGACCACTCCAATCCTTGATCTCTTTTTTCTAGGCTCCCCGAGTTATCCTTCCGGGCTCGTTCCTTTCGTATTCCTCCTTTACAACGATGGATTGATACCACATCACCAACTCAAGTCGGCGTGGAAGCATTCGTAGCAATGCTCAGGTCTTATGAGCAAAACGCCACGACGACAATACTATGTGAGGCCCCGTCCTACGAATGTCCCGGAGTCGCTATGTATCATAGAATTGCCCGTGGTCACGGGCATTCAAGAATTTCCACAAAGCGCTCCACCGACTCTTGTATAGTACAACTTCGCGGGTTTAATCAACGATTGGACCTCATCATACGACTGTTGATGAAGAACAATTGCGAATAGATTCCAATTGACAAAGCTGAAGCCTGATTTTCAAACTTCTTCTGCAATACGCAATTAGAAGTTAGACACACTTAATGTGTTACCTTGAAAAGCCATCTCCCCCGGGAGTACAGCAAGGCACGACATCAAAGATTGACTCGACAGCCTCAAATGGCGATTCCAAGTTTCCATCATGCACTGGATAGACGAGAACTCAATAACGGATGTAGGGAATTGCTAGGTATCGGGATGCTACTCAGTTTGAGTCGATATTCGGTCAGGGCGTCTTTCAAGTCTTCATGTTTTCAGAGTCTTCAACGAAGAGGACAGCGAAACACGCTATCGTATGGAGTTCTCCGCGTCTCACAAAGATCTGGATTTTGAGAGGAGCCCGAAAGGATATGGGAGAAACACGAGCACCGACCGCAGCTTTCCGCTCTCCGCCTATCAGCTACCCATAAATCTGCGCAAGCGCTTCCTCTCTCCGCAATAATCGCATCGATATCCACGGCCTAGCTGGCTGGCGACGACTCGAGTCCAGTTTCGAAGGCCCTCCGCCTTACTTACCCGGTTTCGCGCGTCAGAAACTATGATACTGTTGCCAATTTGAGTTACCAACAAGAGAAGGGCCTTGTGAGCCGGACCGGTGGACTCGATGTCTTGCAGTATGCAATGTAGCTTGTTGGTGTACAGCAAATCCGATCTATAGCTCTGGCGAGAGACAGTGAGATAGATCCGAGCAGATTTCCGATGTTGAGTCCGCATGAAAGAGCTGGGGTTTCTAGATTGATGATTGGTAATGCAGGATAGGCTGGACATACGGGGAGATCGGATGGAAGCAGGAGATAGAAAAGGAGACGGGCGCAAAAAGTTTGGATGACGGTCAAGTGCTTTGGGATGATCTTATGGGGAAACAGGAAGAAGAGATACTCAACAGAAGCAAACAATAAATGTCTTAGATTAGCACCACAATAACATGAGACATGCGGAGAACATCTCATCAACCTAATTTGAACCTTACGCAGCGAAGCAGGCTGCCCGTGTGTTATGATGTGTACCTCGTGGATCAAGCAGTGTTGCTGATGGATGTCTTGTAGGAAACCTTCACTGTCTGTTGCTCTTTGCTTCAGTCTTTTGCCGTTTTTACTGTCTAGTGCTCCTGGGTTCTGACAAACGTACAGGCGCAGCACCAAGAAGGACTTGCAATTTATCATATGGTCCGAGTACCAATAACTCTCTGCGGACATGATGATAAGGTCGGATGGGAGAAACGGCTCGACCTGCATATTCACCAATAGAAGTTGCAAGGATGCATCGGCGCGGGGCCTCCAATTTCGGAATTAGATGCGGTGGTGTGCTTGCAGCTTCTCTCGACTACTGTGCGCAAAACAATAGAAACAATTCACTTGCCGCAAAGCGGACGGAGCACGTTCGTCTCTCTCGGACAGCAGATCTGTTCCTGTCTGTCCTTGCGATCGACTCCCTCCCATCATTCCCCTTCTTATCCCCCGCCCTCATTGGCTCTTTCTCCAAGATGCGCTGAGACTCGCACTTTTGCTGGGAGCCTTGCACAGACATTCCTCCAACCAACGCCCCGGTTGCGCTTCTCTCAAACGCACCATGCGCCTGTGACCTGCAGATCCAGATGCGAAAAGCCGTTGGGCAAGAAACAAGCCGTTCGCCATGCAAGTCCTCTCCGCTTCCCACATGGCATCCGATCATCTACCCTCGCCGACTCTCACCAATCCTGACATGATCCTCCCTTTCGACTCCGATTTTTCGGATGCCACATCCTCTCCTCCCAGAAACTACCAGCTTCCGCCTTCTCCACATTCCTATCCTCCTTCGGATGGCCCAGCACCAATGCGGAAGGCGGTACTTAATCTGTTCGGGAATGGCCATCGATCACGAGATAAGGAGCCCGACATGACAATGTTGAGGGGTGGGGATACCAACTCTAGGGCGGATGGAGAACGCTCCAGGCAAAGTCAGCGGACAAGCATGAGCTCAGCTCTAGCATCTTCCCCAACTTTACACGATGAATACGATCTCACAAGTGCAAGCGACGTCGTGTCGGACGGTGCTGACGAGGAGACATGGGAAGGCTTTTATGGGCCCTCAAATGGTGAGATTACGAGTCAATATCAAGATTTCAAGGGCAATGGCTTCGTAGCAAACGGGGCGTGGGAGGACAAGATCGTAATGTCTAACGGGGCTACTCACGCAGGGCCAGACGGCGATATGAACGAATCCTATTCAAGTGCCGCAATGTCTATACGGGCAGAACAGATTCTAGCAAATGCCAAGAAGAGGCTTACTGTAAGCTGCCTTGCACGAATTCCATACTACTCTCGACGTTGCTGACTTGTCCTAGAATATGGAGGGTAATCTCAGCCGCGCTCGAAGTGGCCTCAATTCGAGACCTTCATCCTCGATGTCATCGTTCGCAAGTCGGAATACTGAGGGAATTTCACTGTACAGGATACCAGGAAGTAGTAACGGAGGCTTCGTGCCCCAAAAATCCATTCAGCCGAATCCGACGCTATCCTCTGCCAACAGCAAAGGCCACTTGAGGGTGTCCAGTGAGACTGCTGTCCCTTCGTCGTCATTGCATGCCCGCGCCGAAGAGCTAAAAAGAGATGGTGTGCGAGCCTCGAGCGCATTGGGTTCGAATGGCACGGGGTCTGATTTCAATGAAGCATCTGAAGAGCAAGGTCCAGGAGCCTCTCGTAATTGGTTTTGGACTGGTTTGACGCGTAACGGGAGCTACGCTGGGCATTACAATAACTCGCTGGAACCTCTTCATGAAGATGGACCTGCTCCTGCTTCCTTTGAATCGCCAGCTTCTCGAGGAATAACCCCACCATCAGACGAGAAGTCTGATAATGCTTCGAGTAGCCAGAAAGCTTCAGACGTGGCGATATTTGATGCCGAAAATCCTCCCGCTAACGGACTTACTAGAGCACGTTCGACTAACCAAATGCGTGATTTGCGGGATCAAATGCAGGATTTAAAAGGAAAAATATCGAGTCTGAAACAGCGAGCTCGTCACGACAGCATGAGAAGACGAAGCCTACAGAGCTTGCGAACACCAAGTCCTTTTACCGCAGCCGAGCAGTTCTACACTGGATCTCTGGGCCGTCGAGAGATTCAAGCAGCGCGGGGGTCGAGCGTGCCGCCTTCGAGTCGACTACCGCAAGCCCAAGGCGACACGCTTAGACCAGGATCGCAAGAGCAACAGTTGGTGCGAAGCACAGAGCACAGTCAAGAGCCGACAATCATTGAGGAAAGCTCCGAAGATGGTAGCTTGTTGCATCCTCGGCAACACGACGTCGATGTAGATCAAGTGTTTCAGGAACACATCAAGCCTGATGTCGATCCTCCAGCCGAGGAAGGATTTGAGTTCCGCCAAGCGGATTCCGAGTCAATCGATATTATCACAGTCGAAGAGGAAAAAGACAGCTTGTATGGCGATCAAGACTACCATGAGTCTCTTCCTACGCCTGTTGGCGAAAGACACGAAGACCGTCCAGATGCCTTTGACTATGAACACTTCTTCCTCCACAGCGGCATCGGCGCTGTCAGTCGAGGCGATCTCAGCCGAAGTAGCAGTAACAGCTCAATGTACTCGGTCGAAACAACCAAACCTGCTACCGCCACGGTCGAGGAACCACAAGAGATTGAAGACAGCGCTAACGGGACTCCGAAGGTAGGACAAGGGAATGATTCATATAATCCGAACGGTCATTACAGGAAAGATTCTGCTGGGTCGATATCGACGGTCGCTACTTTTGCAACAGCTACGGAAGGGAGAGCATCGGAGGCAGATGAGGATGAATGGATCCATCAACGTCCCAGAGCAGGAGTATTCGAGCCAGATTTTTCCGTTCCACACCAGCTTGCTACGAGTCCGGTCGAAGCTCCTCCAGCAGAAGTTCCACGGAGGATTCGAAGTATGCGGGGAGCTACAGTCAGGAGATTCCCAGTAAATGTGTCTCCTACACCATCGTCTACAATTCCCGGACGATCCAATTCCCTGTCCGAGCCATCAAAGAACATCGGCTGTGCCATTTCGCCATTCCCTTCAGCTGAACTGTTTTCGATCCTTACTGCCACAAGCCCCTTGAATCAAGGTGAACAGCTCCAACTCAGCGGCAGCGACAAGGAACTCGTGGAACGGCTGGTAACGAGCTTGTCGAATGTCTGCAGTCATCTTCATACTGCGGGCATCGAGGGGAGCAAGTATGAAGGAAGGGCGTGGCGAAGACGACTTGATGCGGCACGGCGAGTCCTGGACGGTGAGATTAACGGGGAGGCTTTTTGAGCAACAGCTCCATGATGCGATGATTTGGGATTCTTGGATATCTCGAGATTAAAACTGGCTCCTTCAGACCAACAACGACAAGGCGTTCATTTGGTTCGAGGAGGGGTATGGGTGATGACATTTTTTGTATCTATATACCCTTTTCTGTTACTTTTCCCGACACTCCACAAAGGGAGTTTTGAATCTCTATCTGTTTGCGATTTCAAGCTAATACGTGTTTGCTTTTGCCATTTACCACCATATGCAACCGAAAGGTCTATTTCTTGATGGTGTACAATATACTCTCTTATAATTATATGGTCTCTTGAATCTTTTATACGTCAATCTGCTATGCACCTGCTATGTAGAATAGCGCACAGAGCGAGCATGTACTGCACACTGATAAAGGCCGAATAAAATAATGGTATTTTGACTCGGCCGTTATGCATACTTTTATGCAAGGCTGAGTGTGGCAGGAAGATCATCCGAATCGTCCCCTGAATTACGCGAATCTCTTCCAATCGCCGATCGTCCCGCGCACACGGCTGAAGTAACCAGTTCCGGTTGCAGCTTGAAACCCAAGCAACGTTGTCGCTCAAATTGATTGCGCATCTTTCGCGATCGATCTATTCCCGATTGCGAATCTGAGATTAAAGTACGGATTACCTACTCACGAATAAACGATGCACAACACACCACCGCAAGGGAAATCATTGCCGACTCTGGGGCCAAACTGCAAACCAATCGGTGGGGCCACTGGGCTTCAGCTGCGCCATTCGTCGATATATCAATATAATACCTTGACCATGGCCTTGTGCGAATCCAGGTTGACCGAAATTGGCATGATGGATGTTGGTGCCGGGATAACCCGCAGGAAGGGGGTGGCCGGAAAGACACCCGAGGGCCTGGTTATGGAATGGACCGTGATTAACCATGATAACATCTCGAGCTTTGTCGCAATGAAGAAATATACGTATCGCGCGAGTAATCTGGCCAACAGTAATCGCACGATGATTTCCGACAGTGGCTTCTACGGAATACTGTACATATATCATGTGAGGAATTCAGAAGTACTTTGCCTTGGCTTTATCCATCAAATTGCATGGCGCACATTTCAGATTTGGGATTTCAGATGCAGGGCTGAATAAGGTACCTAACCTACCTTAGGTGGTAAGCACGTAAGGTAGTCTGGGATTGGGATTTGGATTATGGTGCCACGCTTGCCCCTCATGGTACTAGGGTCGTGGGAGGCTTTGTATTACTGTGTACTAGGAGAGTCGTCGATGAGCTCCAGATATCGAATCGTCATCATGAATCCATAAATATCCCCTCTCCCAAGGTAAGGTACCTTCATTGACGATATGGCTCTTTGATTGATACAGAATGATATCGTACACTAGTCTGGCCATGCTTCTTTCTGTCATGATTGAGCTGGCGCCCCCATTCCACTTCTTATCCAACGATTCTCTCGCGTCGGTGACTTGAGCTTCCAATTTATCTGCAAGAAGCGTTCATCAGTATTACTGACAGATGCCTCATGCTGCTACATAGTCTCTACCACTAGGTTCTCCACACACCACCTTGATCTCTCTTTGTATTTCCCGGGACCCCGTTCCTTGCATCTCATCTCAAATCTCACGCTGGGCCGCCCTCTAGCCGTCGCCTGTCCCTACCAGGCTACCTTACCACTCCCTCCGGTGCCAGTTTGCCGGAATCCCCATTGGCCGTGTCTGGCATCGGTTGTTTCATGCACCATACTTTATGAATGACTCCCCAAGTGATTCCCATGACTTTTCGTTAATCTTCGATCGCGTCTTCTCCTCCACGGCCAGCAGCCCTGCCATGTCGCGCAGAGTCTTTGACGTCGGACTCGATATGGGACGAATAAAGAATGGACTCAAGATTTCCAAATCGGAAAAATCGGAAAAGTCGGACTCGTCCAAGCGCTCCAAAAGCCACCGGTCGGCATCGACTTCCAACACCTACACCGATGAGTCGGCCTACCAGAACCTGAACCAGCAAGTTGCGGTAGTGCCACGGCTGCCGGCCAAAAAGAGCAGCCCGACGGTGCGACCAATTGATTACCAGACCCAAGATCAAACACCTCTCAACGATACTGTCGTCCTACCTTCGACAGAGTCGCCCATGAGCGCAGAATTTCCAATTCCCCCGTCGCCCCTCCCACGTCCATCCGTGCTTGACCGTGAGCACTCTTCGCCCGACACTCATCACCGTATGGGTTATCCTTCGCCTGGCGACCATGCCCAGAACTTCGATCTCCGCCCTCCGCCTCCCAACAAACCGGTCAAACTGCTCGATTCATTGTCAGAACGGCTCTTCTCGGCCGAACACCTAGAAGTGATACTGCGCGACCCAGCTTTCTTCCTCCGATTTACTACCTTTATCAATCGCTACAAACCATCTTCCGCTCCCGTACTCGTACGTTATCTAGAGGCCCAGAAAGCGATAAAGGCGGTGGATTATGCGAATGCGTTGGCCGAGTCAATAAAACCGCTTCCGGGCGAGCACTCAAGTCAGATACCTTGCGCCGCCGCCACAATTGACGCACGATTTGAAGCCCGGGCAAAAAGAGCTCTCGACAGTCTGGTTCATGACGCCCTACCTGCATATATCACGTTTGGGTTGGTCAAGGTGGTTACGGAGACAATTGTAAGAGAGATTACCGGGACAGCTATGCCAGTGATGCGCGAACTTGTTGCAGGGTCCGCCGAGGTCTTTTGCTTGTCAGATCCGAACCAGAAGGATAACCCGATTGTTTATGCTAGCGAAGGTACGAGCCTCCGACAATATCAACATATCTATGGCAGAGGGCAATGGCTGACTTTCATGCAATGGATCAGAATTCTACCGAACAACACAATATGGAAGAGACTATGTTATAGGCAAAAACTGCCGTTTCCTACAAGGTCCAAAAACGGATCGAGCATGCATCGCAAGAATAAAGGCGGCAGTGCAGTCCGGACAAGAAGTCTTCGAAACAGTACTCAATTAGTGAGTCTGAACTACACCATGCTCAGCGCAGAGTTTATCTGACATGTCCTTAAATAGTCGAAGAGACGGCTCCCCCTTCATGAACCTCGTAATGGTTGCTCCACTCTACGACAATCGCGGTATAGTCCGCTACTTCATCGGCGCCCAAATCGACGTCTCCGGCCTCATCGAAGACGGCCGCGGTCTCGATTCCTTTGAACGCACTTTACAAGAAGGCAAATCCCGCCAGCGCAACCAAGATAGCTCCGAAACCGACGAAGATCTATCTAGAAAACCGCTAAGAGCGCTCAACGAGTTTGGACAAATGCTTTCGGTGGAGGAGAGTTCCGCATTGGGGGGGCATAGCGAGAGTAGTTCGATGCAGAGCAGTGTGCAGCAGTCAGTGAGAGGGGCGAACGGGAGGAGAGATCCCAGCGTCAGGCATCCGAGAAGGGTAGTGCTAGGGGCCGAGGAGGACGAGGAGGGAAATGAGCGCCATCAGGCCTGGGCTCAACCATCGCTAGGACCCTCGGGGAAACTACCCGGGGTATATCAAAACGTAATCTTCCCTATGAACCTGCCCACTCCCAAGACTCAGCCGCTAACCCGGCCACTATAGTACCTCCTTGTCCGCCCCTACCCCTCCCTCCGCATCATCTTCGTCTCCTCCGCCCTCCGCATCCCCGGCCTCCTCCAATCCCCATTCCTCTCCCGCATCGGCGGTCCCGCCCATGTCCGTGATGGCCTCAGTGATGCCTTTGAAAAAGGCGACTCCGTCACTGCAAAAGTCATGTGGCTGCCGCAAGGTCGTAACGACAACAACGAAAACAACAACGCCAGTTCTCGCCCCTCGAGTCGCCACGGGAACGCTCATAGCAGCAGTGCTGTAGGAGCCTCAAGAGCGAGGTACATATCCTGCACCCCCCTGCTCGGCTCCGATGACCAGGTCGGCGTCTGGATGATCGTCATGGTCGAGAACGAACAAGTCACTGGTAGCTTACCCTCCCGCGAGCGCGCGTTTGCGCAATACAATCAGCACCACCAAAACCCAGTCGTTCTGGCCACACCAAGCTACTATGAACGCGAAGATCTAGGCGACGGTGGTGGGGGCGGGAAGGCGTTGCATGCGAGGCAGAACGGGAGCGGGACGATGTATGCCGAGTGGATGAAGAACTCGAGGGGCGGGGGGGTGGTTGAGGAGGAGGACGGTGGGTTTGTGGGGGATGAGGTTGGAGGGTTGGACCTAGGTGAGGGTAAGGGATTCTAAAATTTCGCGCATACTACTTGCTTCCCTCACCAATTTGTGGATAATTCTTCCCATGGATACTTTTTCGCTCCTCCTCGTTCTTTTCCGGTGAGGAACATTGCACATAAGCGCTCGCTGCTCCTTTGTACATAAATGGAAACAGAACGGCATGTTGATACCTTTTTGCGTCAGGCCCCTCCTCGCCGCCCGTGACCCCGCCTTCTCCCCCTCCGTCGTCCACCCGCAGACCCCGTATCTCGCCTCCCTCCACCACCAACTCCCCTCCTCCCAACCCTCCCTCCCCCTCCCCCCGAATCCAAGAACTGCCCCCCCCGCCCGCCGCGGAGATGACGCTGCCGTCCACGCCGCTCGCGTCCGGTTCCGAACCTAAACCCCCGTCTTCGCCTCGAATCACCACAACACCCGCCCAGCCGCCGCCTCCGCAGCCCTCACCAACCACCACCTCAGAACAACCATCCGCCGCCGCTGCTGTTCCACCGGTTCAAGCTTGCAAAAAGGGAAATTCGGGTCGGGCCCGGTTTCCGGCGCAGGCGGTGCTGGTTAAGAGGGCTAGTGTGGTGTGGATTACGCATGCGGGTGGGGGTGGAAATGGGCATAGGGGGGGTGTGAGTGTTGCGACGACGATTTAGAGGGAAAGGGAATGTGGGGGGGGGGGGGGGGGGGGGAATATGGGATGG
>JAABUS010005211.1_pt1 | contig 17421 bp, 20 predicted proteins | sample 5560161 | NCBI WGS metagenome assembly JAABUS01 (sample SAMN10711885, study PRJNA513376) | rock metagenome | isolation source: Antarctica rocks | place: Antarctica: Victoria Land, Trio Nunatak nord | collected 2016-01-04
CTCATCGTCGCCTTCTGTGCAAAATTAGCTTTGTCCATGGTTATTGCAGCATCTTTGGACTCACCTGAGGCATCAAGACCACGTCATAGGTACTGATCTTGTCAGCATCAAGCTTGATTTTGTCCAAATTTTCGGAATTACTGACTGAACTAGTGGCTAATTCGCCATTCGAGAAATTGCCAATGTGCCATTCCTGCGAGCGTGGGAAATCTGACTCATTGTCTAAGACATTAGGCAATTGTCTGGTCTTGCAATCGCACTCTCTGCCAACCTCCAGAACACGAAGGCGTGGATTTTTGTGCCCAGCAAGATCAGCCAAGCCCGCCATGACGTCGAGACTGCTTTCTTCAAAAAGATCGTGGTGGTCTGATATCGACTGCCCTAGGTACCTGAGTGGTGCTATACTAGGTACATTTTGGATGGTTAGTGGCTCTCTGTTGAAGTGTATATCATTTCGTTAACACCGCTCTTGCAGACAATAAGCCCCTTGTGTGCAGAAGTTGCGGGGCTTAAGCACTTGCAGTCCCTACTGTCTCTCTCATGGACCACGATCATACTTCCAACAACCCGTACGTATGATCCCACCATGATCCTGCATCTCTGAATCAAGAAGCAAACTCTCACACCAATCACCAGTCTCCGAGGTCATCGCGCTACAGCTGCGCCGCCCTAACTCCTCCAGACCTTACTTGTCTCCGCGAATATTCTCCGCAATCTCCTATCTTATGGCTAGCGCTTGTCTGTACGAGCTTTGGAGGGTTCAGCGGCAAAGAGCTGAACAGTGACTCAATACTCTCTGGTCAATGCTACTGTAGAGCACCATGATGATAAAATATCCTAAAGAAAACCAGTAGGAACCAATGAAGATGCTCAGAAGAAATGATAGCCGGCCGCACTATAAAATTTCGGGAAACCTCAGATATAGTAAGTTTCTCCCAATGAAGGGCGATCCTGGATACTTTACAAAAAGTGGTAGTACGTCTCCTAACCCGCAGTAATATTACCATTACCGTACTTGCCATCAACAAAAGGTACGACAGGGATGTCTTTCGCGAGGCAACACTAACAACCAATGAGCGTTTAGCGATGACATCCTCCAGTTCTACGACTCAGACTACGAAGTAATATATAGTCAACAAAAAGTATCCTGGTATTAATCCAACCATCTTTTCATTCTGATTGTAATTCTATCGCAACGTAGATTGCTAAAGCACAATCTTAGTCCCATAAATTCCAATCATAGTACTCTCTTAGCTAGTCATCATTCACACTTGCATCCTCATCGTTCGAAGGGTATGGCCGCATCAAATAAAATAAGTGACCAGCATCCAGCCACCGATACCCCGTGGCACGCTGGCTATCCCAAGCCGAAAAACCAAAGTCCAGCAACTGTCACGCGACAAGAAATTCTAGGCATGCTACGTGCTGCAGAGAAGCCCCAAAAGGACTTGGTGCTTATAGATTTACGAAGGACGGATTACGAGGTAATTCAGCTCCTCAAAAACCTTAGGGTTAAGGCACATGAATATGGAAGGAAAGAACGCTGAACGAAGGCGTACAGGGAGGAAGCATCCGCGGTTCCATCAATTTATCAGCGCAGAGCTTATACCCCACCATTCCGGCGTTATATTCCCTTTTCAAAGCAGCCGGGGTGGAGAAGGTCGTGTGGTACTGCGGTATGCTCGCAATATTTCCTACTTCCTCTTAACCCCCATGATTAGTATCCAATTCCTTCCGTGCATCAACTTCTACCAAATGGATACTGGTTTGACAATAGAAAACTCAAGGATCATCACGTGGCCGAGGATCCCGTGCAGCAGGCTGGTTCGATGATTACATCAACAGTCAACAGGATTCGAGGATGAAAAGTGTCGTCATGGTCGAGGGCATCAAGGGCTGGGCTTGTGCGGGCGAAGAGTATGTCGCACTTATGGATGAGTATGAGGAGGCGGCGTGGCAGAAGGAGCCGCGATAAAAGATTTCACGAGAAACTTATATTCACCCATGGTCTTGTGGTGAGACAACTTCCACCCCCGCTTATCGCCAAGACATCCATCGTCTTGAATGGTAGGGTAGAACGTTTTGTGACTGAGAGGATTGGATAAAGTAAGTATCTAGGTGTCCTTGATCGGCCGTGTCATATATTCATATTCCCGAGCAGGGTGTATATCAATACGAACTCCAGCTTGGGCGCGGATATCTTTACGATTAGGCCAGAGCACGAGTTGCAAAATTTCGGGATTGATAGGAATTACTTCTTCATCGAGCGCCCCTTATTTCGTCATATCATATCACCGTATCGCCGACGTGGGGGTATATCAGCGCAAAATCCACCCCCAACGCCTAGTACTCCGGATGAAGCAGAAGCCTAGTTTGTAATATCCATGGAAATAACGGCACTGACTACTTCCTTCTTTCATGACTCTGTGCTTCCCTCTCTACCCTCTCCATCTCTTTTCGATGCGACTTCCCAAAGGACAATTCTTCAAGAGTTCTGCTTTTGCCGTTGATATCGCAGGTTTCTGGAGTGAGATACTTGGTTACGATAGCTCCAGCTATCATCACTACGAAGAAGGAAATCAACAAGTATCCCACTTTGGAGGACTGAGTGTCATCCACAAGTCTGGTGAGAACAATTTGGCCGAAGACAGATCCTAGCTTGCCGGTGGCGGCGGAAATTCCGTGGCATGCGCACCTGTAGCGTGTTGGGAATGCTTCTGCTGGTATCTACATGCGAGTCAGCCCGGACCAAGCACCCCCACCTCTGGGACTTACAATGAATGTCGTCGTATTTGGACCTGTAATAAGGATCAGTCACAGCTCAAGAGACGTTACAGATACATTTGGAGGATTCGAACTCACCAGCATTGAAGAAAAACTGGCAAAGTACATAGACTGCAACGATCCAGACAGCAGCCGTCGTATTCAGTAGCTTGACATAGAGCGCTCCAACAACCACGAACAGCATGGATAAAATAAGGAAGGACCACATCTGTATGATTCTGCGGCTGAAATTGTTCATAATCTTTATCGCTACGGCGCCCCCGAGAACAGCCCCGATCGAGGTTGCCACCAGCGTATGCCACTCGTTGCTCACGAGGTAAGGAAATGGCGGCTGAGCTTTCGGTGTGCTGAACATGCTGGGAATGATGCGAGCGCTATTGACTCCCAAAAGATAGAAGGTAAAGTCCAATAGCATCCAATTGAGGGAAGTCGCGAGTAAGTCTGTCCAGTTTCCTTCGATCCAGAAGAACTTGATAAAGTCTCTTACAGACTGCTCAGGGGGATGAGGGTCCTCGAACTCGTTGGCCCTTGCGACCATTGTTTGCGTCTGACTTGCTGGGCCTATTGGTCCCACTGGTAAGTCTCTGGCGGGTGGCTCTAGCGCTATGAAACCATCCAAGGCTTGCCCTGCGTGTCCTGGAAGCGTAGCGTTGCTATTAGCGGGTCCTATCTCCTCTGTTGTCGGTCTTCCAACCTCAGGTGTAATATCATCAAATCTGATGCTTTGGGACCCTTCTTCAAGGCGTATGCTGTCATCATCATTAGATTCGGCGTCAGTGGAGCGTACAGGCCAGTAATCCCGAGTTTGCATGGCTTGGTTGGTGTCATTCTTGACATCTAAAACCCAATAGACCTTCGATTACAGTCAGTACAAGAAGCTAGGACGAAGGAGTTCGAGAGTAACATTACTCACAGATTCAGGTATAGTAAGTCGAAATACAATGGCGATAGCTGCAGGCACTGCACCGAGGCCTGAAACCAGACGCCAGACTCGGTCAACTGTCCGAGCGCAATCTGCACCTGTGGGATCCATGAGATGACTTGCATATATCGAGCATGATCCTGGGTTGGTATTGTTCTTAAGGATGTGACTCTGAAACCCCTCCGTTGCGGCAAGAGCCAACAGCGAAGCCAACAGCTGTCCGACTGGCTGCCAGAAAAACACCGCAGCTATCATCCGACCTCTGTATCTAGTGGGTGCAAACCTAAAACATAAAGGTGATATGAACAATCTGGAAAAGGGTGAAGAATCAAAGGGGTGAGTTGGACATACTCTGAAGTGATGGTAGCACTTAGGGGGTAGTCCGCACCAATTCCACACCCCATTACCAGCCTCCAGAAGATGAACAGTCCGATGATTGACATGGAGTTGTTGACACCAGGAGCTGAGAGAGCGAAGCCTAAAGATGCAATGATGGTGACGACGAGTTCCAGTCCATACATCTTCCTGCGGCCATACTTGTCGGCGAGGATGCCGAAGAGAACTTGACCGAACATCGAACCAAGTAATGTTGCGACGTTCAAGGCAAATTGGTAGCTCGGAGGCACCATTCCTCCATAGTAGACGATGCCGATCATCGGGACTACGGTGTTGATGGCGAAGATCTCAGGAGCTTTGTTAGCATGGAGCCATCCATCAATGCTTGGATGATGTACTTACATCGTAGGCGTCTGTCATAAACCCTACTCCAGCAACGATGACAATCCACCATCCGAAGCCAGCATCTTCCACTCGGCCTATAACCAGACGTCGCCTTTCTTGCCAAGACTTTCACACCTCGTCAGCACGTGACATATCCACGTGATCCAGCCTCAGGCATAGGGTAGATGACTAACGAGGTGGTATTCGAAGCCACGAAAGTTGTCCACCCAGAAACGAGGCAACCGAAAATGCATTTTGATGTCCCTCACACGCTCATGGAAAAACAGCTGGTGTTGTTGGAAGAAGATCGTTGTCTTTCCAACATTTGATTAGGGAGTGGGGCAGGTTAAGACAACCTGCAGAGATATTTGGTTCTCCTGGCGGTCGTGTTTCAACACGGTCCAGATGTAACAAAAACCATTCGTTCTGGGACGAGGCTTGAGGCATTTCAAAGACTCAGCCACCACCGAACTGGTTCTGGAGGAGCCCCACCAGAGAGGCAGCATTCTCGCTTTTCGTGGTTGCCTTATCGCATCAGGTAGGGCGACGAATTCCAAGTCGTGTATTTTCTGGTTGCCTAGATTAGGCAAAGATACACTATTTTGATCGCTTCGAAGCGTGGAGATGTTTACTTAATCATGCAGGACACGTTCTCCACTTCCCCACGGTCAATGGCTGGAACTCCACGTTTTTAGCTGCGCCATATGGCCGGCTCGATCTGGGCTTTGGTTGTGGCTGAGCACGGCATAACCGCGACACCTCCGCTTTAGCAGCACGTTGATTGGTACAGAGCAAAACGACTCTCAGCTGGAACATCAACAAGTTGCTGACTCGACTCATCGTTAGTTTGTTGCAGCCTCGCTTGCCATGAGACCGACGTCGGCGCTCGCCGAGCGTAGCTGCCGCTGTCACTGAATCAGATCTCTCCGTTTCCCAACCTCACCGATAGCAAAATCAGTCAAACGGTTGTGCCGCTATTTCATGCACCAGGGATATCTGCACACACGTCAAGATGGTCCTTCCAGGATGGAATGTTGGGGAGCTCTTGCAAGTTGCGAAAACAGTCTACGACTACATCCAAGCGCTCCGGGGTGCTTCGGATGAGGTCAAATCGTTCGCATCTAAGATCAAAACTTTTTGTGGAGCTTTAGAAGAGCTGGATAAATGTCTTGCAAACCCTACCACAGCTTCAGCTGAAGATACCAAACATCTTCGGGATACCTTGGATGGTTGCTGGACATGTGCCACTGAGTGTCGGAAATTCATTGAGCAGTTCAAGGAGCTCAACGAGCCCATCCAAGGTAAAATCAACGCTGGTGATAAAGTCACCTGGGTCTGGAAGAAAGATACGGCAGCTAGGTTACGTCAAGAAATCAATAGCCAGATCATCGATATCAACCTGCTGCTAGGAATAGCGTCACTGTATGTCTTTGCGACGTTTCAGAGACAACCTTTCGAAGCATCGGGCTGATAAAGATCAGGAAAGACAGTAGGCGGCAGCAGTCTTCTAATCACCGAATGTCAAGACAGACTACGCTGGGCGGTGACATCTCTGTGCCACCAATGCAAGACCAGGCTCGTCAGACGCCCCTTACTCCGGCAGTTTTATTGAATCTACAAAAGGATATTACATCGGATCCTCCGTCGGGTATTGATGCTGGTGGAGGGAAATGGGTTCCTGAAGCGTCTGGCAAATCTTCTTCCACATCTCCAACAATGACACGGGATATTTTCACTCAAGCTCAAAAGTTGTCCTACAGCCCCACCAGCTTATCGGCACCAACCGTCCGCCGGCCATCTTTGCAAGATTTTCCATCACCGGAAGTGCTGATCAGACGTGATTCCCGTATGTCCATGTATACTCCCGTCCCAGATACGACGATGGAAAATCTCAGTGGTGTCAAAATGTAGGGCTGGTCGTGCATAAGGGATACCTGATAAAAAGTACCAGAAGCTAATATGCTACCTACTAGCTATTACAACAAGTCAAAACCGCCTTTGCCAATCACAAAGCTTGAGTTCATGACCGATGCTGATGGAAACCCTCGTTATATTATTGCTACGCCTCCTTGTGGTTATAACGCAAGATTCCATCAAAGAAGTAGGCTAGCGTCAGTGTACAAATGGAGTGACATTACTAATTATCTGGCCTTCTTAGTCTCCAAATCATCGCGGTCCATCCCACACACCGAGCATCCTAAAGCCTACGGCAATCAGAAGAGATTCCTTGTCAAGTTTTTAGAACCTCATCAGTTTACGTCCGAGAGGTGGCCACCATCCTCTAAGACACCTAGCATTCAAAGCATGGGAAGCCAAGACACTCCCAGCACAATAGGCTCAGTTGGCAGCGTGGGCACCTCTGTTAGTATTGGGTCACCTGTTCTTTCAGCAGCCAGCGGCAAAGTCAAAGAGGAGACCGAGTATCCAATGTACGAGTTTCAGCGAATAGATGGTATGAGCAATCCTGGATTGTAGTATAAACGATGGATTGCTGATAGGGCACAGAATACTGGAGCTTCCAGGAGAACATTATCGGCAAAAAGATGCTCCTGAACGCACCCGTAGATTACATCGCTTACCAGAGGCAGGGGGAATCCAAGCCAAGCAAGCAGAGTGAAAGACAATACCTTCGCCTATGGAAAGATGGTCGTGGCCAAACCATCATGTTTCATGCGAATAACTCAGGCCAATATCTGGAATATGATCGTCAGTTTTTCGTTCTAAATAAGCAAAGACCGTTTTAGCGAAGACTGACCAAATTGCATAGTGGAGCTCTTTCGTCCGGTCACTGGAGAGTCTCCTTACGAAATCATGCTTGCCTTGAAAGTCAATGGGGACCCTTCGCCAGAGACGACCAGGAGGCGGTGGTCAATCATATCAAATCGCACCAATTCAATTTCCACTTTACGGGGTTCCAGGTCTCCAACAATATCTGCCGAAAGTTTTATCAAGCGAGTAGTTCCCAAAGATTTGATTGGCATAGAATTCCTTACTATAAATTTCACTGATCTTGAAGGTCAGACCCCAGTTCTCTGCCGCCTGATAACTTCGAGTTGACCGCTGACGCATGTTTTCGGATTTAGATCAGAAGCTTTTCCTGGAAAAGGCAAATTTTAATGGTAAAGCCCAAAGCCCAATGATACCCCCTCTAGATTTCGAATTTCCACCCTGAAACCCTTTGCTGGCTGTATCGTTCCCATTGTCACCCTTCCAACGCAGCTCCAGCCGGTAAGGCGAATCACAGACAGCGTGGTTTAAGAGACACGGTGCTGGCCGCAGTATTCGCCTAAAGCTATCGTACTAGTTTAACAAGAGTGGCAGTCGACACTTTAAACTTGACCGGTTGCTTTCAGTGAAAGACATATCTCACCCATCTCAAAGAGGCTTAGCAACTCCGCTGGAGTTGAATTCTCGGAAACCTCCTTTCCACAAGAAGGGACACGAGACTCGAAATCTCTCGATCATGTCAGTGCGTACCTCAGCAACTTCAGATCCTAAAGTGTACTACGGCGTCCTACGTTCTCAGGTCTCCTACCAAATCTGTCCCATGTCCAAATCGGAGGGAATGACAGCGTTGGCAAGGTTAGAAAGACGAGATTAGAGAGCTACGAGCTATGAATTATGACACGATACTTTTCAAAGAGTCTCATCTCACCCAGCAGCATCAAAACCCCGCTTGGCTTTCGAACCGGGGTTGGTCGAGTGCCTTATAGGGCCCTTCATGAACATCCACCCACACTACCTACACCAGCATTCAAACCGGTATGGCTCATTATAAACCGCAGCAATGGAGAGAAGGTGTACTAGTCTATGTTACTATCATACATCTCATACATCTATCATTATCATAACCCCTTACAACTGGTATACTGAAACGTATACAACCAATTTGCCAAACCATATACAACCATAAATTCCATGTCCCCCCAACCATCCCCCACTGCCCACCTCTGTCAACATACCCACTCTAGCCTACTTCCCAAGCCCCAAAGGATTCCCCGCTGATCCCTTCCCCCCAGCCTTCCCTCCCCCACCCACCACCGTCTGTCGTCCGCTAACAGCATTCCTTCCTGTCCCCAACGGATTTTGCGCCGTCTGGCTTCGGGTGCCCGAAGCTTTCGTCGCATCTTTGACACCGTTGCCATAGTCGCGCGCCCCGTTGCCCCAGCCGTTGGTCGTGTTGGTTACTCTGCGCAGCCGGGGTGGGTTAGCGGTGCGCGGACTGCTGGATGTGGGCATTTGGGGAGGGGAGAATAAACGGTTGGAGATGGAGATTAGGAGAGACGAACGAGTTTCCAACCCCGCGACCAGTGTTCTGGACGGTTTTGCCAGCGCTATCGACCACGCCACCTGCGAAGGAGCCGGCGGCTGCCACGCCAGATTGGATGCCGCGAGAGATGAAGTTGTCGTTTGGTGCCATGGTCGGCTGTAGGTTTCTATCTGGGTACCGAAATGGAATGATTGAAGTAGAGTTGGGATAGGATTGGGTGGATTCGAATTTTGAAATAAGGTATGAATCTTAGATGGAGTTGGGATAGCGTAGATCTAGGTTCTCTCGCAGCTCTGGGATGTTTGACGTCATCGTGCATGAGACGTTTGGGAGGCGGGTACCTTAGTGCTGGTGATCTGGGCTTTCGAACCTCACCGTCGTTCCGAAAGCGTCCAATCTTGAATTATTGTAGAATAAACGCTATCGATTCTCTGTCATTGGGTCAAGCGGTAATAATGCGTCTCAAACACGTTCCGATCCGACTGAAAAAATTCTCGCGTCTCTATGTTCGGACATATCGCACCTAGAGCTGAAAAGGAAACACACAGATACACAAACGCACGACTCAGCGTGAACGCAAAATTGCCAAGCCATCAAAGATGTCTAACAACCGTAGAGAGGTCAATCTGTCATGCACCTATCGACTATAGAAGAATAGCAGAACGCTGACTATGCTTCCAGACACCCTGCAAGCTGTGTGGGATGAGCTTCAACATTGGCCGGGTTCGGAAGCCAGATGAACCATATGAGGCCGCCTGGAACCCTGAATGTGGTGAACCGGGTCAATTTTTGGCTGGCGATTACAAGAACTTTATCAGCATGGATGATGAAAAAGGACCTCGCTGTCCAGAATCTGCTGGTTGTCGAGATGTTAGGAGAGAAACGAGTGACAAGCATCCTGACTGTGTTGAAATTGACGGTGATGATGGAGAAACGGATGATTCTGATGATGAGTATATCTATGAATCTGAACAAGACGAGTCGGACAGCAGTTACACAGAGGGAGAAGAAGAGCTTGACGAGGAAAATGATAAGAGTGATTGTATGCCAACGTACGGTTGGAAAAAGCACAGCAGTGCCTCTCAGGGGAGAAACGTCAGAAGTTGTCGTCTGAAAGGCAAAGATAACCGAAATACAGCATACTCTTCTGTTACCCGAGATGAATTACGCGCAATGATCGATTTCGTTAAAATAGCACAGCCTTGCAAACCAACTGCCGAAGCAGCCACCCAGTCCGCATCCCCCAAGTCCAACGAAGACAGCGAACTCGACGAGGAATTTTATAAACTAGGCAGAGACAACGGAGAGCTAGAGCATCTAGCAGGACCTGACTGTGGCCCCCTATATGGCTACTCCGGTTGCCGTATCACCTCTGAAGAAATGAAGGGATGCACTACGGTGCAATGGCTGGTCTATAAGACTCCGGAGTGGGATGTTGAGTTTGATGATCAGATCTTCGAGCTAAGAAGCCAATATTTCCTTACTGGCCTCAGTGGGCGGATGCCCTCGAGTGACGACGATGGGTCGGAATTTGTACCAGTCCGTCATGGAGCAGACACTCTATACCCGGATACGGTTTCATTCGGCGATGTAAGTCATACCTGGGCAAGACCGAGTCTTTTCAATCTCCGGGAAAATATTGCCGCTGATATTGAATTCATCTTCGCAGCATCCTCTTGAGGCGGAGACACCAATGCCCTTTCACCCCACCTGCTTCGAGATCTTCACCCGTGCTTCTCGCCTTCTCAGCCACCACATCGACATCCACGGTCTAGCCGGGTGGCGACGGCTCGAGTCGAGCTACCGAGCCGAGAGAGACTTCCCACGCCATAACGCTGTGAAACAATGCGCGTACGAATGGTGGTATCATGAACCCGGCTATGAATGGCTTGCTGCCAACCCCGTCCTTGTCCCTTTGCTCCCCTCTCTTCTCTGCTCTGCTGCACATGAGGAACATACGCCTCTCGAGGAAGCATACTTAAGCTCCAACGACCCATTCAAGAAACTGCCCCTGGAAATGAAAGACGCCATCCTCGACCTCCTTCCCCCTACCGATATCGCGAGCCTGCGCCTAGCGTCGTGCGCAACACACTTGCCCATTTCGCACTGGCGGGAACTGCTTTGGAAAGAAATGCCATGGTTGTGGGAAATCTGGGACGACGTCGCCCCTTCCACCTGGGCCACCATCTCCGTCCCTGCTCTAGCTGCAAAGCAACAAGAATACGAGAACATGGAAGCGCTGTTGAAAGAGCGTCATGCGATCGTCAAGGAGGAGATGCCAGAGATTCTCGATTTGTGGTCTCATCGCCATGGTACCACAGTGGACAAGTCCTATGCGAGCGTTGCTGGCTGGTCAGAGATAGGAGATCCGATAATGCCACAGCTAGTGTGGCACACGAATTGGTGTCTTCTTTACTACTTGATCAGAACGCGCTGGGCTGATCTCAAGGGTTTGCAGAACCGGCAGAGGATTTGGGAAGATATTCAAGAGATCCTAAGCCGGATCGAGAGGTATCGGGAGGAGGGCAGCATAGTGTAGGGAATGTCTTTTGACTGAAGGTGGTGGATAGGGAGGTGTGGGTGGAAACTGTCGAGGTAATGGCTGTGGTTTGTTGAGTTTTCTGACCCTGGAGCTTCATTCACCTTCTCGACTTCCATACATAGCTGAACACTACGTCTGCTCCTTTTCGCTCCCTAGCTTACAGTCCAGAATTTTAATAGATCACTGCTCTAACCACAAAGAACAAAGTCTAAACTGATCTCTCTCCAAGGGAAAAGATGACATGAATCTAATTTTGACGGCTATTTAAGCCGAGAAGGAGGCAGGGATAGGGCAAGTGGTTTGCTGTGAGTGGAGCGTGGGATGTGAGGGTTATAGTCAGATGAGCCACGAGATTAAAACTCTCAGAGCTCTTTGATCTTGATATATAGCTCTCCGTTTCCTAAATCTACCCCAGTCCGACTGCACTTGTATATTGAGTGGATGCGACCGGCTTCGGGGATAGACGCAAACTTGACACTTTTAACTCGAGGGAACCACTAGCCGTATGCTAAACCAGGAGTGATTGTGCTTTACTTGATTTCATATGTACATGCGTGTTGCAATATTGAGTGGCTGTTTAACATAGACGATGCCCCCAACCAAAAACCACAGCAAACACGACCTGTACGATTCTAATCAATTTCCAAGCGTCCTGCTCAGAAGTTCTGCAAAGCGAGAAAGGCCCGATCGAATCCTCTTCTCTTCCCTCTTCTCTGCACCCAACGACGGATGTATCCAAACCCGGCGTCGACCATACCATGAACGAAAAAAAAACCCAGATATATATCCCACTAGGGCAACCGCACCCACGGAGGTACCACGGCTTTCCTTCCATGGCGAGAGTTATCGAACGATACATGGCTTGAACCGTATCTTCCACAACGATACCCGCGGCTTGCGTGCAGGAAAAGCGGAAAGCGCCCAGAACTGGTTCCGGTTCAGGCCTTGCGCGATATCGCTCAGGGGTTGTTCGGGATTGAATAAGAGAGAAAGTGAGGAATAAGCGAGCGTACTTTGAATGGCAGCGTTCCTCGCGGGGAGGCGAAGCACAGAATTGGCGATGAAGTTTGCCGGGCTTGACATTTTTTTGTTGTTGCTGGTACTTGTGCCAGAATAGATACCCTGCACGCCATTTATTCGGTTCTGTCTCAAGGATTCTTTCACGCAAAGATCTTGAGCTTGAGAGTGTGAGCTACGGGAGTTTTCAGACATATTGAAAGGACTTGAAAACACACAAGCTACAGTCAAAGGGAGAGCTGCAGGACGTACAAGTCAGAAAGAGCATGTATGTAAATGCGACGACGAAAGCATTTACCGAAACTTGCAAAAAATATTACGAATTACCATTATTGTGAGAGAAAAGGCTAAAAGCCGTTCTGGCCTTGATCCTGACTTTTTCGATACCCAATGATGGCAAATTGAGCACGAAAAGTAAGGAAGACCGAACAATGCAGCCTTCCGTGGTCAACCCCTTCAGGCAGTCAGGCCGGAATCAAAAGGTTCGCCTGGTGCCTCAACATACTGTAACGGCGTATCTGCCGGCCAATCTACGATGACTCAGTTGGAAGGCGTCGCGAGGCTGAAGACTACAGGTCGGCAGACCAACACTAAAGCTCGATGAACCATGCAAAATGTCCGAGCATGATCAGGTAACCATGCGCATAATTCCGCTTTCCTGCGCTACTGGTAATGTAATCTAAAATCAGAGAAAACAGCATTTAATCTTCTAAAATATATCACATCAATTCTATTATTCTATTGATAATTAATCAATAATTGATCAACAAATAATAATTGATCAATTCATTATCAATAAGCGATTAATTATGAACTTATGATATCTTCACATATGTTGCTCTTATTATTGACATATCATCAAAATTTCTTCTCAGATATAATTTCATTCTATCAATTTATTATTAATCAATGATTAATGTTGCGAGCGTGCACTTTGAGTTAGCCTAACATAGATCATGTTAAACTATCATAGACTAGTATAGAGCTGATGTTGACACGCTAGCGGCCTAGCGTGCCTTCGTGAGTAAAACTCACGACGTGTTTCATCTTTCTTCTTCTTTAGCTTTGAACTTCTGATTAGAATACACTCATATGATTCGCTCTATGCAGATTCATAACAATTATGTTAGAACTCTTTCACATGAAATTATGTAACAGCAATGATTAAATAATCATTGAGTAATCAGAGTCTTGAAGTAATTGCTCTGATTGCTTGAATCAGAAGTGATCACAGTGAGCATGATGAGCATGATGCTTATCTTGCTCATCTTGCTCAAGAATGATCGAAGTGATCATTCAGAGCAGAAATGACTTGACACAATTCTTTTATGTTTATATAATGATGATCATTCTCTTAGATAGAAGCTTCATGCTCAACTCATGTAATAGTCAATACAGTTTATTGTCTTAGTTATTCTCAGATCTTCAGTTTAGTGATTAGTTTGTTACTATACTGATCTCTGTTTATATTTTGTGTTGTTAAAGAAACAATCATTACAAATTAATATAACATTGATCAATGAATGAACATTCAGAACTTAGAAATTTATTGAGATAAAACGACTGATTAATTATTGATTAATAAATTATTGATAAACAATAAATAAGTTTTATTATTTTATGCAATGAAAACTCAATAATGTAAATAATTATCAATCAATAAATAATATTAGATCAATCAACAATTGATCACATAATTTACATTTGAGATTGACAAGTTGTGTAACATGTTTATCAATTGAAATTTCATAATTATTAATTCAAGATCAATTTAGTACTGATTGTGTATTAGTGATTGATGTAGATTGATTGCATCAAATTGAGTTGAAATCTTTTTTGAAAAAGTGTTGAGTTGAGTTGAGAAGTTGAATTCAAGCACTTGAGTTGAGTTAAGAAGCTTGATTCAATAACTTGATTTGAAAACTCAACTCAATTCAACAAGATATTATCGTTGTATGCAAAATTTGTATCGTTTTTTAGAATTTGTCAAGAGTTTCATCAAAATTAGTGAAAAATTTTCAAAAGTGCAAAATAAGAAAACAGAATTGTAAAATTAATCTCACTGTCTTCTTTCATGTCGTAGCATTAGAAATTGAAGTTATACTCATCTGTCATGACTTTCAGAAGACTCACTGCTTCTTCAGCTACTGCTTCTTCTGCTGTCACTTGTTTCAGAAAAAGAACAACATTCAAGTCATTCAGCAAGCTCAGATTGATTCTTAAATCATCTGAATCATCTGAAGTTTCAGAGACTTCAACAAATGATAGAAGTGTTCTTTCTATTCTTGCTGCTGCTGCTGTCGTCATGATTGTGATCTTCTTGTCATCATTATCATCATCATCGTTCTTCTCATCTGAACGATTTCAACGATTGATCAGTTCAGATGATTCAGAAACTCAGAAGTTCTATCATAGTATGCAAACTTCACATGATGAGACTCAGACTTCTGATGTAGTTCATCAATGATATCAGTTGCATTCAAAAACTTCGTCAATCATAAAGATTAATTCAAATACTTAATCAGATAATGAAGCTTCTTCGTCAGTTTCTTCATCAGTTTCTTTGTTAATCTCTTCATTAATCTCTTCATCAATCTCTTCGTTAGTTTCTTAATTAGTCTTTCAATCAGTTCAGAAGTTGAAGAAGAAACGAGAAAGCAAAGCTTTCAAAGCTGTCATTACTCTCACTGTTGTTGTCATCATCATCATCGTTCTCATCGTTGTAATTTCAGAATCTGCTGTCTTAAAGCTTGCTGCTTCAGAGCTTGCTGTTTCAGAGCTTGCTGTTTCAAAGTCTTCTGTCTCAGAATCTTCTGTTTCAGAGACGATTTCATACTCAATGAACTGTCAACTTCTTTATGAAATCTCAAGCATACATGATGAAGTTTTGCAATATATCAATAATGATCTCATTAGCGATTTAAATCTTGAGCTTTTAAGCTTCAGACAGAAAACACATGCAAAAAGCTGAGCAAACAATAAAGATTTGACTTACTTCAGAGTTTCTATCATCATCTCTGTCATTTGAATCAATATGAAGAAGAAGAAGAGATTTGTGACTTATTTCACTCTGTTGAATACGTGACAAGAAGTAACTTTCATCATTCATGTCAAATTTAATGCTGACAAGAAGAATCTGAGCATACATTTAATATATTAATATGAAAGAACTCAGAGTGATGATATTTCTGTAAAGTCAGTTTCTACTGTCATGAAAACATCAACGACTCAGATGACTAAACTAAAGAAGAAGAGAATTGAAAGAGAAAACTTATGAGATTCTGAACACAATTAAATTAAGATGCTGATGAAGAAGCTTTTATATCATGATAAAACATGTAAAAATAAGAAAAATCAGTGTTGAATCATTACTATCAATCAGCATGTATCTTTAAATTCTGCTCAGATGTTTGACTAATTTGCAGTCATAAATTAAAATGATAACATGATCATTATTGATACATCTTCAAAGCACATAATTGAAATAACTTAATCAACTGCTGCAAAGAATAAAAGAGCTGTTGCAAAAACAATGATTGAACTTTCTTTTTCTTTGAAAACTTCAACTTTCAACTTTGAATTTAATCATTTAATCAATTTGATGACATTAGAAGAATTAAAACAACAGCAGAAGCAACAGCGATGAGAGCAGAAAATAAAGAAGCAAGAAAAGAAGAAGAAAATGAATAAAATCAATCAAAAAATGAAGTTGAGAAAGTTGAATAAGCTGAAAAGATTGAACAAGCTGAGAAAGTCATTTTCATCTGAACAATCATTGACTATGCAATCTAGCAATTTTGTTGAAGATGACAATTTACTGAAGTATGTTCAATGACATATCTTATAAAAGAAGAAAAGAAGAAAAATGTTCATGATTGCATACATCAAGCTGAATGCTCAAAACTACAATTTGCAAACATTATAATTCTGAAAGAACAAGTCTGAAGCTCATTGAAAAAACATGCATATACAGTTTAACATTGATATACAGTTAGCTCGTGATGTCAGCAAATATGATATCTGAAGACTGCAAAGATCTTTACATGTTGAATCAACAACTAAAACTATGTCTGTATCATAGTCATAAATAAAAACTCAGAATCAGATTCAGAAGCAGAAGCAGAAGCAGAAGTAAAAACAGAAGCAGAAATAAAAACAGCAGCAGCAACAAAAGAAAAAGAAGAAGAAGAAGAAGAAGAAGAAGAAGAAGAAGAAGAAGAAGTACTCTGATGATTTAGAATATGACAATGATGTTCAAGAGAAAATTTCAGAAAATGATTGTTACTTCTGAGCTTGAGCGTCTGTTTCTCTAGCAGTTTATCTATTTACATTTATGAATTATAGTTTATGTCAGCAAGTTGAAACAAATTATCTGAATCATCTTCTATTTGTGATCGCTGTGATTGCACTGCATCACGTAGAAACTCGTCAAATTCATCTTTAAACTTCGTGTAATATTGAATCAGATCGATGTTTTTCTTAATTCAGATTTTCAGCACTGCAAAGAAAATTTCTATGAAATTGAAATCAGATGAGTATGATGACAGCTTAATCAGCAGTACTTCAAACTTCATACAAAGCTGATTTAGTTTAACAGATTAATGAATTCAAGCATTGTTCATGACTATTACGAAATGAGATTCAGAATCATCTGAAGTGCATTGAAAAAAAACTTTGATTCACATGAAGTTTAGAAAGATAGTCTTGATTATGAAGTCATGATGCATCTTTCATGTCATATATTTCTCTATCATATAGAAGTATTCTCGACTCGATGCACGTTTCGATTTCGTGCACACTCTAAACTCAATTAGCAATTTATACTTTTTTTATTATTATTCAACCATCATTCATAGAATCAAATTGCAATTAATATAGAGAGTTGTCGATATCTATATGAAGCTTTCAAGCTATAAGAATCAATCATCAAATTGCTTAGAAGCTTTGAATTGCCTTTCAGCTCGCGTAGACCTGATTTGACTTGACTCTCTTTTCATCTTCTCAATAGCAACAAAATCAGTGAATTGCTGTACTTTCACCTCTTTAGACTTCTTCTTTTGTTCTTTCTGAAGCTCTTTAGCCTTCAGCTTTTGCTTCTGAATTAGACGTCGTTGCTTCAATTTCTTCGCTCGTAGCTTCTTTTTTCGCTTCGCTTTCTTCTTTCGC
>JAABUS010005212.1_pt1 | contig 17420 bp, 16 predicted proteins | sample 5560161 | NCBI WGS metagenome assembly JAABUS01 (sample SAMN10711885, study PRJNA513376) | rock metagenome | isolation source: Antarctica rocks | place: Antarctica: Victoria Land, Trio Nunatak nord | collected 2016-01-04
GGGGGGGGGGGGGGGGCGGGGTGTGGGGGGGGGGGGGGGGGGGGGGGGGGGGGGGGGGGGGGGGGGGGGGGGGTGGGGGGGGGGGGGAGGAGGGGTGTGCGCATGGGGGTGGTGGAGCCGTCGACGGAGGTGTTTTCGGGGATGGCGGTGGTTGTTTGGGGGGCTTTGGCTTCGAGGGTGCCATTAGAATGCGCGTCGGTAAGTGGAGGTGGTTGGGAGGCTTCGGTCGCCATGATTGGTATGAGGGTGGCAGGTTAGGATAGTGAAAGGCGTGGTCTGATCGAAGAGTACTCGTGGTGCTTGAGCAATGGCCGTAGGATTCCCCAAACTGTAGTCGGCCGGCCAGGGCAGCTCGGCGTATGCTTTTGGTCGCTCTGCACAGCCTCGGAGTTGTCGGATGAGCGCTGTCCTTACAATTGGCCAAAGGAGTCAACGCGGCTACAGGAGCAATGATTCAAAGTAACAATGATGTATTGGATTATGTGGCGGATTGAGCCCTAAGCCGGCCCTGAGCAATTACCCCTAAGTGGCGTCACCGCGTTAAGATTCTCGACTTCTTTGGACTTCCCCTTCCAACCTTATAACAAGATACAATACGGAGCAGTCTTGGAATAAGCACCACTGCTGGCCGGAGCAAGCCTGATCTAATCCAACATAAGCAGATTGTTCCGCTAATCAACCTGACATGTTCCAACGATGTCTATCAATTGAACGAATGGTCAGCGAGTGAGTCCAGTTCTATTACTTTACTTCCCCTTCAACATCCATACTTCATTTACAAGGTATCTCGATCGAGATATCTGCCGTCTTTCTACTTAGTATTGCAACGCCATGAAAGACGAGGTCACAGTTTGATTAGCGAAGCATGTGAATACACGAAGACTATGGCCTATTCCGGAGGGGAGTTCAGAGTCTTCTTCATTCGTGAATTCGTCGCTCACGACACTCATTCACAATATACTACATCGTGGCCTAGCGCCTCGCCCGGAGGTTCGTGTTTCTTACCATTGCTATACTTCTTTCTCTTCCCCTGCTAGGCTCTACAACATTGATCGACGTCGTCTAGTCCAGAAATCTCGACTATCCGGTCGTATGGAACAAAATGCAGCATCAGCATAGATTTCGCCCCTGTCGCGCGTAGACATAAGCACAATCGACGCCACAATCAACGTTATACGACCGTATGAAGGGGCCCCTGGAGCTAGTAGTACCGTGAACGCGATTGCGCCAATGTCTGTGTCTCCAACGAAGATGTATTGCATGATTATCTCAACTATATAATTCTGATTTCTGTCAAGGGTGACTAGCTCAATGGCATCTCAGAAGGCGTGAGAGAGAATTACTAGGGCGTCAAAGATGTCTGCACGCATGCGTGCAAGCTAGGCCAACGCAACAATCACCGAAGCCTAGGTCTTACCAAGTCGAATACCGCGATCACATATGTCCGTCAGCCCGTCGAGACCACAGAATGTGACCGAGTCATATAAGTCCACAGTAGTAAGTTCTAAACCAGGAAGCCTGACTGATATTCGAGTGTAAACTTCGTCGGAGAGAGAGGGACCATGTTCAAGTGTACTTTACTGGCTAAAGGGTCTGAGATGCGCGGTAGGTGAGGCTGATCTAAGGCTTTGAATTGCCGAATGAGCCTTAAGTGGTTATCCTTCTGTCGCTGTGCGAGCGAGGTGTGCATACTAGGCTCTTGACAGCCTTCTAGATGGGTGTTCCCAGAAGACAGCCATCCTTTCCTTCAATGTTGCGTCCACTCTCCAGCTAATTGAACTTACAATTCGCGCCACGCTTCGATTTTTTACTGCAAGCATCTCACGCCACCATCATGGGCGGCAATCGCCAACACTTTTCGATGATGAGCTTGAATAAACAGTGCCTCGTTTCTGGTCTAGCCTTCTGCAATCGCGACATTGACAAGATCCAAAGGTAGGTTATCTCAGTTTTCTATCCCGCGAAATGATCAATCTTGCTACCTTTCTGCAGTCGCGGTTTCTCATTCTTCGTCTCTGCGTACGGCCAAGCAAGACATCAGCTTGTCTGAAACTAAGAGCACGGATGCAGCCGAACAAAAGGAGGCTAAAGAGCCTACTAACTTTGCAAAAGGTCAAAGCACTGTCATTGGCTCCATAAAAACAATAGACCAGGTCACAAAGTCATTACCAGCAATCATAGAACCCTCTAGATGATATTACTGATGCTGTAGTCATCCAGGCTGGCCGGATGCCCAAAATGCCATCCGAGCCCGAGTTACCAACTGTGTGGTATGGCAACCATCAACAGTGACAGCTACTATTATGAGATGTCGGAGAGAAACGCATAATGGATGGTCACCAAAAGCCGAGAAGACGAAAGATATTGCCGTGTCTGAGTCTTAGGCTAAAGACCCAAGGTACGATCTCTGTGGCTTATGATTCGCAAAACGGTGCAATATATGTCTATGCTTCGTCGACAGAAATAATAGCAGGAAGGGTTAGAAAACCTTGCAGCATGGGAATTGCTAAACTGTGCTAAATGACCGATCAGTGCAAAAAACTACTGGGCCGGCACAGGATCGATAAGAATTTGTTACTCATTCAAGCTACTCTTGAGTCTTGCGGATCCTTCAAACACTCAAAACCAAAGAGATATCTTACAGTGGCCCTCATCAATGGAGTGCCCAAAAGGAAAGCTTCAAAGTGCTGTATTCTGAGCTTATACTAGCTATCTAGCCTAAACCACACTCCAAAATTATCACAACCTCTGCTAAGGGTGCTTACTTTCTTCAGCCATCGAGAGCACTCTAATCCACTCCTATTGGGCTGAGGAGAGGAAGATACGGAAATTAGGCGACCTTAACAGCGGTTGACGGGTTCGTACCTCTGCATCCAGAAATATTCTCCCCCTTTGTGAAGCTTGCTTAACATTTGATTGGCAGGAAACTAGTGATTTGAACCTCGAAGTATGTCCACCATGTTAACCAAAGACCTCAAACCTTAGCACAGTCGTGACACTTATTTCTCATGGGAAAATTTCGCTTGTCCTGTCTCGAGAGCTATCCAAGGTCGAGGCTGCTCCCATCTCTGTTGCGAGGAGCCGAAATCCCAGTCGCTCGGTAGGATACTTGGATGGAGCAGCTCGCCTGATGGCAGCACTTGATAGCAGCTAAAAAGGTGAGTGCAGATCTTCGATCCGATGGCGTGCATGTCTGGTCGCAGTTCCAAAACGCTCGCTGCTTTCGCATCCCAGCTGTTGGGATCATGGGGAAGGCACTGAACAATGAACACTGGATAATTCTGCATCAGTACGTAAGCTTTCATTACGAATCTCCCATCCAACCAAGACGGACAAGCGCCATCTACGCTAGAAAGCTGCTCGCGGTGCCAGAGAAGTCATCTCCGGAAATGGAAGATACCCCATTCCAGGTACCCTTGTTTGCCACCCTCAATCCACTGCGCCATCCCCATCTTCGCCTTCTCCGCAAATTCCTGCGAAAGCTCAGTCGCCCCCAGCCGCTCCGCCTCCTCGATCGCCTTGACCACCTTCCCGCAATGCATCACCATATGCTCCGTCCCCTCCGCAAACCCCACCATCTCAAACCCGCACTTCTCAAAAACCTCCGCATAGAACCCCCTCGTCGCCAACCCCCCCTCCAGCGCCAACCGCTCCCTAATCGGCCTCGTCCTCTCCTCCGCCACCCCCTCCCCAACCAAATGATCCGACAGCAACACCCTCGCCCCCCTCCTCACCAGCACCCGCGCCACCTCCTTCGCCACCGCCTCCCGATCCCCCGCATGCAGCAAGCTATCCTGACACCACACCAGCTCAAAAACCCCCTCCCCAAACGGCAAGCACTCAAACTCCCCCTCCACAACCGCCACCAGCGCCTCCAGCCCCGCCGCCCGCGTCTGCGCCCGGTTCCGCGCGTTCTGCACCTCGGAGATGTTCAGGCACGTGACGTGGCAGCCGTAATGCCGCGCCAGCCAGCGCGCGGCCCCGCCGTAGCCAGCGCCGAGATCGAGAACGCGGGTGGCGGGCGTGAGGAAGGGGCCGAGGAGGGCGGCCATGCGGGAGACGGTGCGGTCGGAGGCGAGGGGGAGGGGGTCGTGGGGGGTGAGGTAGGTGCCGATGTGGATGTGGGAGCCGCCCCAGAGGGAGTGGTAGAAGGCGTCGGTGGAGGGGGCGTTGTAGTATTCGCGCGCTGTGGCGGGTGGGGTGGGTCGGAAAGGGGTTGCGGGCGGGTCGCTGGCGATGTTGGGCGTGGGGTCCATGGTTGGGAGCGGTAGAGCCTCTGGATCCCACGGTCGTGGATCGGAGCAAGCTTGGAGAGAGGTTGATGGAGTAGGGTGATGCGGGATCCGCTCTTGCTATAGTCCTTATGAAGACCACACTTGTAAGCCTTTGTTGTTTTCCAACGCAGTTGCTCAGAGCTTGGGGCTCCGTGCGGGGCTCGCAGCCTTGCGAACCCAAGGCCCCTCCAATAGACGTGAGAAAGCTGGAGGTCTGCCAAGCGGGACCTGACTAGGTAGTTTATCTTGTGGACCTATCGGTTCCAAACGATCCCGAAAGCAATGGGACCTTGCAAGCCTAATATGCATGGTATATCAAGCGCGGGGGTTGCACCGTTTCAATGCGCTCCTCGGGTTGGGAAGCGAGAAGGCCTGCAGACCTCTGCTGTTTCTATGTCTGTCTGTGAGAGAATTGAAACGATAGTCCGACTCTGGAGCTCTCTATCATCAAACTGGGGTTCAAGAACAGGAGTCTAGTGCACGGGGTCTATGGGACAATAGTGAGATAAGGTTATTACTGGAACGGAGGCATCTCGCAAAGTCATAGAGTGAGACCTTTCGATTAGTTACGCAAGGGCGAGTGATGAGACCCCACAGTGCGTATATGTAGAGTAGGCGTTGACAAGGTGGCTGCGCAACTGTCAGGGTTTGCCGCCGAATCTACTTATCTTCGAACCACATTGACTATGTACAACTTGGGTCGCCAGCAATTGCATTCCGGACCGCCTACCTCTGCAAACGATGAAGCACACCCGAGCCTAGAGTGTCATCTTGTCCAAATCAGACGAAGATATCCATTGTTGTAGAAGCGGACACTAGACTATCTGCGATCCGTATGTGGGTTTCATTCTTGGATTGGACAGCTCGTCGGCGAGCTCGCTCTGGCGTGAAGGCCAGAACGGTTCGTCCTGTGTCGTCATGGTGGTACTTGTACCAGCTCCACTATCGGAGAGTAGGAAGGTCGCCCGATTGGAGCTGCCAGTGCTGATCTCCGATCTCGGGGGGAACAAGCGCCATTTGCGATTGTTATAAGGCTTCTTCGAAGGCGGGTCACCCGGTCCAGAGGCTTCACGAAGTTCCTGCTTCTCAGAGATCTCGGAGGGTGTGGATTTTGCGGTCTCGGACGAGGATTGACGCGCAGCCTATATATCATTAGTCGAGGTTTGTCGACATGGCCTGGAGGAGTGGCTCCACTTGGACAGTATTACCTCATGATCTCTGCCATGTCTGAATGCATTCCTGATCCTCTTCTCCCAAACGTCAAGGATCGAACTGCTAACCTGCGTGGAACTTTGCGGATTGCTGCTTGAAGCATCCGGTGGTGGGGATCTACTTCGAAATATCGGTGAGGCATCGAAGACTCTGTTGCCAATTATTCGAGCTTTGCGATACCAGAAGATGTCGCGCATGTTGATGCGATAGCGCATCTTCTCGAAATCTTCGTTTGGATACTGTCGGGCCTTTGTTGGCAGGGAAGTATGCGTTCGACTTCTGTACGCCCAGAACTGACGGAGGGCCGGCCCACATGCAAAGATGATACCAAGGTTGCACTCGAAGGAGCTGAAGTAGTAGGCTGGGATTATGTTCCCTATGCAGCTGTCAGTCACAAAAGGCTGAACAGTGGTCCAGGTGAGTATACAGGTAGTGTCGTCATTGAGTGTCTTCTTGGTGATTGTGGCCGCCCGACCAATACTTAGCACTGCAGTGATCAGACCAAGAGCGAAGATAATGTTCAGCTGCCGTTTGGTTTTCGCTTTCATCTGTACGCCCCACATTAGAAGTTGGGGTATTAAGGCAGTGGCGACGTCGCATGCGCATGCAAGAGCTATGTAGGTGAGTACAGACACAATGTCCTGAAACGGTAAATCTTACCACCATTGATCTGATTTGTAAGGACCAAGACATCCTTGGAGAAGCATTTTGAGTTCGGAACATCCTCCCAATTGGCCTTGAACGGATTGCAAGAGATTCCAAACATAACGCACGTATAGGCCGTCACAAGGAAATTCGTAAGGAACGCCAAGTAGACCACTCTTTGCTGCCATTTCTTGTAGGATGGAAGTAATCTTAAGACAAACAGCATCACTGAAGCGCGAACAAAGAAGTAAACTATGTACGCTTGGATATATCCGATAGCATTCCTAGATAGTTCTTAGAGGAGGCTGGCTGAAATTGGGGAACGAGTATGAATCTTACCACTTTTCTGTCGACGAGTACTCACCTGGTGTGAGGCTGCTTTCGTGCTGTGACCAGCCATTGAGGAAGCCCTCGAGATCAGAGACTGTTGCTGCGACATTCAGTCCCTAGGTACATACGTTAGCTGTTTCTTATCTAGAGCAGTAACCAATACATAACGTACAAAACCGATCACTATAAAAAGGTCGTCAGAGCCGACTGATCTTGTGAGGAAGGTTCTCGAATAAACCCTAAGAGTGACAACTAGTGACTGAACAAGGATGAAACCCCATTCGAAAGAAACGTAAACGATTCCTTTGGCGTTGTATTGCATGGTCGTGTCAGTTGAGATATTTTTATTGGCATATGTGTACGCTTCGCCCGGGGGGAATAGATCGTCTTTAAAAGGAGCGTGGATGCCAATCTTGTCTCTTAACCTTATGCATGGGTGGTTGCTGGAGCCGAGCTTGATCTGGATGGGTTACAGTCATACTGCGGCGTAGTCTTTCGTGTCGCTGCGCACACTGTCACAATTTGGGAGGCCTGTCTCTACAGCACCAACCCTCAGCGGGCGAAAGGTGCCCGATAAGGTTAACCCCCCCCCGGGCCCGCCAGAGCTTGACCAAAGAGGTTTACGTATTGGCGTTGTTTTGAGGTCGCATTATTTCCTTCTGTATAAAATGTAGTGGGGATGGTGGGGCCTGCCACAAGCGATTTACACAGATCGGCCTGAAAATCGTAGAATTTGCCAAGATTCTGAGAGGAAACAAAGATGAAAATCCTCTGAGCACAGGGCGCGCAGGATCCCACCAGTGTGATTGATCATGCATTGACATTTGCGCAACTCCAAATATCTTTCGCACCGTTCGCCTTAATTTTCTCCAGCTCAAGTTCGTACGTCCAGGAAATTTAAACCAATGATCAACTCCCGAGGGTGACTGTGCCCGTGGGCTGAGCTCTCAGCCCGGCCCTAAAGTAACAGGTGCAGAGGCAGGATTTGCAGAAGCTTCAGCTGCTGGACGATCGGCCGGCGTGCCGCAATCGTGCTCTTTGCATGGCTCTTCCTGTAATCATAGCCACAGAACAGCACCGGCGGTTGGTGCTGCTTCCATCTGATACTTGCTCAATGAGAGGATGCAACGGACAGCAAACAATGTCAGATATTTCATACTTCCAATAGATGGAGGAGAGGCGACCATTCCAAACCATAGAGTTCGCTTAAGTTAGCCTTAGCGGGGGATGCGGGTTGGTCGCAATAATCGTGACATCCTTGTGACACTATTGTCGACCCATTTCTAATCGAAAATAATTTTTAGTAGATTAGCATAATGCAGAAATTTCGAAAGAATTGTGGTAATCTAAGATTTAAATACAACAAGACTTGCGCAATCTTGCAAGACTATTAAAATTATTGAGGCAAGTCGTCGTCGCAAGCGAGAGAATACAAAAGTAGAACTCTCAATCTATTCACACTACCTTATATATCTTACCACCTATGATGATCAAGACCTGTCAGCTAGATAAACTTTGCTTGAATCGCACAATTTCAAGCTTCAATTTAGCATTCGTTGAACTTTGAATTAATAGTGTAGTTAGCGAAGTAATGTAATAGCTCGTGCGCATAACGAACTTCAACTTTATCTTTTCTTGACTTCAATCTTTGAAAAGAATAAAATCTTGTTTTTCTACAAGTTAGATGTTTGTATAGCTATAAAATAAAGCTCTTATAACTACAACTATCTTTTATTTATAAGAATTATATTGTGAATAGAGCTTGGCAAGTTGAAATTGATTGTCTTGAACTTTCAATACGATTTTTACTAGAAAAATCTGGTGGAATCATTGCGTTACTATTGCGACCAACCCGCATCCCCCGCTAAGGAGGTTGGGTGAGATCGGACCAAAGTAGGATAGTGCTTCCTGGGTTCATTCACTAGGCTCACCCAAGTTAGCTCCTTGGCTCTTGCTTCTACCCAAAAAAGCAAGTCATTCGGTTCGAGGCTGCAGTATGATGTATTCCGTAATAAGAAGCTGAAAGTGCAGATCGTTGCGTGCCTCCTTCTAATCCCTCACACCCCGCTTTACCACATTATCGTACTTGTCAATCAGCTACCGCAGAGGTAAACACGATGCTCAGAGAATCGTAGTGGGATGTATCTAAATGACAAGACGATGGCTCCAGTGAGGTAATAGTGCTATGTGCTGTATATCAAGCCAAGAAATTGATTGGCTACAATAATGGTACCGAGGGGATCGCTGCATGAACGGTAGCGCCATTGCATGCTGATTGACACTAACCTTACCATTCCTTTAAAGCTTCAAGACTAGCAGTGTTCTGGTATCGAGAGAATTGTATGCTGTCACGCCACATGATATCTATCTTCCAAACCAACCTACTCTAGGTACCGACTACCAGCATCTATGGCGAGCTTAGTCTTTAGGCTCATCGCTTGAGGACCATACTGGCGGCTGTCCTCTAACGTTCATTCTTGAGTCACTGTTTCCTAAGTGGCCAATTCGGAACTAACATGGAAAATGAACTCGGCCACCATGCCTCCCGAGAAAAGAGTATAATCGCACCAGCTCAAGATGAAAAGGACCAGGAAAATGGCGGTGGAAACGTTTCGGACCAGCAGTCTCCCAGGAGTGCATCCTTGAGTCCGCTCTGCTGGGTAGTCCTCTGCTCCTCGATGCTTTTAGCAGAACTGCAAGCAGCCCTCGACAGCACCATTACTGCCGATCTGCAGCCGACTATCATCAATGCTTTTGGAGAAATATCCAAATTCCCCTGGATTAATGTTACCTACTCCTTGGGCATGGGCGGTTCGTGCCTTTTCTGGTAAAACGATGACATCCTGCAACCAAGGAATACGTCACACGCTGACTTTGTTAGGGGAAAGCTGCTTGTGTTTTTCGATAGTAAGAAGATACTACTTGTTGCCAGATTGCTTTTCGCTGTCGGCACCGCTCTCACGGCCGCCGCGCCATCAATGAATATCTTCATTGTTGGCAAGGCAATCACTGGCATCGGAAGCAGCGGCTCCTATATTTCAATTATCAACATCATCACCGCTCTCACGTCTGCCGAAAAGCAAGGTCGGTACTTTGGTTATATCGGCTTCGTGTGGGGCCTTGGTACCATGTTAGTGTGCTATTCCTTTTTGACACTTTCTTCCTGCTAAAGAGACGCTTAGACTCGGACCTTCAATTGGAGGAGCCTTTGCCGTCACGGCCGCAGGTTGGCGTTGGAGCTTCTACTTCAATCTAATCCTGGTTGGTGTTACTCTTCCCGTATTTGTGTTCATCCTACCTTCGCGCAAGATGGAAAGTTCTCCTACGAGTCTTTGGGCCCGTACTCGCCGCATTGATATTGTTGGCTGTCTGTCCTTCGCCGGCGCTCTCTGCTCTGGGATCATGGCTTTATCATTCGGTGGAGCGTTGTATCCCTGGAGAAGTGGAGCCATCATCGGACTGTTCTGCTGCTCAGGCGTTCTTTGGCTTCTATTCGGCATCCAGCAAGCTACCGCTACCTTCACGACGAAGAAAGATCGCATTCTTCCTCTTCACATCTTGCACTCATGGGAAATGTGGATTCTAATTATTCAAACCGGCTGCTCCATTGGCATGATGTTCATTACCATCTTCTACATTCCCCTATACTTTCAGTTCGTAAGAGGCGAATCGGCGATTCGAGCAGCAGTCGACCTTCTTCCATTTCTGTTCACCTCGGTTTCCGCCATGTTGATTTCTGGACGTCTGATAACAAGCTTCGGCTACTACAAACTTTGGTTCATTGCAGGTAGCAGTCTGGCCTTGATCATGTCCGTTTGTCTATACACTACCGAGATAGACACCTCCCACGGCAAAATCTACGGCTACCTAATTCTTGGCGGTGTGGGAACTGGTCTGTACGCAATGAATGCCGGTCCTGTAATGTCAGCGATAGTGGCGAAAGAGCACATTGCGGATGCAAGCACTATCTTCGGGTGTGTTGATACTCTCTGTGGTGCCTTTGCAGTAGCAGTAGCGAACAGTATCTTCATCAATCGTGCGTCGGATAACATCCAAAGAATCTTGCCGCATACTCCCAGAGCAACCGTGCAGGAAGCAATTGCTGGTGTTGGGGCTTCCTTTACGAATCAGCTTCCGCCTCCTCTCAGAGAAGCGGTCTTGCAAGCAGCCTTGGATGCCATCAAGGACGCTTGGATCCAGATGATAGCAACAGCGGCTCTATCCTTCGTACTATCCTTCTTCCTACGCAACAAGAAGTTGAAAGATCTATCCAAGAGATGAGTCACCTGTTGTATTCAAACAATTTGTAATGAACGGATCAGCAAATACCTGCTGAGGCCAATCTTGCTCCTCTATCAACTTTCTCATCTGCATGTCAACGAAGCCTTCTCTAGAACTTGACTTCTCCAAGATATCCTTATAGCTTTGTTCAGCAACGTAGACATCCATTGGTGCATCGTACAGAAACCGGATAAGCCTTGGACGAGGCCGCTCCGTTTGTGAATGGAACAAACTCGGCTCGCCACTCTCCTTTACATCCTTGTCATGCATCACTTCGAACTTGGTGGGCGATGCAATCACACAACACCGTCCGCAACTGTCTCAAACGTCTCTAGACCATGGGTCGGCGCTCTGAAATCTCTTGAGCATCTAAGAGCGTTATTAAGCCCGAAAGTGCGTCATCTTGCTTCACGCAATAGAAGATCATCTCCCCGCGGGTCTGAAAATTGCGAGATAGTCCGGAGCCGAACACTTAAAGAGCGTATTGATGCATAGATCCTTACCAGCCCCGAGAATAACGGCAACCGCCTTGAATAGTCAACCGTCTTAATTGGGGAACGACACGATCCCGCTGTCCAGGCGCTTGCTTCACTACGATTCCGGATTAATACTGGATTGGTTCTTCGAACTGACGCGCCGGCTCGTTTCCTGAAGAAGGTATCTGGCCTGTGATGAATTGAGCGGCCCTCGTAGAATTCAGATAGCTTTAGAGATAGAGAACTAGGACGAGTAGGCATCTTGTCGAAAATGCTTCCTATTCATTCATCATTCAGCCCGGTTTCGGTCCGTGGTTGAGACCCCATAGTGTTTTAGCGATATATAGCCCGCGATCCTCACAAGGCGATCAATGCTTCTGTCAATTAGAATATTGATGGTATCTGCTTGAACACTCACCACAGAAAACCATCATCCAACCAAATCCTCGCGTGCAACACCCTCTGAATCCCCGCTTCTGCTGATCCCCTCCTGTTTCCAGCATCCATAATTCTAAACCCTGGCGCAACCCTATTCACCTAAATCATTTTTTGTATATAATCTAAAATAGTGGACCATTTTTGACCAATTGGGTAGGTGGTCTCCAAAACTTTGCGTCCCCCCCCAGTAATACTAACTCCGGAATTTAGGGGAGCTATGGCGCAATGGTAGCGTGTGAGATTCCAGCGACGCAGCAATGCCGAAGAATTTCCTCAAGGTTATCCGTTCGAGTCGGGTTAGCTTCATGAGTTTTTTTCTTCTCTTTCTTCTTCTTTGGTTGTCTTTTCATCGTGACGCTTTTGACAAGGGCTGGTTTGTGTTGTGGGATTCGGGAGGGAGGACTCGGGGCTTGGGTTCTCAGGTGGATGGATGGGCGTTGTTTGGTGGGAAAAGGGGAGGTGGAGCCTTGTTTTCGGAATTTGTTGTGTGATACTTCCTTTTTCGACTGGAGGGATTGGATCTCTGGCTGGAGGTGGTAGGAGGAATCACCGTTTGTGGTACTTGGGTGTTCGATTTCGATCTTTTCGGGTGAGGATGGGGCTCATTTCACAGAGTATGTGCGTCTACTGTCACGAAAAGATTTAGAGGAATCAGGTCTATGTTTTTTGGGAAGGCGAGTTCATTAAGGTATGCATTATTTTGAAGCAGGCTCAGAGATCTGTATACTGGTGTTTATGGTTTCTATGTTGCTAGAACTGCAGTAGCTTCATCGGTATTTTTCTCGTTCGACTTCTGGGAACTTGGACTTCTGGTGCTTGTTGCAGGCCTCTTGAACTAGTTATGGATAGATGCTCGTCCCGATCCTTGATCTTCGTTACAGCGCCTCCCTCGCTTGGATGTTGTTGGCTTCATATCTGTCTTTAGGATGGGGCCGTTCTCTACGGTAGTAAGTGGCACCGCGCTCTTCGAACTCTGCGATGCTGTGAGAGGTTTTGAGATGACGGCTGGTGCGCGTTTAGCAGGCAAGTGTGGAGATATGCGCGGTTGACTGTTAGGTATGATGAGATTGGACGAATGGAGGTTTATTCGCGGTGTAGTGTTCCAGCAAGTGGTAACGGCGATAGGATTCGAGGTCATGACTTCCTTGCGTAAGAGTGTTGTCGAATAGTAAAGGTATGAAATGAATAAAGACTTCCGCTTTGCACAGTCGACAGCGACAGATCTCTACCTGTTGATGCTCCGAGTCACAACACGTGATAGATCACCATTGATGAATCTAGCATGTTTATTGGAACATCACACAGCATACTCCCTTTTCTGGGTCTGTGAGAACGTCTTAAGAAGCGTCCAAGAATCCAAGCGCTCTCTTGGCGAGCCATGGCTCTTACTGTGACTGCAATTACTTATACAGTGTTTCAGCTGGCTATGCTCAGGGCATAGACGACCGGTACGCTGCTTGGCGGTAGAGAACCGTACTCGGTGATCACCATATCAATGTATTCGGCGGGCGTGAGATCATACATCAGATTGAGTAATTGAAGGTTAGGAATGTCCTCCCACTTTGACAGGTGTGTTGGTCTGCCTCGCTGTGGTATCAGCTCTTCTGGCGGAGCAATTTCATTCATGACAATGCTGTCGAGCGCGACTCGCTCGCTGAACTTGACGCTTTCGCAGCATACAATGACAGGTATGCTAGCTTCTTTAGCCATCATAGCGACAAGCGCTGTGCCGGCTCGCGAATGGAGACGGCCGTTGCTTGTCATCGCCTGGGCGCCGAGGAGGACCTTGCTTACTTCCTTCATTAGGTGGCCAACACCGTGGAGGAGCGAGTATTGAACTTCTGAGCCTGAGTCGGCCAGGTTGCTCGCCAAAGCCTTGCCTTCGAAGAGCGGTCTAGAGTCTACCACAATGACTCGGAAGCTCTTACCTTGGCGAAGAGCCTCTTCGAGACTTAGCTGGACGGCACTGCTCCTCCCATAAGTGAGTACAGTGTCACCGTCTCGTATTCTCTCTGCCGTACTGGTGGCTATGACTTGGTCCGCAACGGTGATACGCTCTGTAATGAAATTGTCTATGCCATCGCAGAGATTGATCTTAGCCGTCATTTCAACGGTGTCAGGGTCGACTTCGGAAATCTTGACCTTCAACCATCGGATGGCGTTCCCCATTGATACTGACAGTGGCCGACAAGAGACAATGTAGTCGATCTGAGGCGAAAGGTGAGAGGTCAGATGGCGCGGAAGAGAGTTACCAGGTGGCGTGGTGTACGCTTCAATTACCTAGATCCACACTCAGTAGGTACCATAATGGCTTTAAATGATATTACTTTTTTGAAAGCGAGCAGCATGGCAACACAGCGAGCATTGCTGCCAATGATAGTGTAATTGCTTATCTGAATTCCTAGGGACAGAACTGCTGGATGGACATCCTTCCCAGCTCCAGCTATTGTCGTCCTTCTTGGGCCACTGTATAGATGGCTGAAGAGAGCTACTCGCTTCGTTCTCTCTTTGGACGGCGCTGTAGGAGCTACTGCCTGCGGTTCCGCGTGACGGATGGGCATTTGCTTTGGGGCATTCCCAGCAGCTGAACCCGTCCTCTGATGCTGCTTCTGAGCGGACGTAGCCGACTTTTGCACGGGGACAGGTGCGTTGGGCACGTATTGTTCTTGCGTCGGCGCATCTGCTGGTGCTGTGGCCTGAGTGGTGCCTTGCTTTTCCTGCTTTTCCTTTGCCCTTCTTGCAGCTTTCCCATCCTTCGCCTTCTTCTTTAACTCAGCACCCGTCGGTTTCCCATCATTGATGTCTGCTGGTGGCTGTTTGCCGGGCTTCTTCGCGTCTACTGGCTTAGGCTTCGGATTCGAAGCAGGTCCGCTCTGTTCTTTATGACTGCTTTTTGATCCATTTACAGTAGGCGCGTTGCCAGCTGTAGGTGACGTTCCTACCTGACCGGAAGAAGCCATGTTGACACAAGGAATTTTTTATCCTGATCTAACGCCGCGAGTGAGGGTACGTTAACAGGACACAGCTGCAACGAAGCCGCGTTTGGATGAGTCTATCGAGTTTGTTACCCGGCGTTTACGGAGATTTCGATCAGTTCAGCCGAAGTTTACCCGCTCCGTACTTCCAAGCCCTTAGCATGCTCATGAGACCAAATTTGTAACAACAGCAGTAAATCACCATGGCGGACGCCGGGGATGGAGATGCGGCTCCGGCATCAGAGCCTATGGACCTGGTGCGATTATCGCTGGATGAGATAGTGTTTGTTAAGCTTCGGGGAGACAGAGAGTTGAAAGGACGCCTGCACGTTAGTTATCCCCTGTCCAGGTTTTGAGAAAGATATGTCTTTGCGATCGAGTAAGAACATTACTGAGAACACCAGGCCTATGACAGCCATTGCAACATGGTCCTTGGTGATGTGGAGGAAACAATCTACGTTGTGGAGGAAGAGGAGGAAGAGGAGACGGTGAATGTAGGTTACGGGACAGCGTTCTGTTGATGTGACGGTCTGCTGATGCCATTAGACTTTGAAGAAACACTCCGAGATGCTGTTCGTTCGAGGTTTGAGAGTTCTCTTCCTGTGTGCATATGATACTGATGTTGTGGTTTATCAGGAGACTCGGTTGTTCTCATCTCTCCCCAAGCAGCAGGCTGAACGATCGATGCAAAGCGAATTACCCAGTATGACCAGGGCATGCAGGGCCGAGCAATTAAGCTAGAGTCTGTGGACTCGATGGCCGAACTCTCAGATCTTCAATCAGGATTAGCGTTGGGTCTTCTAGGCATGGCCCCTCTGCAGAGGCGTTGTACCTTTTACACGCCGAATACACTTGGCGGAGTCATCAAGTAATACTACGAAGCTGGTCGATCATGATAGAGTCATGTTATCTAAAGAAAAGCTGTTGAAGGCCCTGACATAGAGGACAAAAAGGCTATCGTCAGTGACTGAACATATCTTGTGCGTCATGTGCTCGCTATCGATAAAGACACCCTGACTTCCTAGACCCTCCAAATTTCAACTCCCTCTTTGCCGACGCATCTTCCCCATTCTATCTAGTCTTGACTTCAGATTAATATGGCGTAGGCCTACGTATTCTCAAGATGATATTACGATTATAGGATAGTCTTCAAAATCTCTCAATTGATAGCCAACTCCGTCACTCCCATCCCATCATGCCTATGCCAGCTGGAGTACAGAAGCAAACGCCGCAGGAGCGGCGAAAGGGCGAGTCTGTAAGCCGAATTCGCATCAGAGCGCCACATACAGCACTAAGCAAAAGTATACCAGGCCCTGAGTCAATTCTCGGACTACGTCGAGAAGCAACAGGCTCGCCGAACGAAAGCAGTGTCCGTTGCGCCGAGCGACAGCGGCTATGCGACGCAAAGTGTAGCTACCGAAGAACATGCGGAGCTTGATATTCTCGATACCTTGAACCTATCCGACAATCCTGCGCCTGTCAGGTTGAAACACATCCTGCTTGACACTGGGGAAGATGCCGAGGTTACCCTACAGCAATTGAGCAACGTGGTACAGAACAGGCTACTTGAGGGCCATGGAGAAGCTTTATTCGATCTGGGACAAGAGGACAATGGCGAGTCTATGCAATTCAGTAAAGAGCAATGGGATGTTGCGTTGGATAGGATACGGCTGGCTTCGAAAATCCTTCGTACGGAATGTCGCATACTCTTGACGCGCAATACTGGGGGGCCCGAAGAGGCCGAGGTCAGGAATGAGAAGGAGAAGGGTTGTACGGCGAAATTACTGCTACGGCAAAAGCCTGAGACGGTAGAGGACGTAATTGAGACGAGAATAGCGGTAGTCGGCAATGGTAGGAAGAAGACATGCATGAAATGGGGTCTGGGCTGATCAAGTTGAGTAGTGGATGCCGGTAAAAGTACCATGCTGGGTGTCCTGGTGAAAGGAGGTCTAGATGACGGGCGTGGCAAAGCTCGAGTCAACCTTTTCCGTCACAAGCATGAAGTGGAAAGTGGCAGAACCAGCTCGGTCGGTATGGAGATCATGGGCTTCGATGTCAATGGAGACACTGTTACTTCGAACGTGCCAGGGAGGAAGCTGACATGGGAAGAGATCGGGAAGCGCTCGGTATGAATTGCCAACTGAATCTTCCAGGGAATCTACTGACAGCCAACAGGCGAAAGTCATCAGCCTCACGGACCTAGCAGGCCACGAGCGGTATCTAAGGACCACAGTGTTCGGTCTGTTAAGCAGCAGCCCGAATTACTGTCTGCTCATGGTGGCTGCAAACAACGGCTTGATTGGCATGAGCAAGTAAGCGCTGCACATCTGCAGACTCGTGTCTCGGCAGCAGCTGACACTCAATTCAGAGAGCATCTAGGCATCGCCCTCGCGCTCAATGTCCCAGTCATGGTCGTGATCACCAAAATCGACATCTGCCCACCTCAAATCCTTCAACAGACTATAACTCAGCTCACCCGCATCCTCAAGTCACCTGGCGCCAGGAAAATCCCCGTCTTCATCAAGAACCGCGACGAAACCATCGAGACTGCCACCCAATTCGTGAGCCAGCGGATATGCCCCGTATTCCAAGTCTCCAACGTCACCGGCGAAAGCCTCGACCTCGTCCGAACCTTCCTCAACATCCTGCCCCATCACGGCAACTACGACGACAAAGCCCCCTTTGAATTCCACATCAACGACACCTTCTCCGTACCTTTCGTCGGGACCGTCATCTCTGGCGTCGTAAAGAGCGGTAAGTCCAGCCTTCCCAATCCCCCCCCCCACTTC
>JAABUS010005213.1_pt1 | contig 17416 bp, 16 predicted proteins | sample 5560161 | NCBI WGS metagenome assembly JAABUS01 (sample SAMN10711885, study PRJNA513376) | rock metagenome | isolation source: Antarctica rocks | place: Antarctica: Victoria Land, Trio Nunatak nord | collected 2016-01-04
GGAGGTCGCACGCAAACGCGCCGGAGTCGGGGGCGCGACGCAACTTACGGCCCAGTGGTGGCCCTGGTACGAATTCTCACTTCGGCAGCGGATCCCCTCTGGCAGCTTCACTCCACGCCCGTCAGTGGACGGAGGCCTGCTTGTGATCGAGCGACGCACGCGGCCGCTCGTCACCGGCAATCCCACCCGATACCAACAGTGGGTCCGGGCGGTGTTCACCGGACCGGGTAACGGAATCGCCGAAGTTCTCGCACGATCAGGCGGCATCGCCCGCCGCGACGCCCACGCCTTCTGCCACCGAGCGGGCCTCAGTACCCAAAGCCTGCCCAAACACCTCACCGCCAGGCAATGGGCTGACGCATACCGGCTTCGCCAGTAGCGGATCCCCTTGCGGACACGATTAGCATCGGCCGACTCGGTCGTGCTGCCGGCACATAGGGTCGGATGAAGTGCGATGACCAACCTCAGAAGGCGTATGGACTGCGGTCATCAGACTGCACAAATATGCAACAGAACTGCGGCGGCGAAGCGGTCGAGCAAAGCTGCTGGCCGCGCTCGGACAATTTCCGATGACCACCAACACCGAGGGAGACCAACGCAGCGTGCGCCAAGCGGTAGTGCACGCCTTTGAGACCTACCTGGCTGTTCGCGAAGCCGCCGAGATCAAGGCCGACCCAGACACCCTGCGCGCCCTCGCCCGCCAGCACGTGAGGCCGTCCGTGCCCGAGGCAAGTGAGGCCGTCCGTGCCGGCGACGTCGTCTACGGCAGCGAGGCCGGGCACGCGGTGAACGTGCTCGACATTCGGCACCGTGCAGCCGGCCCCTCGCGGGCCCCGCACCTCGATGGGCGGTTCGGAGTTTGCCCGGCGTGCTCAGTCGCGAACCAGCAACGCCACCGGCAGTGCGGTGAACACCGCGCCCACCTCGGCCCGACCGAGGTGCGCCGCGCCGGTCAGCCGGTCGGTCCACGTCCCCGCCGGCAGGGTGACGGTGGTCCCGTCCCACCCGGGCAGGCTGCGGGAGAGCCGGGTGGCCAGGGCAATCACCCGATCACCGCGTAGGAAGCCCACCACGTGCCGAGCGGCGGGCCCCTCGGCAAGTACGGGGGAGTAGGTGCCCCCGACGAAGCTGTCCGGGAGTTCGCGGCGCAGCCGCAGCGTTCGGCTCACCACCAGGAGCTTGGCCGCCCCCGAGGCGTCCACCTCGGGCACCGCCGACCCCAGGGCCGCCAACATCCGCGCGCGGTGGCCGTGGTCGACCTCGCGCCGGTTGTCGGGGTCGACCAGCGAGTCCTCCCACAGCTCGGTGCCCTGGTACACGTCGGGTACCCCCGGCCCAGCGAGCTGTAACAGTTTCTGGCCAAGGGAGTTCGACCATCCAGCCGGGGCCAGCTCCGTCACCAGCTCGCCCAGCGACGCACCCACGGGACCGTCGAGCACAGCGTCGATCCAGGTGTGCAGCCGCCCTTCCCACTCGTCGTCCACCGCGTTCCACTCCGTGCGGGTGCCCGCTTCCCGCACGGCCTTCTCGGCGTAGGCATGCAGCCGCTCGCGCAGACCCGCCACCTCGGCGGCGGTACGGCCGTCGGCGGGCCACACCCCGAACAGGGCCTGCCACAGCAACGAGCCCATGGCCCCGTCCGGTGATGCTGCCGTCGCCTCCCAGCGGGCGAGGAACTCCGCCCACCGCGCGGGCACCTCCGACAGCACGGTGATCCGGGCGCGCACGTCCTCGCCGCGCTTGGTGTCGTGGGTACTGAGGGTGGTCATGGTCGCCGGCCAGAAGCGTGCGCGTTCTGCTGCGGCGAGGTGGAGCTCGGCGGGGCTGACCCCGAAACGACCGGGGTCCCCACCGACCTCCTGCAGGCTGGTCAGGCGGGTGGTGCGGTAGAACAGGCAGTCCTCCACCCCCTTGGCCGTCACCGCACCGCACACCTGCTGAAAGCGTGCGGCGGCCTCACCGTCGGCGACCACAGCCGCGGCCGCCACGCCCAGCGCCTGCTCCAGTTCCGGGTGCGCGACGACGACCCGGGCCACCACGCCGGGCAGCAACCCGGTCAGGGCGGGGTAGTCGGAGCGGTACACCGGCAGGGCGGCGACCAGTTCCACGACCGCCGCCACCAGCTGCTCGTGCGGCAGGTTCGGTGAGCGTGTACCCGACTGCATCGCCCGCACGCACCGCTCCAGCTCCGGCCGCAGCCCGGTCCGCGCCACGGTGCACTTGAGCGCGTGCTCCTGCAGGTGCAGGTCCGCGGGGTCACCGGTGCTCCCGGTACGCGATCGGGACAGCTCACCCAGTGCGCACTCACCCGCCGGGTCGACGAACACACCGCCGATCTCGCGGAGCGCGTCGTACCCGGTGGTTCCGGCCACCGGCAGCCCGTCGTCCAGCGCCTCGTCAGCCGCGAGAATCTTCTCGATGACCAGCCACCGGTCGGGTCCGAGCACGGCGCGCAGCCGGGCCAGGTAGTCGCCCGGGTCGGCCAGGCCGTCGGGGTGGTCCACCCGGATGCCGTCCACCAGATCCGCTGCGGCCCATCGGCCCACTTCGACGTGCGTAGCGGCAAACACGGCGGGATCCTCCTGGCGCAACGCGGCCAGGCCGTTGACGTGGAAGAAGCGCCGGTAGCCCACCAGGCCGGCGCGCCACGGCACCAGCCGGTACACCTGCCGGTCGTGCACCTCCTGCGGGGTGCCGCAGCCGGTGCCCGGCGCGACGGGGAAGCGGTGGGAGTAGAACAGCAGCTCCGCGCAGTCACCGGAGCCGTCGACCGTCAGGGCGTCGACGTCCGCCGCGGAGCCGAGCACCGGTAGCGCGATCTTGCCGCCGCAGCCGTTGTCGGGGCTCCAGTCGATGTCGAAGAACTCCGCCAGCGGCGAGTGCCTGCCCTGACGCAACACGTCCCACCACCACGCGTTCTCCGCCGGGGTCTGCACCCCGACGTGGTTGGGCACGATGTCGACGACCAGGCCCATGCCGTGCCCGCGCAGCTCCGTGACCAGGCTGTCGAGGGCGTGGGCCCCACCGAGTGCCGCCGAGACGGTGGTGGGGTCGATCACGTCGTAGCCGTGCTGCGAGCCCGGTGCCGCGGTGAGGATCGGCGAGACGTAGAGGTGGGTCACCCCCAGCTCGTCGAGCTGCTGCACCAATGCGGTGGCGTCGAGGAGGTCGAACCCGGCTCCGTCGGCTCGGGGACCGTGCAGCTGCAGGCGATACGTGGAGAGCACGGGGGTCATCTCGCGTACCTGTCAGGCGGTCTTGCGCAGGACCAGCACGGAGCGGCCCGCCACCGTGGTCGCCCTACCGGCGTCCACGACGGCGTCGCCGGCCGACCGCTCGCCGGTGGTGATTGCGGTGTCCAACACCGCAGTCCACTCGTCGGCGTAGCACCCGTCGGGCGTGGTGAACTCCAGGTCCTCGTGATAGGCGTTGAAGCACAACAGGAACGAGTCGTCCAGCACCCGCTGCCCGCGCACGTCCTTGTCGGGGATGCCCTCGCCGTTGAGGAACACCGCGATCGACTTGCCGAAACCGGAATCCCAGTCCTCCTCGGTCATGTACTCGCCGGACGGGGTCAGCCACGCGATGTCACGCATCTTCTCCCCCGAGCGGACCGGGCGGCCCTCGAAGAACCGACGGCGGCGGAACACCGGGTGCGCAGCGCGGAGCGCGATCACCCGTGCGGTGAACGCCGTCAGCGCCACGTTCGCCGGCTCCGCGGCCAGCTTCCAATCCATCCAGGCCAGCTCGGAGTCCTGGCAGTACACGTTGTTGTTGCCCTGCTGGGTACGGCCGATTTCGTCACCGTGCGCAATCATCGGGGTGCCCTGGCTGAGCAGCAGGGTGGTCAGGATGTTGCGCTGCTGGCGCGCACGGAGCTCGAGCACGTCGACGTCCTCGGTCGGGCCCTCCACCCCGCAGTTCCACGAGCGGTTGTGGCTCTCGCCGTCGTTGTTGCCCTCGCCGTTGGCGTCGTTGTGTTTCTCGGTGTAGGACACCAGGTCCGACAGCGTGAACCCGTCGTGGGCGATGACGAAGTTGATGCTGGCGCCCGGGCGTCGGCTGGAGTCCTCGTAGAGGTCGGCTGAGCCGGTGAGCCGGGCCGCGAACTCGCCCAACGTGGAGTCGTCACCGCGCCAGTAGTCGCGGACGGTGTCGCGGTACTTGCCGTTCCACTCAGTCCACAACGGAGGGAAGTTGCCCACCTGGTAGCCGCCCTCGCCCACGTCCCACGGTTCGGCGATCAGCTTGACCTGGCTCACCACCGGGTCCTGCTGCACCAGGTCGAAGAAGGCGCTCAACTTGTCCACATCGTGCAGCTCGCGGGCCAAGGTGGAGGCGAGGTCGAAGCGGAATCCGTCCACGTGCATCTCGGTCACCCAGTAGCGCAACGAGTCCATGATCAGTTGCAGGGCGTGCGGGTGCCGGACGTTGAGGCTGTTGCCGGTGCCCGTGTAGTCCATGTAGTGCTGGGCGTCACCGTCGACCAGGCGGTAGTACGCGGCGTTGTCGATGCCGCGGAACATGATCGTGGGGCCTAGGTGGTTGCCCTCGGCGGTGTGGTTGTAGACCACGTCGAGGATCACCTCGATCCCCGCCTGGTGGAAGTCGCGCACCATGGCCTTGAACTCGCTGACCGCACCACCGGGCAGCGGGTTCGCGGTGTACTCGCTGTGTGGCGCGAGGAACCCGAAGCTGTTGTAGCCCCAGTAGTTTCGCAGACCCTTGTCCAGCAGCGTCTGGTCTTGCATGAACTGGTGCACCGGCATGAGTTCGATGGCGGTGATCCCGAGACCGTTGAGGTGAGCCAGGACCGCGGGGTGCGCGAGCCCCGCGTAGGTGCCGCGCAGCGCCTCGGGTACCTCGGGGTGGGTCATCGTCATACCCTTGACGTGGGCTTCGTAGATCACCGTCTCGCTGTAGGGCCGGTGCGGTGGGCGGTCAGAACCCCAGTCGAAGAACGGGTTGATCACTACGGTGGTCATGGTGTGGCCGAGGGAGTCGTCGGTGTTGCGCTCGCTCGGGTCGGCGAAGTCGTAGGAGTGCAGTGAGGGGTGCCCGTCGAACTGCCCGTCGAAGGCCTTGCCGTACGGATCGAGCAGCAGCTTGCTCGGGTCGCAGCGGTGACCCTGCTTGGGGTTGTAGGGGCCGTGGACCCGGTAGCCGTACCGCTGGCCGGGCTGGACCAGGGGCAGGTACCCGTGCCAGACGAAGCCGTCGACCTCCTCCAACGTGATTCGGGTCTCGACGCCGTCCTCGGCGACGAGGCACAGCGCGACCACCTCGGCCACCTCGGAGAACAGCGCGAAGTTCGTGCCGGAACCGTCGTAGGTGGCTCCCAGCGGGTAGGCGGTGCCTGGCCACACGGGGTGTTGGACGGGGAAGGTGGTCTGCTCAGCCATTGCCCGAACAGTAGCGGGCACGTGCGCTGGGGGTGACGTCAGCGGCGCTCTACCGTCACATCGGTGACCGAAGAGGAGATCCTCGCGTTGGATGCCGCCCACGTGTGGCACCCCTACGGCGCCATGCCCTCCGCCCTGGCACCGCTGGTGGTGCGTAGTGCGCAGGGGGTGCGCCTGACCCTGGCTGACGGCCGTGAGCTGATCGACGGGATGAGCAGCTGGTGGGCGGCGGTGCACGGCTACCGGCACCCGGTACTGGACGCCGCGGTGGCGGAGCAGCTGGGCCGGATGAGCCATGTGATGTTCGGCGGCCTCACCCACGAACCCGCGGTGCGGCTGGCCAACCAGCTCGTGGACATCACGCCGCCCGGTTTGGAGCACGTGTTCTTCGCCGACTCCGGCTCGGTGGGGGTGGAGGTGGCGGTGAAGATGTGCCTGCAGCACTGGCGTTCGCTCGGCAGGCCCGAGAAGCACCGGCTGCTGACCTGGCGGGGTGGCTATCACGGCGACACCTTCACCCCGATGAGCGTGTGCGACCCCGACGGCGGCATGCACTCCTTGTGGACCGACGTGCTCACCCCGCAGGTCTTCGCCGACGCACCCCCGGCTCAGCTGGACACCGGCTACGTCGCGCACCTCGCCGAGCTGATCGCCGCCCACGCCGACACCCTCGCGGCCGTCATCGTCGAACCCGTGGTGCAGGGTGCCGGCGGGATGCGCTTTCACGACCCGCGTTACCTGCACGTGCTGCGCGAGCTCTGCACCGGGCACGGGGTGCTACTGATCTTCGATGAGATCGCCACCGGCTTCGGTCGCACCGGCGAACTGTTCGCCGCCGACCACGCCGCCGTCAGCCCCGACGTGATGTGCGTGGGCAAGGCCATGACCGGCGGCTACCTCACCCTGGCGGCCACCCTGTGCACGGCGGAGCTGGCCCACTCGATCAGCGCGGGGAAGGCCGGGGGCCTCGCACACGGTCCCACGTTCATGGCCAACCCGCTGGCGTGTGCGGTGGCCTCGGCCTCGATCGGGCTGCTGCTCGGCCGCGACTGGCGCGGGCAGGTGCGGGCGATCTCCGCCGGACTCCGCCGCAGCCTTGCCCCGGCGCGTGACCTGCCCGGGATACGCGACGTGCGCGTGTTCGGGGCGATCGGGGTGGTGCAACTGGACCACCCGGTGGACATGGCAGCCGCCACGGCGGCGGCAGTGGCGCAGGGCGTGTGGCTGCGGCCGTTCCGCGACCTCGTGTACGTCATGCCGCCCTTCATCAGCACGGCCGACGACGTGGCGCAGATCTGCCGTGGGGTGCTGGCGGCCGCGCGAGTCGGATGAGCGGGGCCGCCTGAACCGCTTCCCCGACGCCCGCCCGGTCATTCGCGCCAGCGAACTGCACCACCCGATGGCGCCACGCACCAGCACACTGGAATGGTTGAGACCCGGTGCGAGGTCAGGCCCCACCCACCGGCCCGTTCCGGGGGCACCCGGCTGCGGGGGCGGCCCTGGCGGTGACGAGGTGCTAGGAGTCCGGTGTGATCGTGTCCACTTCGGCTTGGGTGAGAGCGCCGGTGGCGACGAGCCGGTCGAGGAAGTGTCGCTGACGCAAGGCCGCCAGACCAGGGGCGGTCAGCGGGTTGTAGGCACTCGGCGCCTGGGGCAAGCCGGCAAGAAGCGAGGCCTGCGACCAGGTCAGTTGCTGGGGTGCCACGTTGAAGTATCCGCAGGCAGCATCCTGCAGCCGGTAGAAGCCGGCGCCGAAATAGGCGACCTGCGCATACATCTGCAGGATTTGCGCCTTGGGGTAGGACGCGTCGAACTTGGCCCCGAGAATCACCTGGGCGACGATGTCGGTTGGTGCGCGGTTACCGTTGCTGTACAGCGTTTTTGCGAGCTGCTGGTCGAGCGTGCTGCCACCTTGCTCGCTCCCGCCGATGAACCCACCGGCACCGCGGACGATTCCCATGGTGTCGATGCCGTGATGGTCATAGAAGCGGCTGTCCTCGGTCGCGATCAGCGCCGTGGCGTACTTCGCCGGCACCGGACCGACGAGGACGTTTGCGTGCTGGCCGGCGAGGAAGGCCTGCACCCGTTGCTGTGCGTCGCTGACCGGCGGGGCGAGAACCCAGCCCCCCACCCCGCCGGCGACCGCGAGGAGGACGAACATCCCTACCGCCAGCAGTGTTCGACGACGCCGAGTCACCCTGCGCTGCCGCCGCTCCCGGGATGAGGCGATCGGTCGGGCGGGTGGGGGCATTACGGGTGCTCGCGTCGGTTCAGGCGGCGCGTTACGCGGCTGCGGTGGCGCAGCGCGGCGCCTCCGGCACCGGTGAACATCCCGCCCAGGATGAGGTCGATCCGTTCACCGAGGACGAAGATGCCCGGCCCGAACTGGTCGATCAACGCCATCGGAACGACCGTCAGGATCAGGCCGAGGCACAACCCGCTGAGCAGCGCACCACTGGCGTCACTGCCGTGCTGTTGGCCCGTTGCCGCAGCGCTTCGCCCGCTGTCTGCGCTGTTCACGTGTGGCCTCCAGTTCACCCTGATCTTCGCGCGCCCACTGTACTCCTACACGGTGTCGGCCTACTGCGTATGCTGGGCCAATGCACCGTTCGGGATGCGCCGCATGACATCGTCGGCTGCGCCGATGCCGTGGCCGCGACGATGTCCTTCGGTCCGCGGCACCCAGCTGTGACCCAGCTGTGAGTGGATTGTCGGTCGGCGGGGCGCGGCCGACGCTGTATCTGATCACCGGCCTGCCCGGCTCGGGAAAGACGACCCTCGCTCGGCAGCTGGAAGACGAGTGTTCCGCCTTGCGGCTCACTCAGGATGAGTGGATCGCTCGGTTGTACGGCAATGACCTGAGCAGGTCTGCACTCAGCTCAGCCCGAGCTCCGGTCGAAGCCGTTCAATGGACGGTCGCAACCCGGGCGCTGGCTGTCGGCTGCAACGTGATCCTGGACTGGGGCTTGTGGTTTCGCGCAGAACGGGAGAATTGCCGCGCCGAGGGAGAGGCGGTCGGCGCCACTGTCGAGCTGGTATTCCTCGACGTCGCCCACGGCGAGCTGTGGAGACGGATATCGCGGCGCAATGCTGATCTGCCGGCAGGGACCTTCGCGGTCGACCGAGCAGAGTTCGATCCGTGGTGCACATTGTTCGAGCCGCCTGCACCCGATGAGGGCGCTCGCCGGCGGTGCCCCACCGCCGGCTGACGCCAACACGGGATCGCCACCGGACGCCCGCAGGGTACGCCGGGGAGATTGACAACGACGACCCGACCGGATCTCACGCGACGACGTCGGTCCGCCGGAACTGCACCCAGGCGGCCGCCCCGAACACAACGACGTAGGCCAGCGAGACGCCCATGGTCTGCATGACGCCACTGCGCGCCGCGCGAGTGTGGAACAGCTGTTGGTAGGCGTCCCAGTAGGAGTTGAGCAGCCACGGTTGCAGCGGGATGAGGAAGGACACCTGGGCGTGCAGGGCCTCGCTGAGGAACAGTGCGGCGACGGTCGCGGCGATCGCGCCGACCGGGGAATTGGTGAGGGTCGAGACGAACACCCCGACGGCCGCCAGGCCGGCCACCTGTACACCGATCACCGGGGCCGCGAGGAGAACCATGCCGATCGCGACCGGGACCGGCAGCGCCGCCCCGGCCAGCACGGCGTCGGCGGGAGGGGGATCGACGCCTGGTGCGGTGACCAGCGGGCCTGCCGGAAACATGACGACACCGGCCAGTAGGCCCGCGACGGCGACCACGAGCGCAGCGGTGCAGGCGAACACGACCGCGGCGAGCAACTTGACCGCGACCAACCGACCGCGCCGCACCGGGGCGGCGAGCAGGTAACGCAGGGTGCCCAGGTCGGCCTCACCGCTGATCGCGTCACCGGCAACCACCGCCACGGCCAGCGGCAGCACGAACGGGGCGATCGCGCTGAGCCCCGCGAGCCCCGCAAACAGGCCGTTCTGCGGCACCTGGCCGAGGAAAGCCGGGCCGTCCTTGGGGCCACCGGCGATCTTCACCACCACGGTGTAGACGACGGGGATGGCCATCAGGATGAGGAGCAGCACGCGGGTGCGTGGACGAGCAAAGAGGGTAGCGAGCTCACTACGCAGCATCGTCGTCCTCCCCGATCAGCGCGAGAAAGGTGTCTTCCAGGCTGCGCGCCCGGAGGGTGACCTCGCGCAGGCCGACCCCCGCGAAGACCAGCGCGCGGATACAGTGCTCCGGCTCGACCCCGCGCAGCGTGGCCACGACGATGGCCTGGCCGGTGGCGCCCTCGACCCGGGTCGGGCCCACGCCAGGTGTCTCGGCCAGCACAGCCATCGCCTCAGCCGTGTCGCGCGTGCGGACCAGCAGCTCTGCGCCGGGCGCTCCGCGGAGTTCCTCCAGGCTGCCTTCGGCCACAGCGCGGCCCTGGTGCAGCACCGCTGCGTGCGTGCAGACCTGCTCGACCTCGGCGAGCAGGTGGCTGGACAGCAGCACCGTGGTTCCCTCGGCCGCCAGCGAACGGATCAACGCCCGGATCTCCCGGTTGCCCTGGGGGTCCAACCCGTTGGTGGGCTCGTCGAGGAGCAGGAGGCGCCGGGGTCGTAGCAGCGTCGCCGCGAGGCCCAGTCGCTGCTTCATGCCGAGGGAGTAGGTGCGGTAAGCGCGGTGCGCGACGCCGGTCAGGCCCACGCGCTCCAACGCCTCGGATGCCCTGACGTTACGGGTACGCCCCAGCCCGCCCTGGGCGGCGTCGAAGCGACGCAAGTTCTTCATCCCCGATAGGAAAGGGTAGAAGGCGGGTCCCTCCACAAGCGCGCCGACGTCCGGCAGGACCGCATCGGCGTGGGCCGGCATGGCCTGACCGAGCAGTTCGATGGTGCCGGCACTCGGGTGCACCAGGCCCAGCAGCATCCGGATGGTGGTGGTCTTGCCAGACCCGTTGGGGCCGAGGAAGCCGTAGACGCTGCCTACGGGGACCGACAGATCCAGGTTGCGCACCGCGGCCACCGGCCCGAAGTTCTTGGCGAGCCCGCGGGTGTTCACCGCCACCGGCACAACTGGTGAGGGCGAGGGAGCTGAGCTGGCTGGAGTCATCACCGATTCGCTCGCACAGTCGGGCGATACGCGGATCCGGAGGTGACCCGCGGGCGCGGCGCCGGCGTGCGCAGTTGTGCGTAGAGGGCTTCGAACTGCGCGAAAGTGGCGCCGGCGTCGTGGCCGCTGGCGATCTGCCTGCTCGCACGGCCCATGCGGCGGCGATGCTGCAGTGCCGCGGCCACGGCATAGCAGAAGGCGCCGGCCAGTGCCGCCAGCACCGCGCCGATCACAGCGGGCCGGGACCCAGCGCGCGGAGCGCGGAGACGTCAGTGCGGCGCGCGGGCAGTCCGTCGATGGACCGGTCGCGCTGGCGGACGGGACTAGCTGAGAACAGCATGGTCGATCTGCCTTTCTGCGGCTGAGTGCGCGTCGGCCCTCGAGGGCTCTAGGGCAACGCCCACAGCGCTCGCAGTGTCCCTACAGTCTGTAGTACCACGAACCTACACGATGTAGTGATCGGCTGTGGGGCCACGATCGGGCTCGTCGCGGACTCGTCACCGGGCACCCCGTGGGTGAGGCCGCGGGTTAGGATCCGACGAACCCGATCAGGGCCCCGCCGGCAACGGCGACGGCGAGCAGCATGAGCGGGGAGACGCCCCGCCACGCCGCGACGGCGACGGCCGCCGCGGCCAGCAGCAGAGCCGGGTGCACGCCGATCACCGGTCTGGCGAGGGAGGCCAGGGTGACGACGAGCAGCCCTACCGCCGCAGCACCGGCGTAACGGCCGAAGGTCCGAAACCACGCCGCGCCGGAAAGCCTGGCCACCAGCGAGGCCGCGCCAGCGGCCAGTACCACGGGAGCCGCGAAGACGGCGACTGTCGCGGTCGCCGCCCCCGCTATGCCGCCCACGCGGTAGCCGACGAAGGTGGCCAGGATCAGTACCGGGCCGGGGGTCGCGTAGGCGAGCCCGACCCCGGTGGCGAAGTCCGCGGGGCTTACCCAGCCGTACTGGGCGACCGTGATGCGTTCCACCAGTGGCAAGGCGGCCTGGCCACCGCCGAAGGCCACCAGTCCGACGACGAAGAACCCTGCCGCGAGCGAGATCAGCTCACCCACGGCGGACCCGTTCGGCGAGGACACTGGCTACGACCGCGAGCCCACCCGCTACCACCACGACGAGCGCCGCATTCACCACGAATCCGGCCCCGGCCGCTGCCACAGCCGTGACCGCCAGCAGCGGGGAGCGGGCCTCGCTGCGGAGTAACCGGCCCAGCGCTGACGCCAGCAGCCCGACCACCGCGACCTGCAAGCCGAGCAGCGCCCCGTGCACCGTTGGGGTGTCGGGCAGGGCTGCGGTACCAGCCGCGGCGGCGGCCATCAGCACCGCCGCCGGGGCCACGAACGCGACCGTGCCCAGCACCGCCCCGGGCAGCCCAGCCAGACGCCAGCCGAGGAAAGTCATGACCTGTACGACAGTGGAGCCGGGCAGGGGTTTGGTGTAGGTCAGCGCGTCGCGGACATCGGTGGTGGCCAGCCACCGGCGCCTGCTCACCAGCTCACGTTCGACCAGCGCCAAAGCCGGACCCAGTCCGCCGAACGCCTGTCCACCGAGCCGGCCGAACGCCACCAAGACACCGAGCAGGCTGGGTTGGGGGCGGTCAGGTGGAGTGGCGTCGGTCGGGTCGGGTTCGCCCGGTGTGGCGGGGTGGTTCATCGCCGGCCCCCCGGTGGTGCAAGGCCGGCGCTCTGTGCACCCACAACAGCCACGGACCCGGCGTCACCCGTGGCGGAGCAGGGTAGCGAGCCCAGCAGCGCCGCAACCACCTACAGCACCGTGGGGGCGCCGGGCAGGAAGCGCTCGACGAACTCGACAAACTCGAGGGTGGCGTCGCCGGCGGCGAGCGCGGTCGCGACGCCGAGCATGACGACCGCAATGGCAATCATCCCCCGGTTCGGCGGAGGCGGGGCTTGCAGGGCTGCCACCCGCGTCGTTACGGCCAGGCGCTGAAACGCTAGCGGTTCTGCCCGTTCGGCCGCCGTACTGGCCAACGCGGCCCGGGCCAGGGACCGCGCTGCCAACGCCCTGCTGCCTACGGTCTCGGCGGCCGCCTCGTCGGCGCAGCGCTCGAGCAAGAACGCCACGGCGTCCCTGGCCGGTCGCAGTAGCGGGTTGACTGCAGCGGCGGCGTCGACCACAGCGTGCTGCCAGGAGTGGCCCCCACGCAGGTGTGCGCGTTCATGCGCTAGCACCACACGCCGCTCGTCGTCGGCAAGTGCCGCGAGCATGCCGGAGGTCACCAGGATATGACCGGGCCGCCTGGGCCGGCCGGGTCGTCGCAGTCGACCGGGTACCGCGATCGCGTGCGGTTGCCTCGCCGCGACCACGACGAGCTCCGCGGCGGCGCGGTCGCAGAGTCCGCGCAACCCCTGATGGACCGAGATGCGGCCTCGCACGGTCACCGCGAGTCGGTACAGACCGATGGCGAGGATCGCCGCCGCGGCAACGGCGACCGTGCCGGGCACCGGCTCCGCCACGACCAGGGAGTACCGCGTGGCGTGCTCGGTGACCGGTGGCGTCTTCCGTAACAGGGTCGCGGCCAGCAGCAGCAGCCCCCAGGTCGAGGCCGCGGCAGCCAGACCAGCGGCGGCGACTAACGCCGGAGTGGCGGTGCGCGGGGACAACAAGCGGGCCAACGGTCGACTGAGCCCGGCAAGCAGCAGCGACAGCAGCATCGGCAGGTACACCGAGACGGTCACGACGCCACACCCCCAACCAGCAGCGGGCGCAGCGCCGCGCCGTGATCGGCGCCGCGGCCAAGCGCGACCCGCATCTGCCCGCCCGCGAAGTCCGCGGCGTCGTTGGTTGAGCGGTACCGGGCTCCGCGATCGCCGTGAACCGCCGCGAGTAGCTCAAACGTCGAATGTCCGGCCGCGCGGCGATTTCGCCCAGTTGGTGGGGATACATCCATGTCGCCCTCCCTCCAGTTTCCCTGATCCTACAGCGGGTAGGATCGCTACTGCTGCCCCCCCGCCACGCCGACCGCCGCTGCCCGGTCCGTGCCGCCGCGGTCGGCGTGGCGGAATCTCTGCGCACGGCCGATGCTCGGCGGTACGACTCCTACATGGTGTCGGAGTAAGCTACGTCTGATGACTCAAATCCAAGCCGACACAGTCAAGCCGACTCAGTGTCTGTTACTCGCTCCACGTGAGTCGGGGAGGTAGCGATGGCCTGTGCAAGTACTCGGTGTAGCGGCGCGGTGGCGGTGCTGGGCGCGTCGAACTTGCACGCCAGAGCGGGGCAATGACCGTGGTGCTCGTTGTGTTGGCTGCGTTGTGTTCGGCGTGCAGTCAAGGCGTGTCGACCACCTTGCAGCATCGCAGCGCCGCTGCTGCACCGTCAGGCTCTGGGTTGCGGTTCGGGTTGCTATGGCATCTGGGTCGGCAACCGATGTGGCTTGGCGGGGTGTTACTGGGCGGTGTCGGGTTTGGGTTGCAAGCGGTGGCGGTCGGGGCCGGAACCCTGGTGGTCGTGCAGCCGCTGCTCGTGACCGGCCTGCTGTTCGCGATGGTTTCCGGCGCGGTGTTCGATCGCCGGCTGCCTAGCCGAGGGGAATGGGTATGGGCGACGCTGCTGGTAGTTGCGCTGGCTGTGTTTCTGCTGGCGGCCAATCCAGCTCAGGGACGTCAGAGCGCCGATGATGGGGTACTGGTGCCGCTGTTAGTCGGATTGACCGCGGCGGTAGCGGTGGCGGTCGTCCTTGCCCGTCCGGCACAGCCAGCAGGGGCGGCATCATGCCTCGGGGTGGCGGCGGGGATCGCCCCACGGCGCAACGGCCGGGTTGCTGAAGTACACCGTGGCGGACGGTCGTCAGGGGCCAGCGGAGTTGGTAGGGCATTGGCCGGTGTGGGCGCTGGTCATCGTCAGCCTGGCGGCCACCCTGCTGACCCAGGCGGCCTACCAGGCCGGCCCGTTGGTGGACTCGCTGCCGGTGATGACCATGCTCGGCACGGTCGTGGCGGTGGGTTTGGGTGCTCTTGCCTTCGCCGAATCGCTCGCGGTCTCGGTGACGGCTAGCACGCTGCAGGTCGGAAGCTTGGCCCTGATGACTGCGGCACTGGTCGGGTTGGCCCGCCGCAGTACTCGCCAGCGCGCGGAGTTGCACCACGGCGGGGGCTCCACCGTGCAGGGTGGCATCGCCGCGCAGAACAAATCGACGGCGACGGAAATCCAGGGGTGAGTCCGATTACCAGCGAACCGCCGACCCTGCTGCAGTGACGCCGCGGACAGTCAGGAGCGCAGACCGTCTCGATCATGCGCTCGTATGCTGCACGAGCACCCGGGGGCGATGCTCCGGCGAATGAGCGGGTTCGATCAGCCGCAGAATGTGCTGGGCGGGGTCGTCGTAGCTGCTCGGGGTACGGCCACGGGCGGCCTGCTGACGCAGCAGGGCGGCGAACTGGGTCGCGTCGAGCGCCCATGGCGCGAGGCCCGCCTGCTGCAGGATGGCCGCGTTGGCCTGCCCGTGGCCGGGGATACATCGGTAGCTGACGACGGGCAGCCCGGCGACCATCGCTTCGGTGAAACTCAAGCCTCCGGCGTTCTGGACGAGGACGTCCGCCAGGTGCATGAGTTCGTGCACATCGGTGCGCCAGCCCAAGGCGATGACGCCAGCCACCGCGGAGAGGCGTTGACGAAGAACCTCATTGCGTCCGCACAGCACCAGGGGGGTGAGCCCAGCGCCGACGGCATCGCGGGCGCTGGCGGCGGCATCACCGAGGCCGAGCGAGCCAGTCGCGAAGAGCGCCACCGGCTTGTCGGCCGGCAACATCAGGTCTCGGCGAAGCTGGGCGAGGCGATCGGGCGATGGGGCGCTGGCGAACCTCGCCGGTACCAGCGGGCCGCCGACACGGAGGGGGACGCTGTACCGGTGCTCTCCGATCGCCGCCGTGGCTGCGGTCACGGTCAGGTGGACGTCGACATCGGGGTGCACCCACGTGCGGTGGGCGGCGGGATCGGTGAGGTAGGTCACGACCGGGCAGCCGACCCGACCGCTTGCCCGCAGCTCGCCGAGTGTTTGGCTGGCCAAGGGATAGGTGGATACCACTGTGCTGTACGTGCCGGCGCTGATCCACATCCGGACGGTGCGGTTACCCAGCCGGCAGAACGTGAGCACCACCGCGCGCACCACCCGACTGTTCTCGATCGTGGTGAACAGCCACTCGAACAGGAGTGGAGTATGCCTGACCGAGGGCGAATAGCAGTCGCGCAGCAGAAACCGCCCCCAGCGTGGCAGCGCGTTCATATAGTCACGGACGTCGACGTCGACACCGGATCGACGAAGGCGCTCCGCGAGTTCGTCCGCTGCCCCATCGTGGCCCGCCCCGACGCTCGCGCTCAGGATCAACACCGCGCGGGTGCTGACGCCGGGCGCTGGAACCCACCTCCGGACCTGGGTGCGCACCTCAGAACTCGGCAGGGTCCCGCACGGCGACGGTCGACCCTGCAGCGCGCCTGAATTCAGCGCCGACAGCCGCACCACGCCGAGGGTCATCATCATGAACCCGAGGGCCTGCACCGTGAGGGCCAACGGAGAACGGGACACCTGCTCACCGAAGAACACGGCACCGAGCGCGACGGCCACGACGGGGTCCACGATCGTCATCGGCGGCAAGGAGGCGGCCAGGCGGCCGGACTGGTACATGGTCTGGATCAGCACGAACGCGGCGACGCCGACACCCATCACGGCATAGAGTTCCCAGTTCTGCAGGGGCACCAGCACACCGCCGGTGCTCTGCCCGACAATCTGCTTGATCAGGGGTGCGACCACGCCGTGGCTCAATCCGGCGGCCACCCCGAGTAGTGCCGCCCGGTGCCGCATGCGCGCGGACGCGACCAGCACCACCACACCCGCGGCCGCAACCACCCCGGTGATTCCTCCGGCGAAGGCGCCCGAATCGGCGAGGGCGCTGCCGGCGGCAGGGCGGGCGGCGACCAGGAAAACCGAAAGCCCGGCCACGACGAGCACAGCCCAGCCCCACTCACCTCGGCGGGGGGCGCGGCGCTCGAGCAGCATCGAGGCAGGCAGGGCGAAAAGCAGCCCCGACAGCAGCAGCGGTTGCACCACGACGAGGGCTCCAGTGGCCAGCGCGAGGGCCTGCATGGCCAGGCCCGCGACATCGCTGGCCACCCCCACAAGCCACAGCGGCCGGGTGGCCAAGCGGCGGATCAACCCGAACCCGAGGCCGGTGGAAGGGTCCGACGTGGACGCGGCGCGGTGCTGGGTGACGCTGGAGACGGCGAAGAACACCGCGGCGAGCAACGCGGCGACCACCGACAGCACCTCAGCCGCCCGAGTTGTCGGTGAGGGTGGCGTTCGTGTCCCCGGCGCGCGGCGCGCGCCGAACCGTGGCCGCGGTCCGCTGCACCCCGGCGCCGTCCTCGGTGCAGCAGACGAGGTGCGAGCCCGGCTGGGTCACTGGCGTCCGTTCAGTCGAGGAGAGGCGACACCGCGTCGATGAGTCTGGGCCTCGTCGTTCGCAGCCTGGTTCGGCGGTCGCCACTCGGTCTACCCTACACTCTGTAGTGTGCAGTCGAGGTCGACGCGGCCGTCGTAAGTCCCCGTGTGCCACCCTATACGCTGTAGGGTCGGTGAGAGTCGGAAGAAGGCGACATGGGCGTATCCCCGGGAACCGGGCGCATTCCCCGGCGGGCGGCCGGGGAGCTGGAGAACGAGGTGCTGGCGGCCCTGTGGGCTGCGGTCACGCCGTTGACACCCGGCGAGGTCCAGGACGCTCTCGGTAGTGATCTCGCCTACAACACGGTACACACGATCCTGACGCGCCTCGTCGACAAGGGATTGGTGGAGCGCGCAGTATCGGGTCGGGCCCACGCCTATCACCCCACCAAGGCGGCAGACGAGCTGGCCGCGGAACAGATGCAGGCACTCCTGGGTCGTACCGGGGACCGGCGGAAGGTGTTGCAACGGTT
>JAABUS010005214.1_pt1 | contig 17409 bp, 16 predicted proteins | sample 5560161 | NCBI WGS metagenome assembly JAABUS01 (sample SAMN10711885, study PRJNA513376) | rock metagenome | isolation source: Antarctica rocks | place: Antarctica: Victoria Land, Trio Nunatak nord | collected 2016-01-04
GCGCAGCTGGTTCCACGGCACGACAGGTCGCCGCTGGTGCGGTGCACCCGCCACAACACCGTGCCGATCGGGACGACGCGAATGTGCTCGTCGGCGAACTCCAACGCCCCCGCTCAGGTGGGGGCGGCAGCTTCACCACGTGTCGAGATGCTCGACCAGTGCGACTACCGCGCCGACGTCGCGGCCACCGAGAGCCTCCCGGGGGGTCGTCGGCTCGTCGTCGACGGACAGGTCGCCGTCAGCCGTGGTCATGAACCCGGACACCTCGAGCGGCTGCAGGTCGTGCGGCAACGCGGCGAGCACCGTCCGAAGCCCAGGGATCGCGTCGCGGCGGTAGAGCTACCAAACGGCAGCCGAAATGCGCCACCGATTTTGAACGCGTAGAGCGCACGGTCACGTAAGTCTGCTCGGCCGGGTTCGACGACAACGACCGCGGCGCTGCTCTGCGCACCGACTGGTCGTCACCCACCGGCGCGGTGATTCCGGGGCATCCGTCCCCAGGGGCACCTCTGAACACCCGAGCAGCTGCACGCGTTCGGCATCATCACCGACGCGCAGGAGCCCGAGGAGTTGCGCCCTGCGAGGGCGTGAACGGCGGGTCGGTGACGCCGTGCGAGAACTGGCAGCGCATCAGACGCGGCTGGTGATCGCGCGTCAGAACTCGATCAGCTGCCGGGCGACGCTGCCGCCGCGCAACGTGTCGTATGCGCGGTTGACGTCCTCGAGCTTGATGCGGTCGCTAATCAGCGTGTCGAGGTCGAGACGTCCCTGCCGCCACAGGTCGAGGTACCGGGGGATGTCGACGCGGAAGTGGTTCGAGCCCATGTTCGAGCCTGTCATCGTCTTCTCGTCGATGAGGTCGGTTCCGAGCAGCTCGATAGTGACACCGGTGGGCAGCAGGCCGACGATTACCGCCGATCCGCCGCGGCGCAGCACGCGCCAGGCCTGCTCGGCGGTCGACTTCACCCCGACCGCCTCGAAGGCGAAGTCGACGCCGTCGCCGGTGATCGCGCGCACGGCCGTCACGGCGTCCTCGCGGGACGCGTCGACAGTGTGCGTCGCACCGAAACGGCTGGCCAGCTCGAGCTTCGCCGGTGAGAGGTCGACGGCGACGATCGTGCGGGCACCGGCCAGCCGTGCGCCCTGCACCGCGTTGAGGCCGATGCCGCCGCAGCCGATGACGGCCACCGACGAGCCGACGGGCACCTTGGCCGTGTTGACGACGGCACCGACACCTGTCAGCACGGCGCAGCCGGTCAGCGCCGCACGATCGAGCGGGACATCGGCGTCGATGCGCACCAACGTGTTCTCGTGCACCAACATCTGCTCGGCGAACCCGGAGAGGTTGACGAACTGGTTCACCGGCTTGCCGCGCCACTCCAACCGGGACGGCGCGTCGGCCGGCCGCGCGAACATGCCCGACCGGCACAGCGCGAGCCGGCCGCTCAAGCAGTACTCGCACTGTCCGCAGAAGGGGGTCAGACATCCGACCACCGCGTCGCCCGGGCTCAGGTAGTCGACCCCAGGCCCCACCGCGCGCACGATGCCGCTGACCTCGTGACCCAGCACGGCGGGAAGCGGCACGAACCACGCTCCGTCCATGAAGTGCAGTTCGCTGTGGCAGATGCCCGCCGCCGCGGTCTGCACGAGCACCTCGCCGCGTCCGGGCTCGTCGACGGTGATCTCGTCGACCACGAGCTGGCCGGGCGACTCGGCCAGGATCGCGGCGGCTGCCGTCGTCCGCGTGCTCAATGCAGGGCCACCCCTCCATCGGCGACCACTGTCTGGCCGGTGACGAACGCCGAATCGGACGAGATCAGCAGCATGATCGCGGCCGCGCAGTCCTCGGCGGTCTGCCGGCGACCGAGCGCGCTCGATGCCGACGCCGCGTCGAACACCTCGTCGGCGTAGAGGTCGTGGTTGCTGACGGTGTCGAGCAGTCCGGGCGCGAGCGCATTCACCCGCACGCCCGACGCGCCGAGCTCACGCGCGAAAGTCTTGGTCAGGCCTAGCACGCCGGCCTTGGCCGCGCCGTACGCGCCAAGCATCGGCTCGCCCTTCAATGCGACGGCGGAGCTGACGTTCACCACGCATCCCTTGACCTGCCGCAGCGCACCCACGAAATGACGGGTGACGAGGAAGGTGCCGGTCATGTTGATCTCGATGACCTTGCGCCACTGCTCCGGGGTCGTCTCCTCGAGCAGAATGCGCGGCCAGTACCCGGCGGAGTTGACCAGCGCGTCCACCGGGCCTAGGTCGCCCAGCGCGTCGAGCGACGCCTGGTCGGTGACGTCAACCTGGTGCCACTGCACCCCCAGGTCGGGGTGCCGCTCGACGGCCTCGGCCGGGTCGAGCAGGTCGAGCGCGTGCACCTCGAACCCGTCGGCGAGCAGCCGCCGCCCGAGGGCGGCTCCGACGGCACCGGCGCCGCCGGTGATCACGGCGCGTGGGCTGGGCGAGGTCACATGTTCTCCTTGGCGAGGGCGATCGGTTGCTGCGGTCGTAGCTGCCATGCGCGGATGCTCAACAGTCGTCGCTTTGCGGTGGTGCTCTCGGTGAGCGCGACGGCGGTCAACAGCACGCCGACGTACAACTGTTGTACCTGGCTCGGCTGTCCGGCCGCGCTGAGGCCGGATTGCAACACGCCCAACGTCGCCACGCCGAGGATGACGCCGATCGGGTTGCCGCGCCCGCCGGACAGCTTCACGCCGCCGAGGATGGCGGCGGCGAGCGCCGGCACCAGCAGGTCGGACAGGCTCGACGCCGACGCGGCGCCGAGGTTGTAGGACAGCAGCACACCGCTGAGTGCGGCGAGCAGTCCGGAGATGCCGAACCCAGTGGTGACGAGCAGGTCGGTGCGCACGCCGGCCACCCGGGCGCCGTTGCGCGCGCTGCCGGCGGCGCGGAAGTCGCGTCCCCACCGGGTCAGCAGCAGCACGAGGCCGAGCACGACGACGATCGAGAACACGATCACCGAACGCACGGTGAGCACCGGCCCGATCGCCTGGTTCAGCTTGTCGGTGGCGAACCCGTCGTCGAAGACGAGCGTCGAGTTGTTGGTGAGCATCGACGTGACGCCCTGCAACAGCAGCAGTCCGCCGAGGCTGACCGCGACCGAGCTGATGCGCAGCTTCGTGACGACGAGGCCCTGCACCAGCCCGAACCCCAGTCCGAACGCGAGCGCGACGAGCAGCCCGGGCGTCGCCGATGTCGAATCGGTGCGCACCGCGATCGCGCCGGCCACGCCGGCCATCGAGCCGACGCTGAGGTCGAGCTCGCCAAGCGTCATCGTCAGCGCGAGTGCCACCGCGACCAGCCCGAGTGTGGCGCAGTACTGGCTGATGCTGCCGGCCGTCGCGAGGGTCAGGAACGTGCCGCTGCCGCCGTCGAGCACCACGGCCAGGATGAGCGCGGCCACCAGGGCGACGACGACGCGCACCGTGCTGGGGAAGCGTCCCGTCACCGCGCGTACCGGCTCGAACACCGCTGCCGCCCTCATCGGCGAACCCCGCTCCTGGATCGAAGATCGGACAGCACCAGTGCGACGGCGACGATCACACCGTTCGTCAGCTGCCTCGTCTGGGTCGAGAAACCGTGCAACAGAAGGGCATTGCTCAACGCCTCGACCAGGATCACGCCGAGCACCGTGCGCCAGATCGCGCCGCGCCCACCGCGCAGGGACGTGCCGCCCACCAGCACCGCGGCGATGGCGTCGTAGTCGTACTGCACCCCGCCACCCTGCGACTGGCTGAAGCCGGTCGCGCCGTAGCGGGCGGCGAGCAGCACGCCGGTGATCGCCGCGCACGCCCCGCCGGCCATGTACGTGAGCAAGATGACGCGGCTCACCGGTTGGCCCGCCGCCTCGGCCGCCGAGCGGTTGCTGCCGACCAGCATCAGCCGGCGGCCGAACGTCGTGCCCGACAGGACGGCCTGTCCGACGACGGCCAGCAGGAAGAAGATCACGAAGACGACGGGGATGCCGAACGCCTTGCCGTTGAGCCAGTCGGTGCCGTCACCGGACGGCTGCACGCTGGCGCCGCCGGTGATCTCGATGGCGGCGCCGCTGATCGCGGCGAGCGACCCGACCGCGATGATCACCGGGTTGGTGCCGAACGCGCCGACGAGCAGTCCTTGCACGGCGAAGATCGCCGCGCCGACCAGCAGGCTGAGCACGATCGCGACGACGGGGCCGTGCCGCAGGGTCGCCAGGCAGACCAGCGTCGTCACCGACGCGGTGACGCCGAGTGCGAACGAGAGCACGTTGCCCGACAGCGCGATCACGGTCATGCCGATCGCGATGATGCCGGTGATCGCCGAGGTCGACAGCAGCGCGACGAGGCTCGTACGGGTGAAGAATCCGTCGGTGCGGAAGAGGAATACGAGCAGCACGACGGCGGCGAGCGCCAACAGCAGGTCAGGGACGCCGGGCAGGCGCCGCTTGTCGGGCGGCTCCGCGGTCGGCGTCGTGTCGCCCTTGGCGAGCGCGGCGGGAGCGGTCGAGGTGTCGGTCATCGCGTCCCCTGTGCTTCGGTCTCGAACACCGGCACCGCGCCGACGGTGCCGTGCGTGATCTCGCCGAGGATCCGGTTGCTGTCGAAGTCGTCGACCGCGTGCTCACCGACGACGCGGCCGCGGTAGAGCGTGTGGATGCGGTCGCACAACCCGATCAGCTCCTCGAGGTCGGTCGAGACCACGAGCACTGCGTAGCCGGATCGCGCGAGCGCGTCGATGATGCGGTAGATCTCCGCGCGCGACCCGACGTCGACGCCGCGGGTCGGTTCGTGCAGCAGCAGCACCGTCCCGGTGGGCAGGTCGAGCAGGCGGCCCACCGCGACCTTCTGCTGGTTGCCGCCGGACAGCGTGCCCACGTCGTGACGCAGACGTCCCTGCTGCATGGTGACGGTCTCAGCCAACCGCTTGGCGACGGCGCGTTCCATGCCACGCCGCAACACCGCGCCGGTGGAGACCTGCGGCAGCCGTAGCACGGTGAGGTTGTGCTGCACGCTGCACTCGAGGAACAGGCCCTCGCCGGCACGATCCTCTGGCAGGTAGCGGATTCCGGCGGCGGCAGCGGCCGCGACCGTGCGGGGACGCACGCGGCGACCCGACACCGTCAGCGACCCGCGCACCGTCGGCTCGAGCCCGGCGAGCGCGCGCACGACCGTGCCCGCACCCGAGCCGAGTTGACCGGCGATTCCGACGATCTGCCCGGCACGCAACGACATGCTCAGCTCGTCGAGCCGGCCCGGCACGCTCAGCCGGGTGACCTCGGCCACGACCTCACCGGGCGACGGCGCGCGGTCGGGGTAGAGGTCGGCGGGCTGCCGGCCGAGCATGAGCGCGACCAGTTTGCCGCGGTCGAGGTGGGCGGTCGCGCCGTCGGCGACGAGCCGGCCGTTGCGGAACACGATCGTCCGGCTGCACAGCTCGAACACCTCGGCGAGCCGGTGCGACACGAACAGCACCGACCGTCCCTGCGCCGCGAGAGAACGCAGCGCCGCGAAGATGCGCGCGATCTCCACGTCGGACAGCGTCGCAGTGGGCTCGTCCAGGATCAGGATGCGGGCCTCGCGCGCGAGCATGCGTGCGATCTCGACGAGCTGCCGCTCCCCCAGCGTCAACGAGCCGGCCAGCGCGTCCAGGCTGATCTGCGAGCAGCCCAGGTCGTTGAGCAGCGCGCGGGCCTTGGCCCGCAACGCCCGGCGGCGGTGCAGCACCGGCGTGCGCCGGTTGCCGATCCAGATGTTGTCGTACACCGACAGGTCCGGCAGCAGGCTCAGCTCCTGGTCGACCAGGGCGACGCCGTTCGCGAGTGCAGCGCGCGGGTCGGCCGCTGGCAGGTCGACACCGTCGACCGACACCGTGCCCTGGTCGGCACCGACCAGTCCGGTGACGATCTTGACCAGCGTGCTCTTGCCCGCACCGTTCTCGCCGCAGAGCGCGACGATCTCACCGGGGTGGACCGCGAAGCCGACCTCGACCAGCGCGGTCGTCGAGGCGTAGGTCTTGGTGAGCCCTCTGCAGGAGAGCAGCGCCGTACGCCCGGGGCCGATCCCGGCGGGCGTCGGCGCTGCTACCCGCGCGGTCATCAGGTGGTGCAGCCCGTGGCGTACTTGGCCAGGTTCGCCTTGGTGATCAGGGTCGACTCGTCGTAGGTGCTCCTCGGAACCGACGCGCCGCTGAGGTACTTGCCGACGAGGTCGGCGTTCGCCTTGCCGTCGACCGGCGCCATCTGCGTGTTGGTGCTGCGCTGCAGCCCCGAGCCGATGTTCTTGACGCCCTCGGTGGTGCAGTTGCTACCGACCACGATCAGGTCCTTGGCACCGAGACCGACCGCCACACCGGCCTGCTTCGCGGCGGTGATGACGCCGTCGGCCTGGTTGTCGGCCATCGCGTAGATCGCCGACAGCGCGTTCGCGCCCTGGTTCTTCGCGAACAGCTGCGAGGCCTGCTGCTCCGAGACGTTCGTGGCCCACTGCCCGTCCTGGGTGCTGACGATCGAGATCGGGACGCTGCACTTCTTGATCTGCGCGTCGAACGCCTGGATGCGCACGACCGCCTCGTAGAAGACTTGCGCGCCGGTGATCAGCGCGATCTTGCCGCCCTTGCGGCCGTCCGAGCTCAGCGCGGTGCACACCGACTTAGCGGCGAGCTCGCCTAGGGTGACGTGGTTCGGGCCGTAGTAGGCGGCGAACAGGTCGTCGTGTCCGGGACGCAGCGGACTAGTCGTGATGATCACCGGGATGTTCGCGGCCTTCGCGCGACGCAGCGCCGGCAGTTCGGCCGTCTCGTTGGTCGGCAGGATGTTGATCAGCGCGACCTTCTGCGCGATGGCGTCGTCGATCTGCTGGCTCTGCACCGCCGCGTCGAAATTGTTGGTCTGCGTCTTGACGTCCAGGCCGAGCGACTTGGCCTGCGCCTCGAACGCCTTGCCGTAGGCGGCCATCCACGAGTTGTCGTAGCTGGGCAGCAGGTCGACGACGACCTTTCCCTGGATCGACTTCGTGCCGGCGGCGACGGACGCGGCGCCGGTGCCCGCGTTGGTGGCCGCGCCGGCCGTCGAGGCGGAATCGCCCTTCTTCGACGCCGCACCGCATGCGGTGAGGACGACGGTGGCACTCATGACTGCCGCGGTACATGCAGCGAGCCGGATCGATCTGATCATGTGGGGCCCTTCAGGGTTGGGTTGGAAGACGACGATCAGCCGACGGGAGTCGGACGGGGGACGAGCATGGCACTGCCGAGCAGGTACTGCCGGGCCGTGACCGGGTCGGCAGCCGTGGCCCGCATCGCGGCGTTGCGCGCAGCCCGCACCTGCGGGTCGCGCTCCTGCAGTTGCTCCCAGTTGCGATGGGTCGCCTTCTGCACGACGTTGAGCGCGGCCTCGCGACGCACGGCGTCGTAGCGGTCGAGCGCGGCGACGTCGCCGCCGATCGCCTGGCGGATGGCCGAGACGGCGGCGATCGCGTCGTGGATACCGCTGTTCATGCCCATGCCGCCCAGGGGGTTGTTGATGTGCCCAGCGTCGCCGGCAAGCAGCAGGCCACCGATGCGGAAGGTCGCGGCCACCCGCTGGTGCACGTTATAGAGGGTGACGTGCGAGATCGGGTAGTCGCCCTCGATCTTGGCGATGCCCTGCATGCGCGCCTGGTTGCCGGTGTGGTCGTCGATGCGCGCCGCCTCCTCGGCCGACACCGGGAACAGCGCGCGCCAGTGCCGCGGTGTCTGCAGCAGCACGAACCACTCGTTCGCATCGGACACGTAGTTCACCGAGGCGATGCCCGGCAGCGCGGTCTCCATCGGGTACTCGGTCGAGATCACCAGGAACTGCTCGGGATAGGTCAGCCCAGGAAAGTCGATGTCGAGCGTGCGCCGGGCGGCGCTATTGGACCCGTCCGCCGCGATCACCCAGCGCCCGTCGATGGAACCGACCTCCTCGCCCCCGAGTTCGAGCACCGTGCGCTCGCCCGCGCGGCGCACACCGGTGATCGGCGAGCCCCACAGCAGCCGCACGTTGGGCAGCTCGCGCAGGCGCCGCTCGATGATCGCGACGAGGTTCTGCTGCTCGCTCTGCAACCGGAACGGGTAGCGGGTGTCCTCGGCCAGCAGGGCCAGGTCGAAGTGCGCGATCACGCCCTCGACGCGGTCGCGCATCTGGTAGGTCGGCGCGACCAGACCCGTCGCGAACAGCTCGTCGTAGATGCCGAGGTCGGCGAGCATCTCCAGCGTGGGCGGGTGGAACGTCGACGCCCTCGACTCCGACGGGTCCGTGCGCAACTGCGGATCAGCCTCGACCACCACGACGTCGTGCCCGGCCTGGGCCAGGGCGAGTGCGCTGACCGCACCGACGGGACCGAACCCGGCGACGACGACGGCGTCGTCGGCCATCGTGAATTCGTTGGAGCGTGAGGGCACAAAGACCTCCGAGAGATAATTTCACATACCGAGAACATTGCCCTCACATCGTGGAATCAAACTCTAGGAACGCGCAGACGACCGCGTCAAGCCCCCTGAGCCGGAAAACTTGCGAGGGCAGGTTCGACTGCCTTGCGGGACGACGCGCCGGGCGGTCCGGCCGGCGGCCTGCGCCGGCGACGGGTGTGGGTCAGATGCGCTCGGACAGCAGCGCCGTGACGCTGAGTGCGGCGTGGCGCACGAGCGTGATCGCCCGCTTGCGCTCGCTTTCGCCCATGCGGAACAGTGGCGCGGCCAACCCGATCGCGGCCGAGGCCTCGCCGCTCTGCTCGACGACGGCCGAGACACCCCAGATACCCTCGTCGACCTCCTCGAAGCTCTCGGCCCACCCGGCGTCGCGAACCCGGTCGAGCGCCACCTCGGACAGCGCGTCGGAGCGCGGCACGCTGGCGGCGCGGAAGTACGCCTCACGTTCGGCGGTGGGCAGCACCGAGAGCAGCACGCGTGCGGCCGATCCGCGGTGTAAGGACATCAAATGCCCGCGATTGAACTGCAAACGCACGGGATGCACGGATTCGACGCGATCGACGCACACTGCCGACGTGCCGAGCCGGCGAATCAACAACGTGGTCTCGCCGGTTGCCTCGACCACCGATTCGAGCACGGGACGGGCGACGTCGACGATGCCCTTCATGGATGCGTTCGCGGCGCGGGCCATCGCGACGACGCGGATCGAGAGGCGGTAGTGGCCCTTCTCGGCCTCCTCGACGAGGCGTTCGTCGCGCAGCACCGAGAGGTATCGATACGCGCTCGACACCGGGATCTCGGCGACGGCGGCAAGTTCTGCGACCGAGAGCGTGTGCCGGGTCTCGTCGAACGCTGTGAGGATGCGCAGCATCTTGCGAGAGCTCTCCGCACCGCTTCGCCGGTTCGGGTCGAGGGATGCACCGGTGGCCACGCGAACACAATGCACCACACGGGCCCCTCCGGTGTGAGCAAGGCGTCGATAACGATGACGTGTTTCCCTCTTGACGGGCCGCCAAGGCCGCCCTTACGGTCAGGCTCTGTTTGAGAAACTGATTCTCAGAATGTGATACCTGCCGGTTTTCGGTCGATTCACTCGAAAGGATAGGACGTGCTCAGACACATCGTCCTGCAGCAGTGGCGTCCCGAGGTCGGTGTCGACGACCGGGCCGCGACGGTGGCCGAGCTGCGCGAGCTGGTCTTCTCCTTGCCCGGCGTGGTCAACGCGGTGGTGGCCGAGGACCTCGGTCTCGCGGACGGCAACTTCGACGCCGCGCTCGTGGTCGACTTCGCCGACGAGGACGCGTGGCGCGCCTACCAGCAGGCTCCGGCGCACCGTGCGTTCATCACCGAGCGGCTCGCCCCCAGACTCGCGGGACGCAGCGCCGTCCAACTGCCGCTCGAGAGCTGAGCGGCGTCGTGACCGAAAACGCCGGCGCGGCGGCGCGGGCCCTCGACTACGCGGATGCCGGCTTCGGCGGGCGGCTCGAGGCCGGTGAGAGTCCTGCGTTGCTGATCGTCGACCCGGCGATGGCCTACCTTCGTCCCGAGAGCGCGCTCTACGCCGGGGTCGAGCGCGAGGTCGCCAAGGCCGGCGAAGTCGCCGCCGCCGCTCGCGCGGCCGGCGTGCCCGTCGTGGTCACGCGCGTGCTGTTCGAGCGCGGCGGACGCGACGGCGGCATGTTCTACCGCAAGGTGGCGGCGCTCGCCGCGTTCGAAGAGGGCAACCCGGACGGTGCTTTCGTGCCGCAGATCGAGCTGTCCGACAGCGACATCGTGGTGACCAAGCAGTACGCCAGCGCGTTCTTTGGCACGTCCCTGGCCTCGACGCTCTACGCGCTGCGGGTCGACACCCTGCTGGTGACGGGCCTGACCACGAGTGGCTGCGTGCGCGCCAGCGCGATGGATGCGCTCAACCACGGCTTCGTCCCGCTCGTGGTCGCCGACGCGTGCGGTGACCGCGATCCCGAGGTACAGCGGGCCAACCTGTTCGACCTCGACCAGAAGTACGCCGACGTGATCGACAGCCGGCACGCCCTCGACGTGCTCGCCGCGGTGCCCGCGTGACCATCTCGATGGCGGCCGGCACCCGGCTGCGGGCGCTGCTCAACAGTCAGCAACTCGTCATCGCCCCGGGCTGCTACGACGGTGCCACCGCGCGCATGGTGGCGGCGCAGGGCTTCTCCGCCGCCTACGTGTCGGGGGCCTCGGTTGCCGCGCTCGAGCTCGGGCAGCCCGACCTCGGCTTCGCCGGCGTCGCCGAGTTCCTGCAGACGCTGCGGCGGGTCGTGCCTGCGCTCTCGCCGGTCCCGGTGATCGCCGACGCCGACACCGGCTTCGGCGACGCGGTGCACGTGGCCGAGACGGTGCACCGCTACGAGCAGGCCGGTGTCGCGGGCCTGCACCTCGAGGACCAGGTCATGCCCAAGCGGTGCGGGCACATGAGCGGCAAGAAGCTGGTCGATCGCGAGACGGCCTCGGCGCGCATCCAGGCCGCCAGCCGGACGCGCGAGAACCTGCTCGTCATAGCGCGCACCGACGCGCTGACGGTCGAGGGCATGGACGCTGCGCTGGCGCGGTCGGCCGCCTACGTCGATGCGGGTGCGGATGCCTTGTTCGTCGAGGGATTGTCCAGTGTCGCCGAGATCGAGCAGGTGCACCGGCACGTGGGCGACGTCCCGCTGGTGGTGAGCTTGTCCGAGGCGGCCGGCCCGGTCCCGTTGGGCATCGACGACCTGCGCGCCGCCGGAGTCGCCATCGCGATCGTGCCGGTGGCCGGACTACTGGCGGCACTCGCGGCGTTCCGTACGGTGCTGCGCAACCTCGCCCAGCATGGGCGCGCGACGCCCGTAGACCAACTTGTCTGGCCTGAGCTGACCGACCTGCTGGGCTTGCCGTCCCTGATCGGGTTCGAGAACGCCACCCAGACCGTCGGCGTCACTACTCACGACTGACAGGATTCCTGACTGATGCCCACAGTTCTGGCTCCGCGCGCCGCGTTCGGTGTGATCGTGCCGTCGACGAACACCGTCGTCGAGGACGAGTACTACCGGGCCCGTCCTGCCGGTGTGTCCTTCCACGCCGGCCGCATCCTCATCGAGAACGAGAAGCTCGACAGTGACGAGGTGTTCAAGGCATTCCTGGTGTCGCTGCGCGAGCAGATCGTGCGCGCCGTCGAGTCGGTGATGACATGCCGTCCCGACCACCTGATCATGGGCATGTCGGCCGAGACGTTCTGGGGCGGCGCCGAGGGCAACGCCCGGTTCGAGGCGTGGATCGAGGAGTTGTCGGGGCTCGAGGTGACGACCGGCGCGGCTGCGTGCAAAATGGCGCTGAACGCCTTCGGCGTAAAGCGCATCGGCGTCATCACGCCCTACCAACCAGTGGCCGACGAGCAGGTGCGCACGTTCTTCGAGCAGATCGGCTTCGAGGTCGCGGCGGTGCACGGCCTCAAGTGCGATAGCGCGACCTCAATCGCGATGGTGACGCCCGAGAAGATCCGTGAGGCGTTCGCCGCGGTCGACGGACCCGACGTCGACGCGCTGGTGCAGGCCGGCACGAACCTGCCCGTCGTGCAGGTGGCGGCCGAGCTGGAGCGCGAGCTCGGTAAGCCGGTGATCCCGATCAACGGCGCCACCGTGTGGCAGGCGCTGCGCGCCCGCGGCATCGACGACAAGATCGTCGGCCAGGGCCGACTGCTCGAGGAGTTCTGACGATGGTCACCACCTCACTGGACGGACTGACCGCCGTCGTCACCGGCGCGAGCCGCGGCCTCGGCCGCGAGATGGCCCTCTCGCTCGCCGCTGCCGGCGCACACGTCATCGGCACCGGCCGCGACCTCGACGCCCTCGCGTCGGTCGACGCCGCCGTCACCGAGCTCGCCGGAGCGGGCTCGTTCACGCGGCTGCCGCTGGACGTCACCGACTCCGCCTCCGTCCAAGCCGCCGCCGAGTCGGTGTTCGCCGAGCGTCCCGTGGACATCCTGGTCAACAACGCGGGCGTCGCGACGGTGGGCAGCATCGGCGAGACGTCCGACGAGGACTGGACGCGTGTGCTGACCACCAATCTCACCGGGACGTTCCTGGTGTGCCGCAGCTTCGGCACGCGCATGCTCGCGCGCGGCTCGGGGTGCGTACTGAACATCGCCAGCGACATCGGCATCCGTGGCGAACCCGGGTGGGGCGCCTACGCAGCGAGCAAGGGCGGGGTCATCGCACTGTCGAAGACGCTCGCGTGGGAGTGGGCGCCGACCCTGCGCGTCAACGTGCTCGCGCCCGGTGCGTTCCCGACCGACATCAACCGCGATCTCCTCTCCGACCCCGCGGTGGTCGACGGCCTGTCGGCGGTCACCCCGCTGCGCCGCCTCGGCATCCCCGCCGAGATCGGGCCGATCACAGCGTTCCTCGTCAGCCCCGCCAACGAGTTCATGACCGGCACCGTGGTGCCGTTCGACGGAGGGATCCGCCGCTCATGACCGACTACCCGCAGCTCTACATCGACGGTGAGTGGGTCGACGCACTCGAGCCCGGCACGATCACCGTCGTCAACCCGTTCACCGAGCAGGTGGTCGGCACGTGCGCCAGTGGCGGCGCGGCCGATGTCGACCGGGCCGTGCGCGCCGCGCGGGCCGCGTTCGACGACTGGTCGGGCCGCAGCCCGGCCGAGCGCGCCGACGTGCTGCGCGCCTTCGCTGCGATGCTCGAGAAGCGCCTGGACGAGATGGCCGCCCTGCTGACCGCCGAGGTTGGCGCACCGCTGCACCTGACCCGCGAGCGGCAGGTGCCCGGGCCGATCATGCAGCTGCGGCTGGCCGCCGACCACGCGGGCGAGGTGCTCGCCCCGGTGACGGTCGGCAACAGCAAGGTGCACCGCGCGCCCGCCGGGGTGGTCGCGGCGATCGCGCCGTGGAACTTCCCCTTGCTGCTCGGCATGAACAAGGTCGCGCCCGCACTCGCGGTCGGCTGCACGGTGGTGCTCAAGCCGAGCGAGATCACGCCGCTGCACGCGTTCCTGCTGGCCGAGATCGCGCACGACGCCGGGCTGCCGCCGGGCGTGTTCAACATCGTGACCGGCGGCGGCAGCGTCGTCGGCGCGGCGCTGTCGGCGCACCCCGACGTCGACGTCGTCTCGCTGACTGGCTCGACCGCGGCGGGACGTCTCGTCGCCGCCGCGGCAGCGGGCACGATCAAGAAGGTGCACCTCGAGCTCGGCGGCAAGAGCGCCAGCGTGGTGCTGGCCGACGCGGACCTGCGCACGGCCGTCGAGGCGACCATCGAGCAGTGCTTCATCAACTCGGGGCAGACCTGCCTGGCGTGGAGCCGGCTGCTCGTCCCGGCAGGATCCGTCGACGAGGCAGCACGGATCGCCGCCGAACGCGCCGACCGGTTCGTGCTCGGCGACCCGACCGTCGACACCACCGAGCTCGGCCCGCTGGTCAGCGAGGTTCAGCGCGAGCGCGTGCGCGCGGCCATCGAGCGCGCCGAGAGCGACGGCGCACGCCTGGTCGCCGGCGGCGCTGCGGCGCCCGACGACCAGCCCGGCGGCTACTTCGTGCGTCCCACCGTGTTCGCCGACGTTGCCCCGAACTCCGACCTCGGGCAGGAGGAGGTCTTCGGGCCCGTGCTCGCGATCATGGGCTATCAGGACGAGGACGACGCGGTCGCGATCGCGAACGGCACCAAGTACGGCCTGCACGGCGCGGTGTTCGGCGCCGACGTCGACAACGCCACTCGCGTGGCGCGCCGGCTGCACACCGGCGCCGTCGACATCAACGGCGGCGCGCTGAACCTCGAGGCTCCCTTCGGCGGCTACAAGCAGTCTGGCGTCGGCCGCGAGCTCGGCACCTGGGGGCTCGAGGAGTACACCGAGGTCACCTCGCTGCAGTACTGATCCACCGGCACTGGTCATTCGACCGCTTGCACCATCCCGAAACGAGGACCCCATGCAAGAAGTGCGCGTCGCGGCTGCCCAGTTCTTCTCCGGCACCGATGTCACCGCCAACACGGCGCTGTGTGCCGACTACGTCCGGCAGGCCGCCGAGGGCGGTGCCCGGCTCGTCGTGCTGCCGGAGAACTCGAACCGGGTGCGCAACTACAGCACGCGCGAGGAGTGCTTCGAGCAGTCCGAGACCCTCGATGGTGACTTCGTCACCGGCCTTCGCGAGGCGGCACGCGAGCACGGCATCTTCGTGGCGGTCGGCGTCGACCTGCGCGGCCCCGACTACCCCGACGTGTTCATCGCGAGCGTGCTGATCGGGCCCGACGGCGAGATCCTCGGCGTGCATCACAAGCACGTGCTGTGGGACTACGAGTACACGCTGTTCGTGGCGGGCGACGAGCCGTACCAGGTCTACGACACCGAGCTCGGCCGGCTCGGGCTGCTGCTGTGCGCGGACGGCATCGTGCCCGAGACGCCGCGCGCGCTCGCCCTGCTCGGCGCGCAGGTGCTGGTCAACTCGCTGAACTCGCGCGGGCCGGACGAGCTGCGCGTGCACATTCCGCTCCGGGCTATGGAGAATCGCGTCTGGCACGTCTCGGCGAACACGGTCGGCGGCCCTGCCGACCAGTTCCCGTGGATGGGCGGCAGCCAGGTGGTGGCGCCCGACGGCACCCGTCTCGTCGAGGCCGGTGAGCTCGATCCCGAACTGATCTTCGCCGACATCGTGCCCGAACTCGCCGACGACAAGCTCGAGCCCGGCATCGGCGACGTGGTTCGGCGGCGCCGTCCGGATCTCTACGGCGTGCTGGGCAAGCCCGTCGCAGACGTGCCGGCGGCCGCGCTCTACGGCCCCGCCACGGGTCCGACGCAGCGGGTGACCGTTGCGGCGCTGCAGGTCAGCCATTTCCCGAACGGCGACTGGACGGTGACCCGGGCGCTCGCACAAATCGAGTACGCCGGCCGTACCGGCGTGCAGTTCGGCGTGCTGCCGGAGATGTTCTGCTTCGACCGCGGCGAGGTGGCAGCCGACCCGGCCGCTGCTGCGCGCCGCAGCACCGACGTGCTTGCCCGGCTGGTCGAGGCGAGCGCGGCGGCGAAGCTGCACACTGTCGCCGGCCTCGTCGAGGCCGACGGCGACCGGTTGTTCTCGACGGCGTACCTGATCGGCCCGTCCGGAACCGTGCTGCACACGTACCGAAAGACGCACCTGCGTCCGGACGAGTCGTGGGCGACACCCGGCGACCGGCTCGACGTCGTCGCCACCGAGGTTGGCGTCATCGGCCTGCTGATCAGCGACGAGATCTGGGTTCCCGAGGTGGCGCGCGTGCTCGCCGTCGAGGGTGCCGAGCTGCTCGGCCACCCGACCGACTGGGACCGCGACGACGCAGCGCAGGTCGCGGCGACCGAACGCTCGGAGGAGAACCGCGTGCATATCGTGTCGTCGACGCGGCTGGACAGCCCGTCGAGCGTGGGCAGCCAGGTCATGCGCGCGGACGAGTTCCTCGGCGGCGCACCGATCGCGCTCATGCGGTATCCGACCGGCTACTGGTCGCGTCCCGGCTTCGAGGAGCAGGTGGCGATAACGCTAGACCTGCGCGAGGCGCGCTCGAAGATGATGGGTCTGCACCTCGACCCGCTCGCCACGCGCGCCCCCCATGTGTACGGGCCGATGCTCGCGACCGACTGAGCTGGACTCCAACGCCGACGCAAGCCACCGACGCTGCCTCGACGAATCCGCAGCACCCAGAGCTATCCGCAGCACCCAGAGCTAACCGCGATCGATGCCGCGATGAATCTCCAAGCGAAGGTCCTAGCAGCCCAGCAAGCTTCGCCGCCGGGTTCCGGCCCGCGCTCGCCGGCGCCACGGGCCTCTCCCTGCTGGGAGCCGCCACAGCGCTCGCAGTCCGGGACCGCCGCAGCGCCCCTGGAGCAACCATCCTTGGACCCAGCGCGGTGGCAACGGTCCCAGCGCCGATCTAAAGGGACTACCGGCGAACCGCATGCGCTTGTCACCGCACCATCCACTCGGCCAACCACCCAGCAACTGCGAAAGGAATACGACATGATGAAAGACACGGACCCATTGACCGTCGTTCGCGGTTACCTCGATGCGTACACCAGCAACGACATCTCCGCTGCCGCCACCTACCTGGCCGACGACTTTGACTTCGAAGGGCCGTTCGTACACGCCACCTCGGCCAAGGAGTTCATTGGTGACGGCACCGGACCCGGCCTGGCCGCGTGGGCCCAAAACCTCACCGGCATGCACCTCACAGCCGCGTTTGCGAAAGACGACGAGGTAATCGCCATCTATGACGTGCACACCCGACCGTTCGGCACCATACGAACCGCCTCGCACTTCAAAGTCGCCGACGGAAAGATCCAAACCGAGAAGATCATCTTCGACCCAACCCCGATACACCAGGCGAAGGCGCAGACAGCGGAGAGCTCCCATGACGAACCGCAAGCCGCCGGTAACCCGATCGCCGGCTTCGACAGGGCCCTCGCCGCCGTCGGTGAGCTTGTCGCCGGCGTCGGCGTCGGCCAATGGACAGCGCCGACACCCTGCACCGCTTGGACGGTACGTGACTTGGTCAACCACCTCGTCACTGGCCACCTCAGCTTCACCGCCCTCCTCGGTGGCACCCCTCCACCCAAGCGCGACAGCGACCATCTGGGCGATGACCCGGCGGCCGCTTACTCTGACGCCGGCGCTGCCCTGGCCGCCGCCTTCGCCGCTCCAGGCATCCTCGAACGGGTCTTTCAGTCCCCGATCGGCGCGGCGCCCGGCGCCGCCCTCCTCCAGCTTCGCATCGCCGAGCAACTCGTCCACGGCTGGGACCTAGCCCAAGCGACCGGGCAAAAAGCCGGCCTACCCGCCGACCTCGCCGAAACCCAGCTCGGCATCTGGCAAGCCCAGCTCGCCGGCGACGCCCGAGACGCCCTACCATTCCGGCCCGCCCAGCCCGTCGACGACGACGCCCCAGCAATCGACCGTCTCGTGGCGTTTCTCGGCCGCCCGATCCCCGCTAG
>JAABUS010005216.1_pt1 | contig 17403 bp, 15 predicted proteins | sample 5560161 | NCBI WGS metagenome assembly JAABUS01 (sample SAMN10711885, study PRJNA513376) | rock metagenome | isolation source: Antarctica rocks | place: Antarctica: Victoria Land, Trio Nunatak nord | collected 2016-01-04
TTACCGACCAGCCACGATCTTCAACGGCAAGCCGGGCTTTCTGCTGCCGGACCAGATACGGACCTTCGACCGCGCCAGGTTCGTCAAGCATCTCGGGCGTATCGACGACGCGACGCTCGATGCGACGCTGGCCATCTTGCAGCACATGTTCGCGCGCTGACCCGCGTGCCCCGCCGTTTCCTTCCGTGCAAACAGCCTCTAGACGCTTGCAGCCTATGGCCTCCGCTCCCCCCAATCGCTTCGTTCTCTACCGCAAGACGGGCGCGCTCGGCGGCTTGTGGCGGCGGCGATGGGTGCGCTGGCTGTCCTATCTCGCGATCCTGGGAATCATCGGCCTGATCGGCATGTGGGCATTGTTCGCGCGCAATCTGCCGTCGGCGGAAAGCCTGTTGCGCTACGAGCCGCCGCTGCCGTCCAACGTTCGCGGGATCGACGGCAACCCGGTGCAGACGTTCGCGCGCGAACGCCGCGTGCAGCTGAGCTTCGACGAATATCCGCCGTTGCTGATCCAGGCGTTCATCTCGGCGGAAGACAAGACGTTCTTCACGCATGGCGGGATCGACTACGCGGGCATCGTCGCCGCGATCATCTCCAACGTGCGCAGCGGCGGGCGCCCAGTGGGTGCGTCGACGATCACGCAGCAGGTCGCGAAGAACCTTCTTCTGACCAACGAAGTCAGCTACACGCGCAAGATCCGCGAAGCGCTTCTCGCGCGCCGCATCGAGGCCGTGCTGTCCAAGCAGCAGATCCTGGAACTCTACCTCAACCAGATCTTCCTTGGCCGCAACGCGTACGGCGTGCAGTCCGCGGCGCGCGCGTATTTCGACAAGGACGTCGACGCGCTGTCGCTTCACGAAATGGCGTATCTCGCGGTTCTGCCCAAGGCGCCGTCGGGATACAGCCCCGAACGCAACGTCGCAAAGGCGATCACGCGCCGCAACTACGTGCTCAATCAGATGGAGAAGAACCGCTACATCACCGCGTCCTTTCGCCAACGTGCGGCGGCCGAACCGATCGGCGCGGTGCCCGCCGGGCGCGTCAGCGGTTTCGCCAACGTGGGCGGCTATTTCATGGAAGAAGTGCGGCGCGCGCTGATCGACAAATATGGCGAGACCGACAAGAACGGGGTGCAGCCGCACAGCGTGTATTCGGGCGGGCTGTGGGTGCGCACTTCGTACGATCCCGCTCTGCAAAAGGCTGCGGCGCAAGCCTTGCGCGACGGCCTCGCCCGTTTCGAGGGCGGCGGGCGGTGGCGCGATCCGGGATTGACGATCGATACCGATGGAGACTGGGCCGACCAGCTGGCGGTTGCGAAATTCGGCGCGGGATACGACGACTGGCGCAGCGCGGTGGTGTTGTCGAAGATCGGCACCGTCGCCAAGCTCGGCTTCGCCGACGGCAGCACGGGAACGATGCCGAGCTGGGCGGCATCCATGCCCAAGCGCGGCGTGGGCGGAGCTGCGTTCTCCTTCCTGCGGCCCGGCATGGTGATTGCGGTCAAGAAGGACGGCGAGAACTACGCGCTGCGCTCCGTTCCCGAAATTTCGGGCGGGTTCGTCGCCGAACAGGTGCGCACCGGCCGGATCATGGCGATGCAGGGCGGGTGGGACATTCGCGGCAAGGATTTCAACCGCGCGACGCAGGCGTATCGGCAGCCCGGCTCCACCTTCAAGCCCTTCGTCTACGCGACCGCGCTCGACAACGGCATGACGCCCGCCTCGATCATCGTCGATGGACCGTTCAGCATCTACCAGGGCGCAGGGCTCGGCTGGAAGACATTCCGCAACTTCGGCAACTCCAGCGGCGCGGGCCCGCAGACCATGCGCTGGGGTCTAGAGCAATCACGCAACCTGATGACGGTGCGCACCGCCAGCCAGATCGGAATGCCCAAGATCGTCAAGACCGCCGAGCGCATGGGGATCAGCCCGCCGGGCAAGCCTTATGCGCCGTTTCTGGGCAACAGCCTGGGTGCGGGCGATACGACGGTGATGCAGCTGACCAACGCGTATGCGATGCTGGCGAACAACGGCAAGGCGCTGACGCCGACGCTGATCGACTATGTCCAGGATCGGCGAGGCAAGGTCATCGCGCGCGCGGACAACCGCGAGTGCGTGCCGTGCAAGGCGACGTACAGGCAATGGGACGGCAAACCGATGCCCCGTCCGCCGGTGCGCACCAAGCAGCTGATGGATCCGATGACCGCGTACCAGATGGTCCATATCCTGGAAGGCGTCGTCGAACGCGGCACGGCAACCACGCTGCGCGACCTCAAGCGGCCATTGTTCGGGAAGACGGGAACGACCACGGGTCCAAAGGACGTCTGGTTCGTCGGCGGATCGCCAGATCTCGTCGCGGGCGTGTATGTCGGCTACGATCAACCGCGCGACCTGGGCTCCGGGGCGCAGGGCGGGCGCATTGCGGCACCGATCTTCAAGCAGTTCGCCGAGGTCGCATACAAGGACATGCCCGTCGTGCCGTTCGCCGCACCCGCAGGTATTCGCCTGGTCCGCATCGACCGCCGTTCGGGGCGGCGCGTTTATGGCGGCTGGCCGTCGGGCGACGACCCGAAGTCCGCGGTGATCTGGGAAGCGTTCAAGCCGGAGTCCGAGCCACGCCGCACGATCCAGCGCAATCTGTTGGCGCAGCCCGCGGTGATCCGGGTCGTCAGGAAGAAGGCCTCTCCCAAGCAGCAGGCGGAAGTTCGGCGGGAAGAGCGGCCGGAAGAGCGCGACAACTTCCTGACCAATACAGGCGGGATTTACTGACTCCATCTCCGCCCTGCTCGTCATTCCCGCGAAGGCGGGACCCCGATGGAACATTCTACGGCAGGTTCGACTCATCGAGGTTCCCGCCTTCGCGGGAATGACGTAGGTCGGTGTTTGACAGTTTAAGGACACCCCATGCGCGCTGAAGCGCAAGCCAGCATCGACCAGATCAACGCCGCGCTCCAGCTGCTCCGCCGTTTCCTCGATTGGGACCGCGCGCTCAGTCGGCTGGACGAGCTGAACGCGCGGGTCGAGGATCCGGCGTTGTGGAACGAGCCGCGCGCCGCGCAGGACGTGATGCGCGAACGGCGGCGGCTGGACGAGGCGATCGGTGCGACGCGTAGCATCGAGACCGAGCTCGCCGACACGGTCGAGCTGATGGACATGGCCGATGCCGAAGGCGATACCGGCCTCGCCGACGACGCGGTCAAGGCACTCGACACGCTCGCAATCCGCGCCGAACGCGACAAGGTCGCCGCGCTGCTCGCCGGCGAGGCGGACGGCAACAACACCTACATCGAAGTCAATTCCGGCGCGGGAGGGACCGAGTCGCAGGACTGGGCCGAAATGCTGTCCCGCATGTACACGCGCTGGGCCGAACGCCACGGGATGAAAGTCGAGCTGATCGACTACCACGCGGGCGAACAGGCGGGGATCAAGTCCGCGACGTACCTGTTGAAGGGCGAGAACGCGTACGGATACGCCAAAACCGAATCCGGCGTGCACCGCCTCGTCCGCATCAGCCCGTACGACAGCTCCGCCCGCCGCCACACGAGCTTTGCGTCAGTCTGGGTGTATCCGGAGATCGACGACACGATCGACATCGAAGTCGTCGATTCGGACCTGCGCATCGACACGTATCGCGCCTCTGGAGCAGGGGGCCAGCATATCAATACGACGGACAGCGCGGTGCGCATCACGCATCTGCCGACCAACATCGTCGTGTCGTGCCAGAACCAGCGGTCGCAGCACAAGAACAAGGCCGAGGCGATGAAGCAGCTACGGGCGAGATTGTACGAAGCCGAACTGCAGCGCCGCGAGGCGGAGGCGAGCGCGACCAATGCGGCCAAGACCGACATCGGCTGGGGCCACCAGATCCGCTCCTACGTCCTGCAGCCGTATCAGTTGGTCAAGGACCTGCGCACGGGCGTGACATCGACCGCGCCGGGCGAAGTCCTGGACGGAGACCTCGACCGCTTCATGGCGGCCGCGCTATCGCAACGTGTGACGGGCGAGACGGTGGAGGTCGAGGATGTGGATTGATGCAGTCAGCCACTCTCCCCTTGCGGGAGAGGGTGGGCGAAGCGAAGCTTCGGTCGGGAGAGGCTCTTTCGCTTTCACAAGAAGAGCCTCTCCCGCGCCGCATTCGCGGCTCCCCCTCTCCCGCAGGGGGAGAGGGGCTGTTTTCGCTCTCCTCCTGACCGCGTGCGGGCGCGAGGCTTCCGCGCCTGCGACCTCCCTCTTCCCCCCGCCCTACCGGCCCGTCGCCAGCATCGTGTCGCCGCGCTTTTCCAACGAGGACGCGCGCGACAGACTGGGCGAGGCGGAAACCGTGATGCGCCTCGCGGGCATCGCGCGCGGCATGTCCGTCGCCGATATCGGCGCGGGCGAGGGATATTACACGATCCGCCTGGCCCCGCTCGTCGGCCCCGACGGCCGCGTGCTTGCCGAGGACATCATCGCCGACACGCGCGACAAGCTGGCGGTCCGCGTCGAGCGCGAGCGGCTCGACAATGTCGCGGTGCGCCTCGGTTTGCCCAACGATCCCAAGCTCCCCGCCGCCTCGTTCGACCGCGTGCTGATGATCCACATGTATCACGAGATCGTGCAGCCCGCAGAGTTCCTGTGGCACCTGCGCGCAGGATTGAAAGCGGGCGGCAGTGTCGTCGTGGTCGACGCGAACCGTCCGACCGCCAACCACGGGACGCCGCCCGACCTGCTGCGGTGCGAGTTCAGGGCGATCGGCTACACGCAGGTCAAGTTCGACAAGCTGCCCGACGGCGAAAGCTATTTCGCGCAGTTCGCGCCGGCTTTGCCGCGGCCCGAACCGTCCGCCATCCCGCGCTGCGGTGCGGCCAAGCGCTGACGCGGTGCGCGCATATCTCGATCTGATGGCCCGCATCCTGGACGAAGGTGTCGCCCAGGACGACCGCACGGGAACGGGCACGCTGTCCGTGTTCGGCCACCAGATGCGGTTCGATCTGGCGCGAGGCTTTCCGTTGGTCACCACCAAGAAGCTACATTTGCGCTCGATCGTCATCGAGCTGCTGTGGTTCCTGCGCGGCGACACCAACGTCGCGTGGCTAAAGGAAAACCGCGTCGCAATCTGGGACGAATGGGCGGACGCGGACGGTGAGCTAGGCCCCGTGTACGGCAAGCAATGGCGCGATTGGGAAACGGTCGATGGCCGCCACGTCGACCAGATCGCCGAGCTCATTTCGCAGATCAAAGGCCAGCCCGCATCGCGTCGCCAGATCGTGTCCGCCTGGAACCCTGGCGACATCCCGCGCATGGCGCTGGCCCCGTGCCACTGCCTGTTCCAGACGCGCGTGGCGAACGGCCGGCTCGACCTGCAGCTGTACCAGCGCAGCGCCGACGTGTTCCTGGGCCTGCCCTTCAACATCGCGAGCTATGCGCTGTTGACGCACATGCTGGCGCAGCAGTGCGGGCTGGAGCCGGGGACGTTCGTGTGGACCGGGGGCGACTGCCACCTGTACGTCAACCATCTGGATCAGGCGCGCGAACAGCTGGCGCGGGGGCCACGGGCGCTGCCGACGCTGACGATCGCGCGCAAGCCCGATGCGATCGACGGCTACGCGTACGAGGATTTCGCGATCGAAGGTTACGATCCGCACCCGCACATCAAGGCGGAGGTGTCGGTGTGACGCCCGCCATGCGCGAGATCGTCCTTGTCGTCGCGCGCGCGGACAACGGGGTGATCGGACGCGACGGCGGGTTGCCGTGGCGCATTCCCGCCGATCTCCGGCACTTCAAGGCAATAACCGCCGGTGCGCCCATGATCATGGGGCGACGGACGTTCGACAGCCTGCCCGGCCTCCTCCCCGGCCGCCGTCACATCGTGCTGACGCGCGATGCCGCTTGGCACGCGGACGGTGCCGAGACCTGTGCATCGGCGGAGGAAGCACTGGCGCTCGCGGGCGAAGTGCCCGTCGTCTCGATCATCGGCGGCGCGGAGGTGTTTGCGATGTTCCTGCCGCTGGCGAGCCGGATCGAGCTTACCGAGGTGCACGACGATGTGGACGGGGACACGACGATGCCCGATCCACGGGGGTCCGAATGGCAGGAAATCGCGCGCGAACGGCATGAAGATGCAGATGGCCTCCCCTACAGCTTCGTCAAGCTTCAGCGCGTAGCGTAAAATCCTCCCCGGCACGGGGAGGGGGACCGCCGAAGGTGGTGGAGGGGGTTCGGTGCGGCCACGGCGGACGTCGGTGGCCACGTAGCCCCCTCCACCACCCAAGAGGGTGGTCCCCCTCCCCGCGAGCAGGGAGGAATAGCTTGGCGTTGGCATCCCTCCGTACGCTTCGTATAGCGCGCACCATGCAACGGCTCGACGGTAATTTGGCGGTCCCGTCGGACCTTCGCGGCGGCATCGTCGCGCTCGGCAATTTCGACGGGTTTCATCTGGGGCATCAGGCGGTCGTGGGGCGCGCGGTTGAACGCGCGCGCGCCGAAGGGCGTCCCGCGCTTGTCGCGACGTTCGATCCGCATCCCGTGCGCCACTTCCGCCCCGACGTGCCGCCGTTCGGGCTGACCACGCTCGCACAGCGCGAGCGGCTGTTCGCGGCGGCGGGCGCGGATGGCATGATCGTGTACCGCTTCGACCGGCAGCTCGCCGAACTTACGGCGGATGCGTTCGTCGCCGAACGGCTGGGCGCGCTGGCGGGCGCGGCTGGGGTGGTGACGGGCGAGGATTTCACGTTTGGCCGTGACCGCGGCGGGACCGCGGCGGTGCTGCGATTGCTGGGCGCGGCGCACGGCATCGCGGCGGAGGCGGTGCCGGCGGTGCTGCTGGACGACGAGCCCGTGTCCTCCAGCCGCATTCGGACCGCGCTGACCACGGGCAAGCCCGAAGTCGCCGCTCGCCTGCTGACGCGCTTTTTCTCGATCGAAGCCACGGTGCAGCACGGCGACAAACGCGGGCGCGAACTCGGCTACCCGACCGCCAACCTGTCGCTCGGCGATTACCTACGCCCGCGCTACGGCATCTACGCGGTGCGCGGGCATCTGCCGGGCGGGACAATCGTGGACGGCGTCGCCAATCTCGGCCTGCGTCCGCAGTTCGATCCGATCGAGTTGCTCGAACCCTTCTTCTTCGACTGGTCCGGCGACCTTTACGGGCGGACGATCGCGGTCGACCTCGTGTCGTTCATCCGGCCGGAAGCGAAGTTCGACAGCCTGGATGCGCTGGTCGCGCAGATGGACGCGGACAGCGCCCGCGCGAAGGCGGTCCTCGCTATATCTTAGTTCCCCGGCGAAGGCCGGGGCCCAGCCTTTCGCAGCTGCTGAAGCTGGGCCCCGGCCTACGCCGGGGAACAGGCTTGCTTGCCTTCGCATCCGCCCCTCGCTTAAGCCCCGCGCGACATGACCGACTACAAAGACACCGTGTTCCTCCCGCGCACCGACTTCCCGATGAAGGCGGGGCTCGCGGCCAAGGAGCCGCAGATTCTGGCCAGATGGACGCAGGACGGCCTGTACCAGCAGATCCGCGCCGCGCGTGCAGGTGCGGAAAAATTCATCCTCCACGACGGCCCGCCCTACGCCAACGGCGACATCCACATGGGCCATGCGATGAACAAGGTCTTGAAGGACATCATCGTCCGCTCGCAGACGTTGCTCGGCAAGGACGCGCCCTACGTGCCCGGCTGGGACTGCCACGGCCTGCCGATCGAATGGAAGGTCGAGGAGGCGTACCGCAAGAAGAAGCTCGACAAGGACGACGTCCCCCGCGACCAGTTCCGCGCCGAATGCCGGGATTACGCCGCCAAGTGGGTGCAGGTGCAGCGGGAACAGTTCGAGCGGTTGGGCGTGCTCGGCGACTGGGACGACCCGTATTTGACGATGAACTACGAGAGCGAGGCCGCGATCGTCGCCGAGCTGCTCAAGTTCGCGATGACCGGCCAGGTCTACCGCGGCGCCAAGCCGGTGATGTGGTCGCCGGTAGAAAAGACCGCGCTTGCCGAGGCCGAGGTCGAATACGAGGACATCGTCTCGACGCAGATCGACGTGGCGTTCGAGATCGTCGAGACGAAGTCGCCGTCTATCCAAGCACTGCTCGACAAAAGTCATCTCAAGACCTTTGCCGTGATTTGGACGACAACGCCGTGGACAATCCCGGTAAATCAAGCGCTCGCGTACGGACCCGACATCAATTATGTCCTTATCCCCGAAGGCGGATCTGTTAATACCTATTTGGTGGCCGAAGCGCTTGCGGACGAATTCCTAAAGCGGTGCGGAGTGCGACATCCGGGAATTTATTCCCTACACGAGAGCGAGTGGGAGATTGTGAAGGGCTCCGACCTCGCCGGCACCATCGCCCGCCACCCGATGCACCATCTCGGCGGCTTCTTCGCCAAGCCGCGCCCCTTCCTCCCCGCCGACTTCGTCACCACCGATCAGGGCACCGGCCTCGTCCACATGGCGCCCGATCATGGCGAGGACGATTTCGAGCTGTGCAAGGCGAACGGCCTCGACCCCGTCTTCGCGGTCGAGGGGGACGGCAGGTACCGCGCCGACTGGGCGTGGCTCGGCGGGCAAGGGACCGTCATCAACAAGAAGTTCGTCGCGCCCGACGGGCCGATCTGCACCGACCTGCGTGCGGCGGGAGCGTTGCTGGCGGCGTCCGAGGACTATGCGCACAGCTATCCGCACAGCTGGCGGTCCAAGGCGAAGGTCATCTTCCGCGCGACGCCGCAATGGTTCATCGGGATGGATGAGCCGCTAAAACGAAGCTCGCCCACCAACACCGACTTGGCTGAGCCTGTCGAAGCCCTCTCCTTCCCGTCAGCCGCCGAAGAAGGAAGTGAAGCCCTTCGACAAGCTCAGGGAAGTCGGAGTGGGGAGCAGGGAAGTCGGGAGTTGGAGGGTAGTCGGACGTTGCGGCAGACCGCCCTCGCCGCGATCGCCGACACGCGCTGGATCCCCGCGAAATCGCAGAACCGCATCACCGCGATGGTCGAAGGCCGCCCCGATTGGGTCATCTCGCGCCAGCGCGCCTGGGGCGTGCCGATCGCGCTCTACGTAAACCGCCGCACGGGCGAGTACCTCCGCGACGAAGCGGTCAATGCGCGCATCCTCGCCGCCTTTCGCGAACACGGTGCCGACGCCTGGTTTTCCGCCGACCACCAGGCCATCCTCGGCAACGAACACGCTTTGGCCGACTACGAAATCGTCACGGACATCCTCGACGTGTGGTTCGACAGCGGCTCCACCCATGCTTACGTCATCGAGGCGCGCTACGGCGTCGGTACCCGCGCGGACCTATACATCGAAGGCTCCGACCAGCACCGCGGCTGGTTCCAGTCGTCGCTGCTTGAAAGCTGCGGCACCCGCGGCCGTGCGCCTTACGAAGCGGTACTCACCCACGGTTTCGCGCTCGACGGCACTGGTCGCAAAATGTCGAAATCGGTCGGCAACGTCGTCGACCCGCTCAAGATTATCGACGAGTCCGGGGCGGACATCCTGCGCATGTGGGTCGCGTCGACCGACTATTTCGAGGATGTGCGGATCGGCAAGGAAGTGCTGTCCGGCACGTCCGACGCGTACCGGAAATTGCGCAACAGTTTCCGCTATTTGCTGGGCGCTCTCGACGGGTTTACCGAAGAAGAAGCGCTCGAGGTCGAGCAGATGCCCGAGCTCGAGCAGTACGTGCTGCATCTGCTCGCCAAGCTCGACGAGGAACTGCAAGCCGCCGTCGAAGCTTTTGAATTCAACCGTTATATCCGCGCGTTGACAGATTTTGCGAACGACGATCTGTCCGCATTCTTCTTCGATATCCGCAAGGACAGCCTGTACTGCGACGCGCCGACAGACGCGAAGCGCCGCGCGTATCGTACGGTTCTCGACCACCTGTTCCATGCGCTCGTCCGCTACGCCGCGCCGATCGTCCCGTTCACGGCCGAAGAAGTTTGGGGTTCGCGAGATGGCGCGGAAGGATCGATCCACCTGGAAACCTGGCCGGAGATCGATCCGGACTGGCAGGACGATGCGCTCGCCGAGCGTTGGGCGACGCTGCGCGCGCTCCGCCTCCAGGTCACGGGCGAGATCGAGCCCAAGCGCCGCGCCAAGGAGCTTGGGTCGAGCCTGGAAGCGGCGGTGACGATCGGTTACCCCGACGACGTCGACCGGCCAAATCTGACGAGCGCGGAGCTGGCCGAACTGTTCATCGTGTCCGACGTCGGCATGGCGCAGACGCTGCACGGACCCACCGTGATCGTGCACCGGACCGAGTTCGCCAAATGCGGGCGCTGCTGGCGGCATCTGGAAGACATCAAGGATGAGGGCTTGTGCAACCGCTGCCACGAAGTTCTGGGCGAGGAGGTGGTGAATGGCTGATCGCGCGCTCCCCGATCATCGCAAGGCGGCGTTCGGTCTCGCCGCCTTTGTCTTCGTCGCGGACCAGATGTGCAAATGGGTGGTCGTCGGGCCGCTCGGCCTCAAGGCTGCGCGGCAGATCGTGGTTCTGCCTTTCTTCAACCTGACCTGGGTCCAGAATTACGGCGTCTCGCTCGGGCTGCTGACCGCCAGCAACGAAACCTCGCGCTGGCTGCTTGTCGCGCTGACGGCCGCGATCTCCGCGGGAGTCGCGGTTTGGATCTGGCGCGAAAAGCTGCGCGCCGACGCGCTGGCGCTCGGTCTCGTGCTCGGCGGCGCGATGGGAAACATCGTCGATCGTGCGCGGTTCGGCTATGTGGTCGATTATGCCGACCTGCATTTCGGGTCGTTCCAGCCGTTTCTGGTCTTCAATGTCGCCGATGCTGCCATTACGATCGGCGTTCTGCTACTGCTGGTGCGCGCCGTCTTGACGCGCGAGAAGACGGCCGTTCCCAAGGATAAGGCGAGTGAACATGCGTAAGATGGTTTCGGGTCTGGCCGCGTTGAGCGCCGTGTCGCTGCTCGGCGGTTGCGCATCCCTGTTCGGCGGGACGGAAACGCGGCCAGACGAGTTCGCGGTCGCGCGTAATGCGCCGCTCGTGATCCCGCCCGATTACACGCTCGTCCCGCCCAAGCCCGGCGACCCGCGCCCACAGGCGGCGGACGCGCAGGCGCAGGCGTTGGAGGCTTTGTTCGGTGGCGTCGCGGGGCGCAGCGCGTCCGAAAACACGGTGCTGGGGGCCGCGGGCCGGGACGTCGCGGTCGACGGCGCGCGGTCGGTCGCGGGCGATCCGGGTACGACGGTGGTCGAAAAGGGTCCGCTGACGCGTGACATCCTGGTCGCGCCCGAAGGCGATGGTCGGGATGCTTCGGTCGCGCGCCCGGGTACGGCGACGACGCCGCCCGCCGGGACCACGCCACCCGCCGGGACCACGCCAAAACCGAAATAAGCTTAGCGAGGCGTTAAGCAGCGGGCGCTAGCGTGCAGGCGATGATGCAGCCGGAGCTCCGATCCCACTCCGCCGGCGAGCGGCTCGGCAAGCTCCACGACGTGGCTACGCTCGTAGCAAGGCTGGCGGGTGCGCGAACGCGCGTTGCCGTGGAGATATCGTGGATCGACAGTGCCTACGACGAGGCGTCGACGCTTTCCCGTGCACGTTTCGACGATCTGGCAGCACGCGCGTCCGCCGTCGCAAGCGCGGGTGTTCAAGCTCTGCTCGCCTGCGGCGAGGCGTCGCCAACGGCTCTGGCAACGCTCGCCGACGCAATCGAGGCTGAGATCGGCGCGCTGGAAAGGATGCTCGGCACCTGATCCATTATCCCTGCGTGTCGGGGAACTAGAGCATCTCCCGGCGCCGTTGACCCACTGTGTTCCCCGGCGAAGGCCGGGGTCCAGTCTCAGCAGCTACGAAAAGCTGGGCCCCGGCCTTCGCCGGGGAACACACCAACCCAGCCGAAAATTGCTCCAGCCTGCGGGTACGGTCGTACGACACTGCGTCCCGTGGACGTGTCGCTTCAGGCGTCACCCATTACCTTGGGCGTCGTCTCGTTCGCGCCCCATTCGGCCCAGCTGCCATCGTAAAGCCGCACATCCGTCTTGCCCAGCAAACCCGCGCCGAAACTCAGAACCGCGGCAGTGACGCCCGATCCGCACGTCGTGATCATCGGCTTGTTCAGGTCGACGCCTGCTCCGGTGAACGCAGCGTGCAGTGCGTCGCCCCGTTTCCAAGTGCCGTCGGCCGCGAACAGCTTCCCTTGCGGCAGGTTGCGCGCGCCGGGCATGTGGCCGGGCGCGACGCCGGGGCGGGGTTCGGGTTCGTCACCTGAAAAACGCGGCGCGCTGCGTGCGTCGACGATCTCCGCGTTGCCGGGCGTCAGCACGTCCGCCATGCGCGCGAGCGTCGAGGCATTCAGGCGCGCGGCGAAGTCGCCGGGTCGCGGCTCGCCCCCGCCACGCTCCAACGCGCGGCCTTGCGCTTTCCACCTGGCCAATCCGCCATCGAGCAACGCGACGTCGCGCGCGCCGAACATCCGGAGCAGCCACCACGCGCGCGCCGCGCTGTGCAGCGGCGAGTCGTCGTAGACGACGATGCGATCGTCCTGCCCCAGGCCAAGCACACGCATCCTGGCCGCGAATCGCTCCGCGTCGGGCACGTCCGCGAAATCGGCGAGATCGAGGAACACGGCGCCGGGAATGTGCCCCGCATCATGCTCCGCGCGGGCATCGCGTCCGGCGTCCGGCAGGAACGCAGTCGCGTTCGCAATGCGAAGATCGGGATCGTCAAGCGCTGCCTGCAACTGCTCCGTCGAGATCAGGTCGTCCATTTTTGAGGTCCTTCGTACGGGTCCCGCGGGTCCCTTCGTACGGGTCCCACGAAAGTACTACTTTCGTGGGTGCCCTTCGTATCCGCCCGGCTCCGCGTCGAGCTTCGCCAGAAATCCCGCCGCTTGGGCACGCGCGGCATCCTTGGTCTCGTCCCCGAAACGGTCCCATGTCCGGTACTGGTTGCCCAGCCGCGGATTGTTGCCCAGCCTGTCGCGGTTGCGATCCAGAAAGTCCCAGTACAACGAATTGAACGGGCACGCATCCGGTCCGACTCGCTTCGGCGGATCGTATCGGCAGGCGCTGCAATAGTCGGACATGCGGTTGATGTACGCGCCGGACGCCGCGTACGGCTTGGTGCCGACCAGCCCGCCGTCGCCGAACTGGCTCATGCCGAGCGTGTTGGGAAGCGTCACCCATTCGTAGGCGTCGAGATACACTTCCATATACCACAAATGCACCGCGTGCGGATCCGCGCCGATGAGCAGCGCGAAGTTGCCGAGCACCATCAGCCGCTGGATATGGTGCGCGTACGCGGTCGCCCAGGTTTGCCCCAGCGCCTGCGCCAGGATCACGGTCGTCGCGGGGTCCGCACCGTTCAGCGAGGACAGATGATACGACAACTGGTCGCCCGGGATGGGGATCAGGGTTTTCGACACTTCGTCCTCAACGCTTCGTAAACGCTTCTTCGCAAGCTCCGGTAAGGACCGTGCCGTCATTCTGTCCCCACGCATGAAGCGGGGAGGTTTGCCGATGACGATCACCAAGCGCCCGACCCGCATCGTCGCCACGCTTGCGCTGGGAGCCGCGTCGCTTTTCCTACAGGGGAATACGGGCCTGCGCTCCAACATGGATGAACGCCTGCTCGCCTCGCACAACCGCGAGCGCAGCGCGATGGGGATCGCGCCGCTTGCGTGGGACGCGCGCCTCGCGGCGGACGCGCGCGAATTCGGGACCGAACTCGCCGCCACGAACAGCTTCGGCCATTCCGAGGAGGACGAGGACAACCCCGTCGGCGAAAACTTGTTCGCAGGAACGGTCGGCTACTACGCCCCCGAAGCGATGGTCGCGGCGTGGACCGATGAGAAAAAGAACTTCAAGCCGGGCGTCTTCCCGAACAACAGCCGCACCGGCGAACTGGAGGATGTCGGGCATTACACGCAGTTGATGTGGCGCGACACGGGCTCGGTCGGTTGCGCGGTCGTGGCGAGCGAGGAGCTGGAGTATCTGGTCTGCCGCTATGCGCAGGTCGGAAACGTGGAAGGCGAACGGCCTTTCTAGTATAATGTCCGTCATCCCCGCGAAAGCGGGGACCTCGACGAGGACGAACACCGTACTTCTCACTCATCGAGGTTCCCGCTTTCGCGGCAATGACGTAGGGTGGGACGGATGACCCCCACCCAGCTCGGCAAGCCGACCCCACTTCCTACCTCGCCCGAAGCGGCGGTGCTCGACTACATCCCCAATCCGCGCCCCGGCCGCGCGTATCTCGTCCGCTTCACGGTGCCCGAGTTCACGTCGCTCTGCCCCGTCACCGCGCAGCCCGATTTCGCGCATCTCGTCATCGACTATGCGCCCGCCGACAGCATCGTCGAGTCCAAGTCGCTCAAGCTGTTCCTCGGGTCGTTCCGCAACCACCAGGCGTTCCACGAGGACTGCACCGTCGGCATCGCCGAGCGCCTCGTGGCCGAAATGAAGCCGCTTTGGCTGCGCATCGGCGGTTACTGGTATCCGCGTGGCGGAATTCCGATCGACGTGTTCTGGCAATCGGGTGGACCGCCTGCGGGTCTATGGCTTCCACCGCAGGACGTCCCCGGCTATCGTGGTCGTGGTTAATCCTGCGGAGACGTTCATGACCAAGCTGCTGATATCGACCGCCCTTATCGCGTTGGCGGCAGGCAGCGCCTCCGCGCAGGTCAGGGGTCCGGTGCCCTCGACGATCACCTCGCAACTTCCCCGCGACGCGCGTCCGACCAAGTACACGATCGAGATCACGCCCGACGCGGCCAATCTTCGCTTTTCCGGGCGGACGATGATCGACGTGAGCGTCACGACGGCAACCAGCAGCCTGACGTTGAACGCGGCCGATCTCACCTTCAAGGCCGCCACGATCACGGGTGGCGGCGGCAGCCAGAGCGCGCGCGTCACCGCCGACGCCGCCGCGCAGACCGTGACGTTCACCTTTCCCCGGCGCCTGACGCCCGGCGCCTATCGGCTCGACGTCGCCTATTCCGGCAAGATTAACCAGCAGGCGTCGGGCCTGTTCGCGCTCGATTACCAAAGCGGGGGCGCGTCCAGGCGCGCGTTGTACACGCAGTTCGAAGCACCGGACGCGCGCCGCGTGTTTCCGTCCTGGGACGAGCCGCAGTTCCGCACGCCGTTCGACCTCAGCGTCGTCGTTCCCGCGGGCCAGACCGCGGTCAGCAACATGCCCGAACGCGGCCGAAAGCCCCGCGCCGACGGATCGGCACTGGTCAGCTTCGGCACCACGCCGTCGATGTCCTCCTACCTGCTGTTCTTCGGCGTCGGCGAGTTCGACCGCATTTCCAAGATGACGACCGTCGGCACCGAGGTCGGCGTCGTGACCAAGCGCGGCGACGGTGAAAAAGGCCGCTATGCTCTCGAAGCGCAGGCGCAGCTGCTTCCCTATTATAACGATTATTTCGGGCAGAAATTCCCCATGCCCAAGCTCGACAACGTCGCGGGACCCGGCTCGTCTCAATTCTTCGGCGCGATGGAGAATTGGGGCGCGATCTTCTCGTTCGAATCGATCCTGCTCGTCGATCCGGCGATCACGACCGACTCCGCCCGCCAGCGCATCTACGAAGTCGACGCGCACGAAATGGCGCATCAATGGTTCGGCGACCTCGTCACGATGGCGTGGTGGGACGACCTGTGGCTCAACGAAGGGTTCGCGTCGTGGATGGCGTCCAAGGTGACGGATCACTTCCACCCCGAATGGCAGCCTCTGCTAGGGCGCATCGACGGGCGGGAGGCGGCGATGTCGCTCGACTCGGTGCGCACCACGCATCCGGTCGTCCAGAAGATCAACACCGTCGACGAGATCAGCCAGGCGTTCGACGCGATCACCTACCAAAAGGGTGAGGCCGTGATCACGATGCTGGAGGATTATGTCGGCGCGGACGCGTGGCGGCGCGGCGTGCGCGACTACATGGCCACGTACAAATACGGCAACACGGTCACCGACGACCTGTGGCGCAAGGTCGAGGTCGCGGCGGGCAAGCCGATCACCGCGATCGCGCACGACTTCACGTTGCAGCCGGGCGTGCCGCTGATCCGGGTCGAGAACGCGACCTGCGTCGGCGGATCGACGCGCGTGACGCTCGCGCAGGGCGAGTTCAGCCGCGACGACCGGGCGAAGAAGACGCTGACGTGGCGCGTTCCCGTGATCGCGGGTACTTCGACTTCGCCCGCGGCAAGCGATGCGCGCGCGCTGGTGTCTAACGGCCGCGCAGAAGTCACCGTTCCAGGCTGCGGCACGCTGATCGTCAACAAGGGCCAGACCGGCTACTATCGCACGCTCTACACGCCCGCCTTGTTCGGACGCATCGCATCCGGTTACGCGAGCCTCGCGCCCGCCGACCAGATCGGGCTGCTCGCCGACAACTGGGGGCTGGGCCTGGCGGGCTACCAGTCGTCGGCGCTCGCGCTCGACCTCGTCGATCGCCTTCCCGCCAACGCGAACACGAAGCTCGTCGCGCGCGCCGCGAACGTGCTGGCATCGGTGGACGACCTTTACGACGGCGACGCCGCCAGCCAGGCGCGCGTCGCACGCTACGCTTCGGCCAAGCTGTCGCCCGTCCTCGTCCGGCTCGGCATGTCCCCGCGCAACGGCGAGAGCAGCAACGACGCGATCCTGCGCGCCGAGCTCATCGGGACGCTGGGCAATCTGGGCGATGCGAATGTGACGCGTGAGGCGAACCGCCGTTTCGCCGAGCTTGCCGTCAACCCCAAGGCGCTCGACGGCCCGTTGCGCGCGCCGATAATGAGCGTCGTCGCTTACAATGCGAATGCCGCGACATGGGACCGGTTGCACGCGCGCGCGATCGCCGAAAAGGTGCCGCTGGTCCGCGACCAGATGTATCGCCTGCTCGCCTCGACCAGGGACGAAGCGCTCGCCCGCCGCGCGCTCGCTTTGGCGCTGACCGCCGAACCGGGCGCGACCAACAGCAGCGCGATCATCAGCGCGGTCGCGGCCAACCATCCCGATCTGGCGTTCGACTTCGCGATCGCCAACCGGGAGACGGTCAACGGGTTCGTCGACGCGTCTTCATCGACTCGCTTCTTCCCCGGGCTTGCGGGTCGATCGTCCAGCCCGGCGACGGTGAGCAAGCTGCAGGACTACGCGACGCGCTACATGACCGCGCAGTCGCGTCGCCCCGCGGACATTGCCATCGGCCGGATCAACGACCGCCTGCGTGTGCGCCGCGACGCACTGCCCGCGATTTCGGGCTGGTTCGCGTCTCGCGGGGGCTGACGGACATGGAATTGTTCATGCTCTCTCCCACATGACAGGAGACATGAGCGCGACCAGCTACCCCATCGGCATCGAGCCTACCGACATCGACTTCATGGGGCACGTCAACAATTCGGTGTATCTGCGGTGGGTGCAGGACGCCGTCGTCAGCCATTGGCGCAGCCTCGCGCCCGCCGAAGCCGTCGCCTCCAAGCTGTGGGTCG
>JAABUS010005219.1_pt1 | contig 17399 bp, 1 predicted proteins | sample 5560161 | NCBI WGS metagenome assembly JAABUS01 (sample SAMN10711885, study PRJNA513376) | rock metagenome | isolation source: Antarctica rocks | place: Antarctica: Victoria Land, Trio Nunatak nord | collected 2016-01-04
AATAATTATTTTAATATCTCGAGTATATATTAATATATTATTATATAAAGATTAATTATAAAATTAATTCAAGAAGTAAATATAATCTTAATTATAAAGTTAATTATAATTTTAATTATTAAACTAATTATAAAAATAGTTATAAAATTATTATAAAATATATTATAGATAGTAGTAACCTAGTAGAGTTATTTAGAAATATATTATAAAATATTTATAAAGATATTTAATAATATATGAAATTATTTAAGAATTAATTATAGAGTAGTAATATAATTATTTAAGAGTATATACTATAAGGTAATAATAAAATTATTTAATATATTATAAAATAGTAATAAAGTAGTAATGTCACGGGGTAGATTTTAATAGGAGTATTACTATAAATATCTACTACAACGGCGGGCTAAGCCCTACCGCTAGCTCTATCGGGACTAGGGTAATACTAGAATTCTAATATATTAAAACTAAATCCTCTATAGAATAATTAATATCTTTTATACTATATACTATTATATTAACCCCGTGTTAAATAATAGTAACGGCGATATTAACGTAGAACTATACCTCTTCTATATTAGTAAGAACGATTATATTAGTTATAAATAGTAAAATAACCCCTAAAACGACTAATATACTCCCTATTAATTATTATATTTAAAATAATTTACTCTATATCGATAACGAGTCTTACCTACGTTATACCTATTTAGTATTTTTATACTATACTCTACTACCTTAAATAAATACTTTTAAGCTCTTTATTAAATTATTAAAATAATTTATTTAATACCCTTTTTATTTAAGGTATTTATAATAAATATTAAATTAAATATTTAGAATGTCCCTTTATTTATTTCTCTTTTATTAATATAGTTATTTATTTTAATAAACTACCTATTAAGTAAATATCTAGCCTAGTAAATATATTATTAATTATATCTTTTACGCTTCCGCTATAGAAAAAGAATACTAGAATATTAATCTTTTAACACTAGTCTTGTTATTCGCCTAGTATTATTACTTTTAGTATTTATTATTAATTATTACCCTAGTTATTACCCTAGAAGAAATTTAACTAAGCTTTATTATAGTTGATTTTATTTTCTATTTATAAAAATTCCTACTATTAAGTAAATATATCCTAAAATAAATAAAAGTTACTTTTAATATTAAACTAGTAGTTATTTAAATAGTTATATAGTTTTTTTATCCTCCTATTAAAATACCTCTTTAATATTTATTAAAGAGGGCCTAGAAAACGAAGTAATTTAATAACGATCTTTTAGAGTATATTAAATTTAAGTAGCCTATTATATAACTACCCTAGGTTATAAATAAAATATCCGTTATACCGTTTATCGGTACCTTCCGAAGGGATATTAAAGAGTTATATTAATATTTATAAAAGAAGTAGTCTTTAGAGGACGAATTTAAAAATAAAGAAATTATAACTCCTCCCGAGCCCGAGTAACCTATTATAAATTCCGAATAAATAATATAATTTATAGAATCGTTAGAAATTTAGGCCTTTATTATTAAATTAATAATTAAGATAAAGGAAGGCCCGGTAGGACCTTAAGGTTTATTAAAAATAAATAACTTAATTAGTTAAAACGGTATTAGTTCTAGAGTAAGCGCCTAGAATAAGTTAAAACTCGAAGAGATTAAATTCTTCGACCCTAAAAGTAATAAAAAGGATAATCTATTTACTTTAAAAAAGTATATTATATATAAAAACGTTTTCGACTTTAAGGATCGCGTTAATAATATAATTAAATAGTACGACGAAGAGGAAGTATAAAAGTTTTTATTTTTATATCTTAAAGGAGTAGCCCTTAAATAGTTTTTAAATAAATTAAATACTAATATTAAGGTGTTAATATATACCTTCGCTAACTCTAAATAAATAAATCGTTTTATTAAATGATTTAAAATAAAGACGCTAGAAGCTATATATAAACTTCGTTTTAATAAATATAGATTTATTTAAATACGTACTAGCGAGACGCCTAGATAGTATATAAATAAAATATTTAACCTAATTAGGGCCGCCGACACTCTTAATATATATTAATAAATATCTATAATCTATAATTATATTAACTCTAATTTTAAACCTTTTATTTATCCGTTTAAACCTAGCGTTTTACTAGATAAGTTCTTTAATTTATTTAACACTAAGGAAAAAGCCTAGTTAGAAATAATACGAAGTAATAAAACGACTAGGCCTCTACCGCCTCTTAAGTTAAATAGTTTATAGTAAGGTTAGTAGAATTATTAATAACCTAACCGGTTTCGATTATAATAAAACTAGTTACTTTAAGTTATTTTTTATTAGTTTATTAATCCGGTTTATTAAAATATATTAAGTATTCCTTAAATATAGTAGTAGTTTTATTAAATTTAACCGTTACCTACTTAATTATCAATTACTAGTAATAGTACTAGGAATATATCTTTCCCTTTTAGAAATAAGAATCGTCCTAATTTTTAACCGCGCTAAGAAAACCGCGGGCCTATAACCGGTAGTTATAATTTTAATTATTTCGGGTAATAGTAAATACCCCCTAGGTATATAACTATTTATTATAAAACCGAGGTATAAGAGAACTATTCTTAGGAAGATAATATTATAAAGTAATAAATAAAAGAGTAATTTATACTTAATATTAATTACGTTAATAAATAGAGCTAGGATTAATAATAAAAGGATTATTATAATAAATAAAACGAAATAACCGGTTATTAAATAACTATTATCGATTCGTTTAAATAAATCGAGTATCGTATTTATAAAGAGTCGTTTTTTTCTAAAAACGTACTATATATATATTTTAGAAGTTAAAATTTAGGTAAGAACCCTATTAAAACCTCCTACCCTAAATATTTAGTTATAAATATTATTTAAAAGAGTAAATAGTCTTTAGTAATAAACGAGAATATAGAAACCTATTATTAAGTTAAAACGAATAACGAATTACTAAAATAGAAGTTTATTATTAAATTAAACTATAACTCTTCTAAAAATACGGGAATAAAATAAATATTTAGGAAATACTAGTATATTAGTATTCGGGTCGGCCTAGACCTTGAAATTAAAATAGAAAAAGATTATAAAGATACTAGTTATAAAGTAACTATCGCCGATTATAAATTTATAATATACTTCCTCCTAAAAGCTAGAATTCGTACTATAATAACCCTACTCTAAATTACCGGTATTAATACTAACTATTATATTATTTTTAAATATATTATTACCTCTTTATACTTCCCCGGGAAAGATAAGAGTAGTAATAAAATAATAACCGAAACCGCCCCTAGGGAAGTCTATATTATAGATAATTTTAAAGTAAATATATTTATTAATAAAGACGTTATAGCCTCTAAAGGAATTAATATATTAATATCTCGTTAAATAGCCCGTATTAGTAACTATAATATAAAGTACTTTATCGACGTCTATTTAAGGGGTATAAATATAAACCGGCCGGTATATATTACGAAAATAAAAATTATCCCTTTATAAACTACTATAATTATCGAAGTCTATAAATTTAATTTATTAATATAAGACTACTTTTTTAAACCGGTAGATACTAATTTATATCTCTTTACCGGAATCGTTAACGATATATCGGTAAATTCGGAAAAATAGTTCTATAAAATCGCTACTTAATCGGTATAAAATACGTATTTTACGTATTTCGTAGGTTATTAATAAACGAAATATAGCGTAGTAGAATATAATTAAATCTAATTTATCTCAACTATATTTAAATTATATAAATAATAATATATTACTATATAGATAGTAGTAGAGATAATCGAAATATTAAAAACGTATTTCTTTAGATCTAGGTTAGATTTAAATTAAATCTAAACTAAAACTAGGCCTAAATTTAAACGGTATCTCTAACTTCTTTATAAATATTATAAGTATACTCGGTAATATATTTATAGATTAATATTCCTTTTCCGTTATTATTTTAAAAGTTTTTACTAGTAGCCTTTAATTCCTAGGGCCCCGTATCGATCGTAAATTTAAAAAGAGGTTAAGGAATATATAATTAAATACCGCGTTAGATAATAGTAGATATAATTAAAATATTAAAAGCGTAGGTCTTTAATAGCGAGTTTAGGGATTAAATAAAATCTAGGTTAAATTTAAAGAATATCTAAACTAGATCTAGGCCTAGATCTAGGCTAGATATAATACTCGGTTTTTTATTATTATATTAAATATAATAGAATAAAGGATTAAAATCGTAAACGATAATAATATATTATAGTAAATATTATTATATATAAAATTATATAGAGGAGTAATAGGCTTCCTAGCTCTTATTCGAGTTTAAATATCTAACGGCTTAAAAATATAAAAACGCTTTACTAAAATAATTAAATATTATATCCGTAATTACTCTAACCGCGCTTTTATTTAATATATATATAATTTTTTTAAATCGCCTCTATACCTTCCCTAGTATTATTATTAATCGTAGTATTATTAATATTCTAAATACTATTATTATATCTAGGATTATTACCTCCGTTAGTGTTTTTTATACCCTCCGTATTCGCCGTATTTATAATCTTAAATATATTTACTTTAAAATCCGCCTTCGATTTCCGCTTCCCCTTTATATACTCTTTAATTCCGGTATTAATATATAATATATACTAAAATATTTCCTCTAACTAAGTTATTTAATATATTTTCTTCGGTATTTATTTATATAACCCGATAAAGTAGAGGGGCTTATAGAATAATTATAGTCGTATATATAAAATTTAAGCCTACGCTTATCTACCGCGTAAATCTAATTAAAAAATTAGGTATATTATTCTCTACTAGTTTACGATTATAATTAATCTTTCGTATTAATATATATATAGTTATAACCCTCGCCTTATCGGTCCCGAAGAATATTCGTATTTTAGGTTTAAACTCCTCTCGGATATATTATAATAAAGAAAAGTTAATATTAAATATTATATTTAGAAAAGAGAATATTATATTTAATATATTAGAAGAAGCGAGTTTAGGCTTTTTTATATTAGAGATTTTAAAGAAAGAAAGAATTTATTTATTTTATTATTAAAATTATCTCGATAAATAAAAATATAATTAATATATTTACCCCTTTATATTTCTTAAAAATAAAAACGATAATTTTAAGTTTAGGGGATATCTTTTTAAATATTATATAATTTTTATTTAAGATATAATCTTCTTATATCCGATTATTATCTTTATTTATACTAGAGGCCGCGGCCGTATTATTAATCTACTTTTTATTAAGAGTTTTAAAGGAGATAACGAGGGTAGGTAAAAATCTATATAATCGGAGAACCCGTAGTATAATAGGTATTATATTAAAATAAACCAAAATTAAATACTAAGGACGTTAGTATAGAAAAGAGGTATTATAGTCTTAATATTCCTCCGGTAATTTTACCGCTATTAAAGTCTTTCTAGTATAATAGTCTTTTAATTAATAATAATAAACCTAAATCGCGGCTAGAGTCCTAGTAAATAAATAATTATAAAGTCTTTTTAATAAAGTTTCTTAAACGTTATAAGATATATTTAATTTAATTACTCTTTTTATATCGTAATATCGAGGTATAAAGGAGTATATTAACGAGGATATTTATTACCTTAATAAATCTCTTCTATACCCTAGTTTTCTTATATATCGGGTAGTAGTACTCGTAGACTTTTTTAAATTAATAAGTCCGAAGCGTTAATAATCGAATTAATAATTATTCTAGTAAATATCTTTTATAGTAGTCCGAGGGGCTATAATATCCTTTAGGTTTTAATTAATAATTATTCTAGATATAATTATAAAATAGAAGTTATATTTAAGGCGAGTCTTTTTTATTTTTTAAAAAGAATAATTTAGATCTTTATTTAAATTTCTTACCCTATTATATTCGCCTACGATTACGAAGCCGTACTAGAAATAATAGATTATTTTCTTTATAGTCTCTTTTTTCGTTTACTTTATATAGGGATATTTATATTCTTCGTTAAAGATTTTATTAAAGGCTAATTATATCTACCGTATAATAACTATATATAGCGATATATTTATTACGCTCGGGGAATTATACTACGTAGAGTTAATACTTTTTTACTTTTAAATTATATTACCTTAAGGTCCTTTTTATTATATATCGTCGCTAAACTCTTCGTCGCTCTTTTATTTATAATATAATCGTATTTTTATTATTATATTAATAACTACGAGCTATACCTTTAGGTCTTTAAAGTCGATTACCGATTTTAATTTATTAACCTAAATACCGAGATCGGGCGGCGGGATAAGGAATAGTTTAAACTCGTTAATTAATATAATATAAATAACCTCTAAGCCCGGTGAATATAAATATTCGTAGAATTATTAATTTATAGGATATTTAGAGCCCGTAGGAGCGTTTTTATAATAATATTAAAACTTTATTAACTACTCCTTTTATTTACGTTAAATCTTTATTTATTTCTAGTATAAATAACGATAAAATATAATAACGCCTATAACTTTATAGGTCTTTATATAATTAGAATTAATTAAAGAGCTTAATAGATAAAATTATAAATTTTATATTTTCTATATTTATTTATATAATTTAAACGAATATTATAATATCCTAAATCTTCTTCGTTATTTAATATAATTATAAATATATAGAGCTACTACTAGTAATAACTTAACTTTAGTATTCTAGGAATCGTTATTATATTATTACCGCGAGAATTATTAAGGTAAGAGATTTTCGCGAATATAATAACGCGTTCTTATATACTATCGTGAATATATTCGTATAAATAGTTATTATTAAGTTTTTTAAAACTAGGAAAGTAATTAATAAATATAATATTATTAAAGAAGATATCGATTAACCGTTATTTATATATTATAATTAATTTTATTTTCTCTTCTCTAATTTTATTATTATCTTTATTATTATTAATAACTAGTTCGGAGGATTCTTTAAATACGAATTTATTCTTTTAATTTAATTATTCGGAGGACTCCTTTAAAGGTTTAAGGGATTCGCGAGGCTTTTTAAATAAAAGTTTCTTTAGAGATTATTTTTATAATAACGATAATAAATCGTCTTTATTATTATTAAAACCTAAAAGCTTCGTCCGGCTCTTTAATCTTTTCGTTATTAATAAATAAATTAAATTTTAATAAAAAGTATTAAAAGAAGGGCGATATTTTAAAATTATAAAGAAAAAAGATTAATCTCGAAATAAAGAAAACGGGAAGTAATAGGTAGATACGAATATATTTTCGGTATTAATTTTTATAATAACTCCTTTTTTTCGAGCTCCTTTAGGCGCGATAATAGGTTTTTATTTATAATATATTAAATACCTAAAAGAAAGAAGAACGGAGGAGGAAAAAAATAAGTTTAAGGTTTTAATAAAAATAAGTTTATTTTTAAAATTAAATTTATATTAAAGAATAAGGGATATAATTAATTAAAGTTATTATTTATAATAAATTTACTTTTTATTAAATTTATACCTCGGTTTTAAAAATATTAAATATTATTCTATAAGTCTTTATCTTTTAAAATATTTATATAATACGCGTCCTCCTCCGTTATATAAAAGAGATAATCGAGTATCGAGTCCGTTATAAAATAACGAGCTATTTAATATTCTTAGAGTAACACGAATTATAAATAAATTATACTAAATCCTTTATCCGGTAAATACGCGGAGATTATTAAAAACCGGATTTTATATATAAAATTCCGTAATATAAACTAGCTTAATATATAATCGATCTTAAAAGTTTAAAGAGGCCGAAAAGAGGAAAGATTATAAACGGTATTAATTTTTTATTTAAAAAAAGTATTATTCGAGCCGGTTACTATTATTATTTAACTTTATAAATTAAGAGGTAATACGTTATTAAAATTATTCTTAATTTTAATTATTTAACTAAAGTCCCCCTAGTATATAATAATATTAATATATATTTATTCGCCGAAGCCTAGATAATCTTAGACCTCGATTTACTCTTTAAAATTAAATATTAAATATTTACTTTATTAGGTTCTTTCTACTTTAAGCGCGTCTTTATAATTCCGTTAATATTTAAATATATTCCTTAAATAATAATATTTATTAATAAACTCTTTAGCTCGTAGTAGTATATCGTTAATATTCGTATTATAAATTAATACGGGTATTCTTTTAATATCCCGGATAATCTAGTTAATTTTAAATAACTTTATATTATATTTAAATAATACGCGCCGGGGCCGTAGCGCGATAATAGTAATAAATAAATAAGTTTAATAATGATTATAAAGTAAGGAGGGTATAATAATTCGCGTAATCTAAATAACTAATTATAGTAAAGTATAATAAATTTTATAATAAATTAAATTAAATCTAACCTAATATATCGTAAATATCGGGCGATATTTAAATAAAATTATTAAAAGGATAAAATAATAAGTAAAAAGGTCTTTAGGTTATTATATACGAGTATATTTAAAAAAGTCGTTTTTAGAAAGACGGTTAATATTTAATATTTAAACTTATATATTAACCGCCTATACTATTATAATTTTACGTAATATAATTATTAAACTATACTAGAAATAGCCTAGAGCACGGTTTATAATATAATTAATATCGTAATTAATGGATTTCTAGATCTTATATAACGGGCTTAAATAAAAGTAAATATTAAAAAGTAATAAAGAAGAGCGTTTATATATATAATATATTAATATTAAACTAGTCTTTTAGCGCTTTAGATCTGGCCTAGATTTTATTTAAATTTAATTTAAATTTAATTTAGGTTTAGGCTAGATCTAGGCTAAAACCTTTATATATTATTAAATAAAGATAATTTCTTATAAATTAAGGGTAGATTATATAAAACTTTCGATATTTTTTCGCGCTCTCGATAGTTAAAACTATATCCGATAATAATAAATTATTCTTCGTCCGCGGCCTTAATTATAATAAAGTACCGGAGACGGTAATAATTAAAGCGGAAGACTTAATTAATTTTTCGGCTTCTAACGAAGACGTTAAAGAGACGAAATATTCGGAGAAAAATATAACTCTACTCGATAATAATTATAATAATTTATTTAATTTTAAAGGATTACTAGAGAATACTTAACCGGTATTAAATATAATTAATTTATTCTTATTAAACTCTATAGAGGACTCGGCCTATATTCGTTACTTTATTAACGATAATAATAGTAAAAAATTAAATAAGGCTACTAAAATAGTTAGGACGGTAATACCGTCAATTATTAAAAATATCTATATACTCTCTTTAGAATATAATAACTCTTTAGAGTAATATTCGTTATCGTTTAATAAATTAATCTCGGCGTCGATATCTTTCTCGTCTAATAATTAGGATAAAGTTATTATCGTTAATATATAAAAGGAGGCTACGTTTAACGCCGAGGTAAATAATATAATTTTACTACCTTAAAAATAGAACGTAAATAAAGTATTAAAGGTAATAAAGACGTTAAATTATTTATTATCTTTAATAAATATTATTAAAGAAGCGGGAATAGTCCCTAAGACTTTAAAGAAAACTACCGATATATTAATCCTATTAAACTACGCTATTTTAGGGAGTAACACGGACTTCTTCGACTTAAAGAAATATTATTAAATTATGAAAATTAACCGGCGAGAAGTTAGAATAAAGGATTTATAATTCTTTAATCTTTTTAGATATAAAGTATACTTTACCTCTAATAATAATAAATATAATATTTATCGTACCGTCCGTATCTTAGGTCTCCTCTCCGATATTATTATAATAAAGTTCTTAAAGAAAGTTCGAGGTAATATAATATTTAATACGAAGTTATTAAATACTAAAAGTATTACTAATAATATAATTAGGCTCGTTATATTCCTTTACGAGTATATAATTATAGTTTATAAAGAGTATATTTAATAATATTTAATTTCCTTTAACGGTCTTATAGCCCGAATCGAAATCGTATTAACTCCGATTTAATCTATCCCGATTAATTAATAAAAAGTTATTAACGATAAAACTACGCGCTACTTTAAAGTATATAATTTTCTTTATATTATTATTTTAGTAATATTAAATAAAGAATTAACAATCTCTTAAATAATTAAATTTAACGCGGTCGAGAGTATAAATATAAATAGTAATAATATTTTAGGTTTATACTTTTCTTCCGTTTATACTACTAGATAAACTTCTACGTTATTTAATTATACCCGTCGATATAAGGGTTATATCGTTATATTTATATTAAATCCGTATATTTAACCTTTAGAGACTCTTCTTAATAATAATAATAATTAACTCGCGGTCGTTAATTATTAGTAAAATATTCCGTTTATTTTAAAATAACTAGGAGGGTAAACCCTCTCCTACGCTTTTATAATTTAGAGCGGCGATATAATTTAAAGTTTAGGCGGGGGCTACGCTAGCGATAATTTTTAAAATAACGAGAATAATAATAATTAAAAAGAAAGTATAAGTAAAGGCGAGGATAATAATAAATAAAATAAAAGTAAAGGCGGCGGTAATAATAATAATACTCGCTCGGGTAGTAAAAAATCGTTATTTATATCGTTTATAATCGTAGTTTATAAGGGCCGGACGACTTTAATTAATAATAATCTCTAGTTATCTACTCCGATACCTATAATATAAATATTAATTATAGATTTTTTCGGTATTAACCGCGGGGGGAAAGTAAAAGGGTTAAAAATAAAAGCGTATATTATAGGCTCGTAGGGAGGTTTAGTAATAATATTATTAATTTTAATATAAATAAAGTTAAGGTATAAAGAGTTTAAAGGGTTTAAAAGTATTATTAATAATAAAGCCGCCGTTATTATTTACCCGCTTTAAGGTATAAATAATATCTTACTATTAATAACCACCCTATTCGAATATTAAAAGTATTATATATTAATTATTTAATAGAGGAGCTCGAAAGGTAGGTTTTATATTAATACTATTTTAAATATTATTCGCCCCGTCGTTATCTTCCTTTTTATTATCCTCGGAATTAAGGATCTCTAGTACCGTTTACTTTTAATTAATAATATAATCTATATATTTATATCCTTAAGTCGAGGGTAATATATTCTTTAATAATTAAAAAAACGGTATTTCTTTCTTCTTTATAAAAGTTATAGGTATATTAAATAATATATTCGTAAATTAATATTCCTTTTCTATTATTATTCTAAAGGTCTTCGTTAATAATCTTTAACTTCCGGGGTCCTATATCGATCGTAAATCCGAAAAAAGGCTAAGGAATATATAGTTAGATACTATATTAAATAATAATAGATATAATTAAAATATTAAAAGTATAGGCCTTTAATAACGAGTTTAGGGATTAAATAAAATCTAGGTTAAATCTAAAGAGTATTTAAAAAATATCTAGGCTAGATCTAGGCCTAAATCTAGATTAAATATAATACTCGGTTTTTTATTATCGTTTTTAAATATAATAAAATAGAGGATTAAAATCGTAAATAATAATAACATATTATAGTAAGTATTATTATATAGAAAATAAGTATTATTATATAGAAAAGCGCGTAGAGGGGTAATAAACTTCCTAGTTCCTATTTAAACCTAAATATCTAGTAGTTTAGAAATATAGGAAGGCTTAATTTAATTAACGGCGATTTATTTTTATATTTATTTACTTTAACTACTTTTCCTCCCTATATATATAATATTATCTTAAATAATATTTTCTATATTAATAATAAACGCCGCGATATTATTAATATTCTTAATATTATTACTCCTTCTAGTATTATTACCTCCGTCGGCGCCTCTTATATTTTTTATATTTATTATACCGATAGTTTTAAACGCGTCCTCCCTAAAATTTATCTTCGATTTATATTTTACGTTTATATACTCCTCGATTTCGGTATTAATATTTAATATATAATAGAATACTTCCTCCTTCTACCTTATCCGATACGCTTTTTTCGGTATTTATTTATATATCCCGATAAAGTAGAGGGGCTTATATAGAATAACTATAATCGTACGGGTTAAATTTAAACCTACGTTTATTTAATATATAAATTTAATTAAAATATTAAGTTTATCCTTCTCTAATAATATATTATTATAATTAATCTTATATATAAATATATATTTAGTCGTATCCCTCTTCTTATTAATCCCAAAGAATATTTATATCTTAGATTTAATCTCCTCTCGGATATATTATAATAAATAAATATTAATATAAAAGGGTTAGTTAGAAAAGAGAAGGTTAAGTTTAATAAAATAAAAGAAACGAGTTCGGGCTCTTTTATATCGGAGATTTTAAAGAAGAAAAGAATTTACCCGTTTTATTATTAAAATTATCTCGGTGAATAAGGATATAATTAATATATTTACCCCTTTATATTTCTTAAAAAGGGAGGCGATAATTTTAAATTTAAGGGATATCTTTTTAAATATTATATAGTCTTTATTTAGGATATAATTTTCTAGTATCCGATTATTATCTTTATTTATATACCGGTTCTCGATCTCTTTATTAATCTACTTTTAATTATATATAGTTAAGGAGACGGAGAGATAAAGTAAATAATTATATAAACGGAGGAGCCGTACTACTATAAATACTTAATTAACGTTAATGTTAATCGGGCGGTCGGGACGATTCCGTATAAATATAATATTATATTAATTATCGTCCTAGTAAATTTACCGTTTTATAAACTTCTTTATTATTAAATCCTTCTAGCGGGCGACGAGGGTTATATAATATACTTTATAATTATAAAGAAAACTAGTTTTAAAAATACTTCGGTAGAGTTCTTTAAACTTAATAAAATTATAATCTTTTTAATTACTCTTTTTATACCGCCGTATTAAGAATTTAGGAAGTAAATTCCCGAATATATTTATTATATTATCGAATTTTTATAGTCGATCGCTTAAATCTTAGTATTTAATAATAATATTAATAAGAATCTTTAGGCCGGCTAGTCTAAAGGGGTAATATTTATATTTAAAATTATTCTAGAAAATATCGTATATAATATTTATTAGGGTTATAATATTTAGTGGATCGGAGTTAATAATTGTTCCGGATATAATTATAAATTAAAAGCGATATTTAAGGCGAGTTTTCTTTATTATTTAAAGAGGATTTTATAAATCTTTATCTAGATTCTTTACCCTATTATATTTATTTATAATCGCGAACCCGTACTAGAAACGGTAGATAATTTTTTCTTTAATTACTTTTTTTCTATTCTTTATAAAGGAGTATCTTTATATTTTATTAAAGACTTTACTAGCGGTTACCTATAATTACTATAAAGTAAATATAAATATAAAAGTATTTATTTCGCTCGGGAGATTATATTACGCGGCGTTAATAAATTTTATACCTTTTAATAATTTTATATTAAAGTCGTTCGGGTTACGTACTATTTATAATTCTTTAATTATTTATACGTTTATTTAGTAGCTAGACTCGGTATTATTATAATAAATAATTATAAACCGTACCTTTAAGGCCTCGAAGTCGATTATTAATAATATTTTAATATTTTAAATATTAAGATTAGCCGGCGGGGTAAAGAATAATATATATTTATTAATTAACCTAATATAAAAAGCTTCCGAGTCTAATTAATATGGATATTTATAGAATTATTAATTCGTAGGATATTTAGAGCCCGCGGGAGTATTTTCGCGGTAGTATTAAAACTTTATTAATTATTCCTTCTACTCTCGTTAGATCTCTACCTATTTTTAATATTATTAAAAATAAAATACCGCGGAATCTATAACTTTAAAGATTTATAAGTAAATAAAGTTAATCGCGAAATTTAAAAGATATATTAGGAGGCTTTACTTTATTTAAATTTATTTCGTCTCCGATAATAATATTAAATTATCCGAAGTCCCCTTTATAGAATAATATAATTATAAATATATAGAGTTACTACTAGTAATAAATTAACTTTAATATTCTAGGAATCGCTATTTTATTATTACCGCGAGAATTATTAAAATAAACGATTTTCGCGAATATAATAACGCGATCCTATATATTATCGTGAATATATTTATATAAATAATTATTATTAATTTTTTTAAAGCTAAAAGGAAAATAATTAATAAATATAATACTACTAGAGGAGATATCGATTAATTATTATATTATAATTAACTCTACCTTCTTTTCTTTAGCCGCGTTATTATTTTTATTATTATTAATAATTAATTCCGAGGATTCTTTAATTATGAATTTATTCTTTTAATTTAGTTACTCGGAGGACTCCTTTAAAGATTTAAGAGATTCGCGAGGTTTTTCGGGTAATAATTTCTTTAAAATCTATTTCGGCGGTAATAGTAATAGATAATCTTTATTATTACTAGGGCCTAAGAGCTTCGATAGGCGTTTAAATCTTTTTATTATTAATAAAAAGATTAGATTCTTATTAAAGATATTAGGAGAACGGGTATATTTCGAAATTATAAAAAAGAGAGGTTAATCTCGAAATAAAGAAAACAGGAAGTAATAAATAAATATAAATATACTTTCGGTATTAATTTCGGTAGTAGCTCGTTTATTTCGGGCTCCCTCCAGCGCGATAATAGGTTTTTATTTATAATATATTAAATACCTAAAAAAGGCTAGAACGGAGGAGGAAAAGGATAAATTTAAAGTCCTAATAAAAATAAATCTATCTTTTAAATTAAATTAAATATTAAAGGATAAGAGATATAACTAATTAAAGTTATCGTTTATTATAACCTCGATTTTTATTAAGTTTATACCTTTATCTAGGAAATACTAAATAGTATTTTATAAATTATTATTTTTTAAAATACTAGTATAATACCCCTTTATAATATAATAAATAAAGTAATCGAAGCTCGGGTTTATTACTAGGTCGCGAGATACTAGATAATCCTAAAATAATAAAAATCGTAAATAAATTATATTAAATTCTTTAAATAGTAGATATAAAGAGATTTTAAAAAACCGGGTCTTATATATAAACTTCCCTAGCGTATACTAGTTTAATATATAATCGATCTCGAAATCTTTAAATAAACGAAGTAAAAGAGGATTAAGAATAATTCTCGGTTCTTATTTAATACGAAGATTACTCGAACTAGTTATTACTACCGCTTAACTTTAGAAATCCGGAGGCGGTACGTTATTAAATTTATATTTAATTTTTAACGACTTATTAGAGTTTCCTTAATAAATAATAATACCGATATATATTTTTTCGCCGAAATCTATATGGCCTTAGATTTAGATTTAATTATTAAATTTAATTATTAAATATTAACTCTACCGGACTTTTTTATCTTTAAACGCGATTTTAAGGTTCGGTTAATTCTTAAATATATTATTTATAAAGTAATATTACTCTACGAGCTCTTTAGCTTATTAAAATACGGTATTAATAATATAATAATAAATCGGCGTATATACGCCTTTTATATATATAATAGTCTAGTTATCTTTAAATAGTTTTCCGTTATAGTTAAACGATAGAAGGGGTTATTATAATACTATAACGATAATAAATAAATGAATTTAATAATAATTATATAACTAGAAGGGTATAATAATATATATAATAATTATAATAATTAATTCTAGTAAAATATAATAGATTAAATAATAAATATATTTAGATCTAGGTTTAAATCTAGTTAAAATATATAAGTTAAAAACTTAGGCGCTAGTTTTTACGGGTATAATACCCGAGATTTTATCTCCTAGTATAAAGCCACGTGAATATTAAATTATCCGAGGTTTACCCGGCCTATTTAAGGCTCTATTTTAAGAAGTAATATTTATATATTATTTAATAAAAGAGAAGTAAAAGAGTACTAGAAGAGATTAATATTAAATAATATAATATTTATATAATAAGGCCTTTAATCCAGTCGAGTTTTAAGAGATATATATATCTTCGTATTATTAAATCTACGAATATCGTTTTTAATAATTTAAATTCCGTGAAAATTATTTTAAAATAAATATTTCGAATATTAATATCCTATATCGTTTATAATTTTATATTAAAATTAATAATTCATTTAATTACTATCTTTAGTGTCGGTTATATATATTTCCCTAGCCCTTTCTACCCGTAGAACGAATATTATTTATATTGGAAAAATTATATATAAATTTATTATAGTAAAATCTTTCGGTACCGTCTATCTAAATTAAATAGTTTTATTATAGTATATATCGAGTTTATAGCCCGAATACTATCGTTAACGTAACTATCTTAATTAAATAGGAATTAATACTATAGACCTACGGGGTAAAGGACGTTAATATTTATAAAATATTAATTTTAATATTAATTTCTTATTTAGGTAGTCTAGGGTTAAGGTTTACCGAGATTTAAACTAGATCTAGGTTAAATCTAGTTTAAATCTAATCTAAATCTAACCTAGATTTAGGTAAACTTTAATGATTTAGTCTAAACGCGTCCGAGTTTAAAATAATAACTTTATTTATAAATATATAAAACCGTATTTTTAATAGATATTCTTTTCTTAAACTTTCTACTTCTAATACCGGATAACGCGAAGTATATAATAAAACGATTATAGTATAGTTAATATAGTTTCTTCTAAGCGAAGAATTACTCGGGTTTATTACGATATTTAAATATATATAAAGAGCCTTAATCTAAACGTAGGAAATTAATAAATATCTTTAACTCTATTAAGGATTAAACGGGCTTTATATTCGTTTAATACGAAATCTCTTAATTCTAGGAACTACCCGCGCCTAATAATAATAAATTAAATACGGATTAGCTAGTAGAATTTTATATTATTTATTATAATATAAATAAACCGCCTCTTAAATATTTAGGGATTAATAAAAATAATAATAAAAATATTACTATTTAGGAGTTTATATAAATATATTAATAATTTATTTAGGCCTTTATTTACTTTAATAAATATATTAAAACCGGCTATAGTACCTTTTTTTATAATTATACCGTTTATCTCCTCTAGAAGTCTTTTATCTATATTTAATTCTCTTTATATAAAATCTTTTATTAATTTTATAGGGCGAGACGCCGGCTTTATTATAATAACGTATATAAAACTAGATCGCGCGTAATACTAAAAACGTCGACGAAATACTTTATAGTTAATAATAGTGAAAGATATATATTACCCGTTCGGTAATAAAATTAATTAGACTATTATTTACTTATTTTCCGAATATTATATAATTAAAACGAGTATTAACGTATACCTTAAATTTATAGAAATTAAGGTAAATTAGAAAGAGGAGGTAATTTTCCGTAATATAGAATAATATCGGTAACT
>JAABUS010005220.1_pt1 | contig 17388 bp, 14 predicted proteins | sample 5560161 | NCBI WGS metagenome assembly JAABUS01 (sample SAMN10711885, study PRJNA513376) | rock metagenome | isolation source: Antarctica rocks | place: Antarctica: Victoria Land, Trio Nunatak nord | collected 2016-01-04
TGGTTGGGGCGCAGTGTGTAGGGTGTGATTGGAGGGGGATTTATTATTGAGATTTGGGGGAAAATGCGGGGGGGGGAAGAAGGGAAGAAGAGAACGGAGAAGAAAGGGACGATGGGAAAGAGAAAGGGAAGGGAAGAGAGATATAGAAAACCGACGATGACAGTGGGGGGGGGGGGGAGGGACTTGTATATCGTAACGTCCCATTTGCATTAATCATCTGTTGTGTAGACGCGGCTGTCAATGAGGAATAGGAGAGAGTACAGACAATAGAAGCGAGTCCAACGGGATAAGGGCTTTGCTAGATGGTTTTGTATGCGATTAAGCTACGGTGATATCCTCACCGAACCTTGATTCGCCGGATTCAATCGTACCTCTCAGCCCATCCACACTTCCGCCCCATTCACCCTCATATTTCCCCTTTCCACCCTCAGCTCAGCCCCAGCTCCCGATAAAAAGCCTCGCTACTCGGATCCCTCCCCAGAAACCCCTTCAGCGTCTTCATCTCCTCCTGACTCCCGCCCTTCTCGAGCACTTGATGCCTGTACCGTCTTCCCTCTTCGGGGTTCATGGGATCCTTAGCGAAGACGCTGTGGAACATGTCGGCGCTGTAGACTTGGCTGCTGAGGTAGCCGTAGTAGCCGGCGTCGTAGCCGCCGATTAGGTGGCCGAAGGTGGCTTCGCCGTGGCCTGGGGTGGGGGGTTAGTGTGGGGATGGGTATCAGTATGGGAATGAATAAGAAAGGACTTGTCAAAGGGACCAAGGGGCGAAGTGAAGGGAGCAAGACATACCCCAATCCATACCCCCACCCAGCACTTCCGGCCCATCAATCTGCACGATATCCTTCCTCAATTGGTTATACAGCTCGCTGACCTTCATATCCTCCACCTCTTGATGGCTCTTCGGCTCATGCACCGTCATATCGAAGATCCCGAAATGCAGCTGCCGAAGATTGAACAACGCGTCATTTACATGTTTCGTCCGTATCAAATTCTCGATCATCTCATCGGGTAACTTCACATCCGGTTTCTCCTCCCCTTCTTTGGCTTGCTCCCGCCCCGCCACTTCGTATTCGCGGCTTAGATGGCTGTAGTGGTGGGACAGCGCTTTCAGCTGGCTGGGCGTCCAGCACCAGTTTTCGAGCATTTGCGAGGGCGCCTCGACGAAGTCCCGGACGGTGTTAGTGCCGTGGAAACGGGAGTAGATGGTTTTGCTGACGAGGTCGTGGATGCCGTGGCCGAGTTCGTGGAAGAGTGTGACAACCTCGTCGTGTTTTAGCAGACTGGGCTTCTTGGGCGTGGGTTTCGAAAAGTTGCACACGAGTGCTGTGCAAGGGTAGTGGCGGTTACCCTTTTCATCGATGAAGCCGGGTTGAAGGTTGAAGTTCGCAGCATGTCCGTATTTCCCTTCGCGAGGGTGGAGGTCGAGGTAGAGGTAGCCGACAAACTGGCTGCCTTGGTCTTCCGAGTCCCAGACGCTGAAAACCTGTACGTCCGGGTGCCACGTTATGTCTTCGGCTTTGCCGGACGGCGAGATGGATGTCCGGTCGGAGCCGGTGATCTCGACAAAAGTGAGGCCGAAGAGGGTCTCGAAGATTGCGAGCATGCCACGAATGGAAGTCTGCAGGGGGAAGTACTCTGCGATTTTCTGCTGATCGAGAGAGTAGTCTTTTGTTAGCATGAGGGTGTCGTAGTATCGGTTGTCCCATAGGAAGTAGTTTCCGTCGAGTTCTTTCTCTAGACCACGGTCCTTGAGATCTTGCTCTTTGAGCGAAGTAAGTGCTTTACGCTCCTTGGCGCCCCCTTCAGTCAGACGTTTGCGAAGGTCGCCGAGGAAGTCATCGACGGTCTTTGGAGTCTTTGCCATCTTGTCCTCGATCTTGAAGGCAGCATGATTAGGGTAGCCCAGTAATCGAGCAGCTTCATCACGGAGCACGATTGACTCTTTGAAGATGGGAACGTTCTGATTCAGCTTGTTCTCGTTTTCGACAAAGACCTTCCTTCGTGTTTCTGCGTTCTTGGCATACTTCATGGTAGGGAACAGATCGGGGTATTTGAAGCTCAACTTCAGCTTGCCAGCATTCTCGCCGTCGCCCTTCTCTAAGCCTGACACAACATCCTCTGGTACACCATCGAGCTCCTTCTCGGTGAACCACAGTCCACCGTTCTCCTCGTTAAGGTTCTTCTGGAAGACGATACTCAGCTGACTGAGCCTCTTTTTGATCTCCTTGAACCTGTCTCGCTTCGGCCCTGCAGGTATCCCTAAGCCATTGCGTATGTAGCTTTTATGCTCCTTCTCCAACAACCTCTGCGACTCCGGATCCAGCTTCGTCTTCCCTTGCTCTGCCTTCTGTAGCGCCGCGTCTACAAGCTTGAAGACCTCGTCTCGCATGGACGACTCGATTGAGAAGTCATCGAGGAGCTTCTCCGCCTCGGTCGAGGAGTTCCGTAGATCTTGATTTGTAGAGACCGATTGGTAAAAGCCAATGATATGAGTTTCTAGCGCCATGGTGTTCTCGTCGTGAGCCATGGGTGACAGAACGTCCTGGAAAGCTGCATTCTCAGGCTTCACTTCTGCGACTATCTTATCCTGCAGCTCACGCGACTGGTCAATCAGCCTTTTGGTGTCGTCTATAATTGACTGAGATGTCCCTGTAAAGGTTGGGGGGGCCTGAGGCGGTGTCTTGAACGCCTGCGGTGCCATGGCAGCAGTCGTGAGGGGTCGGAAAGAGCTGTAGGTAGGTCTTAAACTAGAAGGTGCCTTGCCGCCGAAGGGTTTAAGCTGATTGGTGATTGCGGAGATCCTTCCAACGAAGCGAGAAGGAGGAGCCAGAATGATGGCGAGGGGAACGAAGAGTACGATGGAGATAAGCAAAAGCCTGAGCGGCGTCGAGACCGCCAGCTTGATGGCGGCACTATGTACGCAATGCGCAGTGATTACACCCCTATTGCCCGCGTTGACATCACGAAAGTTGCCATCCGTAAAGTAGATGTATGGAGCACCGAAGGGTTTGAATCCAGCCAGAGCACGGAGTTAATCAATCATCAATTGCGAGTCCCTGCATGAGAAGAGAAGCACGAGCAGGTCAAAGCCCTAGCTTTCATTCGCTAACCCTGAGCTAAATGCAGATTGGAGCTTTGGGCCACGTTCAGTGAACCTCTCCCATCGATAAGCTTCCATGCCCCATGATATCCTCCGTAGGCTTGTCCGTAGGAAATGCCAGATGCCTCATGATTCTTCCTCGGGCCCAAATTCCCTAGCGCGAGGGCCCAAAGCAGAGCCGCGGTTGTTGTTCAACGATGGAGTAAGCCTCAATTCGACAGTAGTCTCCAGCTCTCTCGGAAAATAGATCTTGTTCTTGCGGATGAGCTCCTGGAGTTCCTCCTCCTCGATCTCCTGCGCGAGATATCTGCAGTTGTCGCAAGGTCGTGCAAATTCTTTGTTGGCCAACGAGCGTTTCCCGCATTGGCAGTGATATGGTTTGACATTGTTGAGGCGATGGTTGCAGCCGTAGACGACCACGCAGCAACACATTTTGATTTAAAGCCGCTGATCTTGAATCGGAGGTCTGCTTGTGTCTTTGTGTGGATAAGCTATGATTTTGATGTCAGTAAGTGGTGTATATGCTTATGGCAAGGGGTCTTGGGTACCTGAAAGACCTGGCGTGTTTGTTGTTGAATAGCGAACAATCAACGCGAGACTATAAGTCAGGCGCGATACACTGTTGTAGCTTTACTGACATATGTGAAAACACGAAATGACGCATCACCGAAATGACGGGTTGGCCACAGTTGTTAAGGAATGACAAAGACCATCCCCCCATACCTACCTATCATCTGCACCTGCAAATCTGAGAACGCAGCATTCTATCAGTCTAGCTTTGGGTCGTGAAGCAAAGAGAGTGTTCAAATTGCAAGTCAGAGGTAGTAGGAAACAAGATCCAAACACTACGATGCCCTATCTGTCCCAAGAGCCTGCAGTAAGGGCGGATTATCCCACTGCTCGCTCTGCAGTTTTCTCACTTCACCACTTGTGATGTCATCCATGCTAGGATCTTCACCAGGCAAAGGTGAAGGAGTAGGACTCATTGCAATTCTAGGTCTGCTTTTGAAAACACTAGCATACTCCACATCATCACTAAAGAGCTTCTTGGGTGGCGTGTGCTTCTCAGGATCTCTTAGTCTCGCTGGCTGCTTCCTGGGAGTCTCAAATTGATTCGTGGGAGACTGCTTTGAAGAATGGTGCTTGTGAACCGATTTGCGTGGCTCGGTACGGAGGTCAAACATTGACTGGCGGGTACGCTCCAGCAGCGTAGCCTTCAAATCAAGGCCTACAGCTGGATTGGCTACCAACGAAGCTCGAGGCGCATGCGACAGTGGTGGCGGCATGGAGGGAGCATCAGGCAGAGTGTGATAGTGAGACGACGTGAATGCCATTGATTGTCTTGTGCGCTCGGCTAATGAGCGTTGGCCTTTGAGAGGGGAGGGGCCTGCGTTCATAGTCAAGGAAACAATTTCTGCGGCAAGCAGCTCATCTTCATCATACTCGGTATCTGGGGTGTCGTTCGCTTTGCTGTTGGTGTCTACCGTGTAGCGGCTGGAGGAATTCTGAGCCGTTGGAGACTTCGTCATTTGCGAAGGCTTATTCGGTTCTGGGGCCCGACGATCCTTGTCAGGGGATAAAAACATTTTTTGATTTTTGCTGCCTTCTAATCGCTCCCAGGGGTACCTACCACTGGTGGAGTCTCGATGGTACGTTTCAGACTTTTCCGCCTGTCTGCTGGGTTTCTTTTGCTCATCTTCCGAGGGCTTCTCAAACTTTGGTGCATCCTCTAGGCGAGGAGTCAACTGAGCTATAGGTCCCGAATGTAAGACTTCCTCTTGAGCTGGTCGATGGCCCCGTTTCTTCGGTTCGTCCAGGTCTCGAAGCTCGTTCTTCAATAAGTTGATGAGCCTCTCATACTCGATTACCTCAGGGAGTTCATCTACATCAGGGTACTGTAAGGAGTCTGGTTCTTGAGTATTTTTGGGGTCCACATCCAGGTCTTTGTGAGCATTAAAGCTAATGCCAATGATCGCCGTTGGTTTGGGGCCTGCAGACGGGACTTTGCTGGCAATGAATTCACTGGACTTGTTCGTAATTTCAATGCGGAATTGCTTCCATCCCTGAAGCCTTGCCTCTTGGTCGGCAATTCTAGTTTCTATGTCCTGTAGTAGCCCCTTAGACTCGGGTCCTGGATTGGATGCTGTTGATTCTCCTTGGACTCTTTTCCACATGAGCTCGAAAGGTACATCAAGAAGCGGGTCATGCGCTACGTTTGCGTCACCGTCTTCTAAGACTTCCAGCCACTTAGTATTACCATTCCAGTAGAGGCCGATCTGCTTCATCGCTTGCTGCATCTCCTCTCTGCCCACTTTGGTCCTATCATCGGTCTTTCTACGAGAGTCCAGGCTTGCTCTACGCTGCTCCAGCCGGTCCCTCTTCCCATTTAAGACATTCTGGAAACTGGTATACCTTTCTGATAACTGCTCCTTACGTCGCAGCAAGGCGATCAAAGACGCTCTGTGGGCAATGGCCAGTGGGAGTAGCGACTTCTGATCACTCTGGCTCAATTTTGTAGCGAGAGCAAAGCTCCTCGAGATAGCAGGTCTCCCATCCTTCTTGGCAGCTAGAACCTTTCGTAGCACGACAGTCGAGAATGAAGATAGTACTTCCTCAAACTTTTCCCCTCTGCAATCATCCAGCATCGTCTTCCGGATTGTGACATCCTTGCCAAGTACGCCGTTCTTCTTCAGCTCGTTGAGACTTCTGAAAAGCGCGGCTCGTAAATTAAGAGACTGGAGGGGTGCGAGGGGAGGAAAGAATGGCTTTAGTTTCTGAAATAACTCGTCAACGGCTATCGTTGCTCATTTCTCAGGATCTTGCATCTACATTCTTCGTCTCCTCAGCGTCCCAGATCTCGAATAATCGGTATAGTGCCCATTCGATGCAGCGGATACGATTCTTCTGATTTTGCTGGGCTTCCTTGTTGCTGAACACATGGGCTGTGCATCCAGGCCAGTCAGGGGATTTGTCAAGGTCCAGTAGCCGGAGGTTCGTAGCAAAGGCTGAGACAGCGGGAGACGCATAAGGTGGCATGGTGGGTTCTTGCGTCTTGCTCTTTCTTTGATGAACCGGGTAGAGGCATGATATTGATGTTTGCTTGTGATTGCTCACGAGTGCAGCGTTTGACCGTGACCAGGTTGTTTGTTGTGTTGCAAACGTCGAAACAACAATTGGATCAAAATCCACAGTGAAAGCTGCCCAAAGGGTCTGAGTCGAGCGCCAAGCGACCAATTGGTTCAAGTGGGCCTCCAGTTAAGCTTTGTGCCTGTCGATTACCCGGAGCCGCCGCTAATCATAGGGAGCCTTGGGCACATGAGGCCCTGTACGACAGTACGGGTTTGTTGACATCCTTTGGTTTGAACTCTCCTGCTGCCTCAAACGCCCACTTGATGCGAAACAACGTTTTTATAAGACATGGATTTCATATAAAACCAAGCTCAATCCACCCTCTCACCTCCATATCCAAAGTTCCTTCCTAAGGCAGCCAACGCACATCTTCCGCAGCGAACCATGGCTTCAAACAGTCCAAACCCTTACTCCTCCACCGACCATACCACCCCCCCAACCGCTCCAATGAACCCTCACGCCCCCTGGTCTGTCTCCACCGTCCTTTCCACGCTCCCCCACCCACCACCTTCTGCACCCACCTCACCTGTACCCTTCTTCCACCTCTTGGAATGCTTGAAAACCACCCCCCGTGAAGGATGGCGCCGCTTCGGCATAAACCATGGCGAATCCATTGCGGACCACATGTACCGCATGTCCATCCTGACCATGCTGTGCCCACCGTCCCTCGCCTCCCGCCTCAACATCCCGCATTGCACGAAGATGGCGCTCGTCCACGACATGGCAGAGTCACTGGTTGGGGATATCACGCCGCAGGATGGGGTGCCAAAGACAGAGAAAAATCGGCGGGAGGCGACCACGATGGATTTCTTGACGACAGGTGGGTTACTGGGGAAGCGCAGTGGGGCGGAGGAGGCAGGAAAGGGGATAAGGGATGTGTGGCAGGAGTATGAGGATGGGAAGACATTGGAGGCGCAATTTGTGCATGATGTGGATAAGATGGAGCTGGTCCTACAGATGGTGGAGTATGAGCGGAGTAATGAAGGGAGGATCAACTTGGAAGAGTTCCGATGGGTGGCCACGAAGATTGAGTTGCCGGAGGTGAGGGAGTGGTGTGAGGAGGTGCTGAGGGAGAGGGAGGAGTATTGGACAAGCATTGGGAGGCCGGAGGCGGGGAAGAGGTCGAAGAAAGAAAGAGGTGCAGGTTGATGGAGTTTGATACCCATGATTAGACGCTTATTGCTAGAGAGGAATAGAGTACAGACGCCCGCGATACCATACTGATGTCCAGTCCCAAACCACCGCACTGACTACGTTTTTTGCTCTCATTGTCTGCGCTCGAAACCTCGAACTTGACTCAAGCGAACAGCGCAAAGAGAACAGCCGCCGCAGCAACACCTCGCCAGATATCACACACCCTTCCTGCTGCCGCACCCTGAAAGGCTTCATATTGACCTACACGCGACGTACCAGTCGGCAACGCCATTCCGGTTCCGTTCACCGTCGCATAATATGGCCAAGTACCATTTCCACTGCCCAACCCTCCGTTGGCAATGTAAGCAGGTGTAGGTGTAGGCACAAGCTGAGCATGCTGCAAGCTAGGGGCGTAGGTAGTGGAGGTGTTGGATGAAATCACAGGCGTTATACCAGAGGTAGGGCTGGAGGATGTAGTAGAGGCAGTGACAGAAGAGATCCCAGTCGCGCCGGAGATGGCGAATTGAGGCGAGTAGTTGATGTAGCCTGACTGGACAATAGAGAAAGCGTACCAACCCGCAGGTAGGCTGGCGGAAGGCGTCCAGGAGTAAGGCGAGGTGGAAGTTGCTAAAATACAGAGTCAGTAGTTGGCCACTTACGTGCGGATCGAGCTTCGGTGTTTCAAAGATTTTGGGTTTAAGCAGAAGCGGCAATGTAGTTTGGACGCTACTTACTCGCTATATCAGTGACTTTTTGCAGGTTGCTTGGTGACCCATTCATGAGTGATATGGTAACCGGCTAAATGAAAGAGGCGTCAGCATCATAGCCATTAGATGATAGATCACAGACCATAAGGGCTGGAGTAAGAAATAGCTTACCTCACCATTGCCGTACCAGCTGATAGCGAACGGAGATCCTGTGGTGACAGTGTAGTCTACATTTGTAAAAGAGATGCTTTGCGCACGAACGTGAACTGGATGACTGGAGAATGCAAGCAGAACCCAGAAGACGATCGAAAGCGCCCCAGAAATGGCCATGTCGGCTAGAGAACGTGAGGGTCCACCGCTGGGGGAAAAACAGGTGGTGTTGAGATGGGAGCTTCAGCACGATGCGGGCTTAATGATAGTGACTCTTGATCTATGATGAACAATGGAATGATATGGTCGAGTTGAAGAAGTGACTGGAATCAAAAAGGAGCTCTTGTTGTGGGAGGAAGGAGCATTCCACGTCCTGTTATCATGTGTTTCACTGGAATGTCAGCCCTACGGATACTCTATCGCGAACCTTTGCTCGATTTGCGGGTACTGTCGATTCTATGGGTGTGGATAATGGTAATACTTCTAGCCGGACAAGCCTCTCTGCTCAGACTCCGAGAAGAATATAATCTGTTCATCGCGTTAATGAAGGGCCATTGGCAATTCAGAAACGCTTATGGCTTACCATTCGCCACAATTTCTTAACCAGGACTTCGGCTTCTTCGTCCAGAGCCTGTAAACACGATGTTAGCATGAATCTAGTAGAGAAATCAGATGACACTCTTACCCCTTCAAGCTGTTCCACCAGGGCATCGGGCGAGCTTCGCTTCCTGATTTGATCCTCGACCACGTCAACCAACATCTGCTCCTGAACACCTAGGTACTCCATGATTTTCTTCTCAACGAAGGGTTTGAGCTGTTCTCCGAGGATGGTCTCATCCACAAATTCCCATTTGACAGGCCAATTCCATAGCCCTTCTTTGTCCGATGGTATGTCGGCGGCTAACTGTCGAGCTGCTTGTTTCCTCTCTTCGTCCGTGAGCCCCATCGCATCAGCCGCGCTGTCGAACTTGATGGGTATAAGCGTTCGCTTGGCAGATGTATCAGCATCTTCTTCGTCTTCCAACAAGCCTTCGACTTCAGCAACCGTTCTACGATTGCTTGCAGCAGCTTGAGCTTTCTGAGCTGCTGCGCCGAGCGATAATTTGAAGCGCTGTGGCTCTCGAGGTGTCTGACCTCGTGACTCGATTTCGATAGCTTGTCGGTTGAGGAAATCGTCAGCCATGCCTCTGGCTTGTTCTCGTTGCTGCATCTCCCTAGCTTTCTCCCTCTCTTCTGCTGTGCGATCAAGCTCATCGAGATTCGCTTCTCTCGTTCGGAAAGCAGCTCGGTTACGTATCCACAAGCTTCGATCGAGGTAGTATTCTTCGACCCTTCGGCTTGCTTCGGTGTCATCGTTCCATTCTCGTAAGCGCTTGGCGACCGCTTCCTTCTCTGCGTCACGATGCGCCTGGTCCTCTTTGTCTCTAGCCTTCTCCCGTTCCACGGCCGCTGTTCGACTCCGCTCTCGGTTCAGCCATCTTCGCTTCTGATCCTGATACATCTTTTCGAGCTCCGCATCTTTCGTCTCTTTTTTCCTTCGTTCGATCTCCTCGTCAGTTGCATCACTATCTTCCTCTTCTCTGTCGATGAGACCTGCGGCGCCAGCCCCGTTGATGCCACTTCCATTCACAAATGTTACACCCTTCTGGTAGTCTTGAGGTAGCTGAGACCCTTGATAGCCTTTCGGTCCAGCAGGAGCATTGGGCACACCTCTGTCACGAGGCCCGATAGGGATGCCATTAGCTCCACCAACAGGGCCACTAGGAGCAGACAGAGGCGGTGACGCCAAGCGACTTGGTCGTGGCTGGGCCATATTTCGTTTTCGTTCCTGTGCCTCGATCTCCTCTTCTCTCTTCAAACGCTCCAAATCGCGTCGTGTGCTGCGGTCTCGGAAAGCTGCGATTTCCTTAGCCACTGTCTCACGCATTTCGGCGGGTATATCAGAGAGCTCATCGTCGACCGTAAGGGGGATTGTGACAACTTCTTCGCCTTGCTGTCCGTCGCCGTTCTGTAGGAAGAACTCGCCTTCACGGTCCACGGCGGACATATCGTTTTGTTGTGTTAGAGCCGATGGATTCGAAAGATCGGCAAGCACCCTAGCCAATGAGCTTTTAGCAGCATCCAGTCGTAGTTGAGCTTGTATGGGGTCCTGATCTCCCCTCGATGCTTGGTAGTTTTCCAGATAACTCAGTGAAGCATCATCAACAACAACCTGGAATGATAGGTCAATCCACTGAGTTGTAGGAATGGCAATGGGGAGCTTACCAGAAGTTTGGCTTTCTCGATCTTGGTGTCCTCAGAGTCTGCTTCCTCCTTCAGGCCATTGGTTGCCTGCTGCTTGATAGGAACCTCCACGTCTCTCAGCACATCTACGGCTGTAGCAAGGCTTTCGGGATCTTCGTACTCTGCAAAGCCAAACCGGCAAGCCTTGTTGTCCGCATCCATAGCCCTAACCCAGCGCCGTAGGTTTCCCGTGCATTGTAGAATTCGCTCGATGCCATCATCTCCGCCGGCGCCCTCTGTGATGCCACCAACAAATATCGTTCTTAGGATCTCGTCTTTTGTAGGGGGCACCAGTTGCATCATGCTATCCCGTAGAGCTTGTCTTTGTGCGTCCATGCCCATTCCAGCACCCAGGCCAGGCCGTGCTACCCTCTGGTCCATACCACTCTCACGACGGCCAGGATCTCCACCTGATGAAGTCGCAGGCTTTGTGGGTCCGGTTGTGCCAAGTCGAATTACTGGCGCATTGAAATTGATGTTCGGCATATTCGCGGGTGGTTGGAAGTTCGGTGGAAAACCGCCAGGTCGTCCAGGCTGCTGAGAGTTGACTTGCATGCCTGGAGGAGGCGAGACGCCTGGCGCAGACATCCCTGGCGGCACTACAAGATTCATGAGCCTTTCGCATTCTAGAATGAGCGTATGGTACGCACAAACCTCCAGCTCCGCCCATACTTGGGGGTGCATTTTGCCCGGGAAAGTTTCCGAAGCCTGGAGGCCGGCCATACGGCGTGTTACCTACAAGATACTCAGCATTGGAAATCTGAGATGAGGATGGATGTCGAGGTCGTGGTTTTGACAGGTCAGACTTGTCTTGCTTTTGAATTGCCTACCTTGATAATTATACATTACGGCTTCGCAGAACAAGTCTTGCAGTCAGAACTTGTAAGTACCCACAGAGATTTGTGTCGCGCATTGACCGTCAAGTTTAGATGTGCAAGCTGGGCGATGAGTTCTGTGTCTTGGCGCCCAAAGACAACAGAAATGCGAACCCCACTCATCCCCGACAATCGTGCGGGCGCTGCCGCTTTATTAGCTGGCGGCGAGGTGATAGGTAGGCTCGCGGAGGACAGCAACCCTAAAGTATGTAAGTAGCCCGCCAAAGTGTCCCTGTTTTTCTGTCCACCGTGAGCGGGGTTGGGGATTCGACACCCGCGAGGTAATTAAACACTTTACATACATGTATTCTTGATTGTTTTAACTTGTATATCTTTGCACATGATTCCAGAGGTCGCTTCAAGAACAGTTCAAACACAACACTCTGTCGCGCGTGGCTGTCGTTCAACCTTTTCATTCAAGAATCTACGGGAAGTTTTTGCGATAGCCTTTTTTTGACAAAGGGATCTCCGATTATTGTGGTATGGATGGCGTTACAAAGATCGGCGGAAAGGACTTGTGATGGAGGGGGAGCAAGTGGATTGGGAGAGCGAACATGAAGATCTGGACATGCTTGACACTTGTAGGACCTGCGGAGGCAGGATACAGAGGTTTGCAATGAGAGCAGGTGAGCGATCTCATGGCTTCTAGTGCGGCAAAGACAATTTCTATTCCAAGATGTATCTGTTTTCCAGGGTGAAAGGCTACTTGCCCCGAGCAACGACTATAACGGACATCGATAGGTACATGGAGCTGAGGTGGACGAGGACGGTCAGCGGAGGTCCTCTTCTCAGATCCCAGGTATAGAAGTTGGCGAGGAGAGACAGGCACCAGATCAGCGAGGCACCAGATCAGTGAGAGAGTCCAGATGACCAATACTAGGCAATTCTCATTCGCTCAGCCCGTCTGACATTGCGGCAGTTCCCATCCAATCTCTATCGCCCTCTTGAGAATCTAATTCCAATCCTGGAGCGTACCTGGTTTCGAGGTTGGTCAGGAGCAGCAAGAGGAGGGCGTTGGACTTAGAGATCCCTCGGGGCCAGGAGAAAACCTAGAGTAACACCGTTCTCGATTAACACGGCTTCGGATGCTGCCATCTGAGGAATATGCGATTGCAGTGAGATGGGTGTGTACGTACCTCGAGATACCCTGGGTCACTTGACGGGGCTTCATCCAGGCGTCGTTGTCGCCGTGGAAACCGTCCCCATAGCCTCGCGGAATGCTACGAAAAGACCGAAAGACCAAAAGAGGACAACGAAGCGGGACTGCTGGCGTGAAGGGATAGCGACAATCGAATGGATGAAAGAACCTGATATTTGGTGCTTGGTGGGATGTTAGGACGACGGCGGCTTTCGGGCTCGGGCGGGACCTGAAGATTTTTGCTTCTCAGCACAAGGCTGAGTAGGTTTGGCGTAAAACCCCGGAGGGAAAAAGCCCTTTCCTAATCCGCCGCCCAGGTTCCCTAAAAGGTTCTTTCCAGATGTAATCCTCTTCCACATAAGCCTTTATATATGGATCATACTATATTGTAGAAAGAGATGTGATCGTGGTAAACCACAAGCAGACGCTGAGTGCCTTACCTCGTGTTGGCGAAGGATGTTGCTGGTTGTCCGCAGAACATAACCGCACGTCCTAACAGAGGCCTATTAGACTGATGATGATTCATGGATCTCAAAGAGAACAGCGCACTGACCTTACATCATTCTTCTGAGCAAGTGTAGGAGGTTGCTTTGCTGCGAGACCGATCTGAAGTCTCCATCCAGATACCCTCGGCTGGACCTGTTGCCACGGGTGTGAGGTCAGACAATGCCTTTCTAGGTTAATGAAGTTGATGAAGTGGGTTGAAAGCTTACCTTGAGATAGGAAATTGCTGGTCGAGGATCGGGTGCTGATAGCTGTGATGAGGGATGAAAGGTAGGTGGGGAGGGTGAGAAACGGAGTCTATGAATCGTACGTATATGCTTCTGGCACTGAGCGTATCATGTCGTCAATAGACTTTTTCAAGATCAGCGGATGAAGTGACTTGGACGAAGTGGTCTCGAAGCGGAGCGTGGTGAGACGGAAGAAAAATGGAGAACATGAGAGCGAGAATGGTTTATAAACACGCTGCTGCCAGCACGACGCAGATGCTTCTTCAAGGGAAGTCACGGAGCAGCAAGCCAGAGACAGTCATCATTCGGAGCGGAATTTGAACGGGCAATCGCTCCCCATCAGCTAGAAGGAAAGGAAGCAGCATCCACATCAATACATAGCAGATATGAAAATGTTCTCCCACTGGCCCTTGCCTGACCATAAATGATCAGATTGCGCGGAGGCGAGGTCGAGGTCAAAAAAGAGGTTGCAAACCATTGAATTTCAGGGAAATCGATCAATCCACCAAGGAGATCATATCATCTGGAAGCATCGAGATCCTAGACCTTCTGTATTTTACATTCCCAAGTCTCATGCGCTATATGCATAGAATTCCCGAATTCCCTTCAAACATACACCCACACACACAAAGAAGGCGTGCAATTCCCGTCAGATATACACTCCTTCTTCTATGTTACACCAATTTCTGCTAGCATGTCGATCCAAACTCTGAGCCTTGACCTTCGTTTCCTTTGAGAAATCACCCCTTGAATAGCCTCACAGGGGTTTCTCTGGTAATTTGATCAGCCTTTGGAAGACCTCCACATTCATTCTCAAGAGATCAGGCACATCAAGCCACAAAACCGATTGATTTACGGAGAAATATACTTTTGATACCGACTTTGGCATTGCACAAAAATTCGAAAGGAATGATATCTCTGTCACTCAAGATATTGACATCACGCGTAGATATATTGCACCGGAGGGGGCGAGAGACACACAGATAGAGAGAGATGGCAGCAAGTCTCGACTCTTATGTATGGAAACCTTTTCCGTGTCAAGCATTTACTAGAAAGAGCAGATAACTCCACATTATTGTGAAAGAGGGAGCAGCGCAGCCCCTCTCTTCATTGATGTTCGATAATAGTTATCCTCTGACATGCCTGGGGAGCTTGCAACGAGTTTCCGCAAAACATCGCTCGTGTCTCGCCTTTTCTGACTCAGCTTCGATGTCACAGCGCTCATGCCATGATTGGTGCTATCTGTAAGGGCATCGCTCAGGCGTCCGCTACATGGGCTCCGTGCACATGGACCAGAGACCCAGGCAGTAGGCACAATGTAATGAGACAACAATTAGCCAGCAGTGCACCTAAAGATCACCCAGGGGCGCGCAATGGTAGGGCGGCGCGCCTTCTAGGCCCAGAGGCGGGTGATTCCGGGGTACTCTACTGAAGTCTTGGTAGTGTTCCCCCGTTGTGGTTAGTACGCTTTCCTGTTACTACAACTTCAACATCGCTCTAAGTCCTTGCCTCGTAACCAGACATCTGCAGAACCTTCAAATGAGCATAGTGCGATATCAGAGCGAGAACAATAATCCATGTTTAAGAGGCTCCCAGAATTCCAGATTTCAAGGTCGTGAGAGTCTTGTGATATCCCTACTATCCCATGCCCTGTGGAGAATTGGTAAATCATCCCTTGGCTCTGCTTGCCGTATATTCAAAGAGAAAACCCTTGTTGGAAGTGTGCCCCGAACACAATGACTCTGAAAAGCTGTTGGAAGCAGAATTGAGCAGTCGGTTTCGTAGATTACTCTGGAAAGGTGCACCCTACTAGCAAATGGATAAGCATAAACGGCATCCTCTTTAGTCGCTGTTATCATCAAGTAGTTCAAGTCAGTGAGGAACTAGGTCATACCCAAGCTTTCTCTCATTCACATCTTCGAACCTTCTCTCTTAAGCTTGATACTTGTTTTCCCTGACTTATAGTATTTTCCTGTTCAAATTAATTCATATCTATATGGTTGGTTTAAGAGGCACTAGACAAGTCGTCAAATGGTTCCTTTGTTCATTGTTCACTGTGTGCTTGCAGTGACGTATTTCTCGTCTGGTGATCGTGGGACACCCATGATTTGATATTGTTAGCGTTGTTTTCACATGGCTGCTTCAACGGCGCGTCTTTACCTCCACCATCATGATCAGGACTTATGGCTCTTCATGTATAGAGTCACAATATGTGATACAGCGAGCTTGTAAAATCGGATGATACTCAATACCTTCACAATGGAGGATCTGGGCCTGGAAGTACTGGTACTTATTAGCGAAAATGTAAGTCCACATCATCGGGATACTGCTACCAACTTCAAACTGCTAACACTTTTCCATAGCTTCGCGTCAAGGACTTGCTATCTCTTGCTCACGCATCCAAACAACTCAACAGCGCTGTGACTCCTATAATCTACTGTCAAGCCAATAAGCTGCCTCGAACTCCAGATCTAGAGCGCATAACCCCTTTGCCGACTCTTGCACAATCTCGCTTGACAGAACTTCATCTCATCGACTGTAATCCATTTGCATTGGGCTTCTGCCTTATACAATGGCAGAAATCTGCAAACGACTTCTTGTGCAGCTTCAACAGTCTTCGGCATCTCAGGGTTATCGATTCATTCAGCACACTCCCGCTCCTAGCTCCCGGCATACTACACCAAACCGAAACGCTTCGTCTCATTAACGTGTCCTGCGGCGAGCATGTGGCCTCCAAATTGACTAGGCTGGGTCCAGGTGCTACCGACTTTGCTGCTACTCTTGAAGATTTGGGGGAAAAGTGGACTTCACAGGGTAGCCTTACATTCAATCTTGATAGACCTTTCTACAATGGCTTTGTAAAATTCTCTTTGACAAAAAATGAATAGCTTGCTAACGGTCGCTTATAGGGAGACCGGATCGAGGCTGCATTGCGAAGGTTTACAATGCTCGAATATCTCGGTATTGTTACGCCTGTTGTGCGCGATACCGAGCAGCAGCTGGATCTTTGCACTGGGATGACCAGAATCAGAGCACTGGCGCCACGCATTCGTTCGCCGATGTTGGAAATGCTAAAGATCGAGATGGGGAAGAATTTGCGTCATGAGAAGCTTCCTCCCTACGGCTGGGCACGCGCCCTACAGCGGAACCAGACATGGGAAGTCCGCTATAGCGGAGCGAACCTGGGAGTCTGGGAGACGGACCAGGCAAACCTAGACTCGCAATTGACTAAGGCGATCGGTCAGCCATACGACCCACCAGCAGACCTTCGGATACGAGAGATCTGGTCGAAATATATGAGGCAAACCTGGGCGATCCAAACACGGTTTAGCAAGACTGACGATCCAATTCCGAATTGGTGTCGAGTAGCGTAAGGTCGGGGAGTGTTTGATTGTACCACATTCATGCATGGATTTGTAGCGAGGTTCGCCCTTTACGGGCTGTCAGTATAGGAGATATCCCTCTCCTCTCGGAAGCATCAAGTACATGATCGATCCACCATCCTGGCAAACTTCATGCGATTAGATGCCCGTGATTCATTGAGAGTAGAGCGAACCCAATCCGGACACCCAGTTTTAGCTCAATGAAGGCCTGTTCGCCGGCTTTCCCTTGGATCAGCACTGGGCAGGACACCTAGAGCAGAGTCATACAACAGCAAGTTCATGAGAGCATCGAACCACTTCATACTTCAGCCTCCTTAGGGAACGGCAGAGGTCTTGAAGCAAAGAAGCGACATAATCCAACCTCTGAGATCCCAAACGTCTCGCGATAACCGCGAGAAGCGCGCGCCTAAATCAATCTACTAGACATTCATAGTTCATAGATAGATTTTCCAACAGAAGTAAAACCACAACTTCACCGAAACGGACTTCCAGGATGAAGACCCGAAAGCTCGGCCAATGCTTTCTCCAGCCCGCTCCACACCCATCCCCCTTTCTGCTCCTCCACCCTCTCCGCCAATACCATCATCATCCATCACCTCTCCTCAAGACCCACGCCCCTCTCCACCCTCGCAAGCCCACCCCCCGATCACTCACAACCACCACCTCCCTCCAATCCTCCGACTCCTCCTCCCAAGACGAAACCCCCACCTCCACCCTATCGCAAGACCTTCCACCACCACCATCAGCTCCCGCCCCCG
>JAABUS010005221.1_pt1 | contig 17381 bp, 17 predicted proteins | sample 5560161 | NCBI WGS metagenome assembly JAABUS01 (sample SAMN10711885, study PRJNA513376) | rock metagenome | isolation source: Antarctica rocks | place: Antarctica: Victoria Land, Trio Nunatak nord | collected 2016-01-04
GCTACCGCGGCGCCGCGGGCTACCTGCGCGAGCGTCTGGCGGGCGAGGAGGGGCACCGCTACCGCTCCGCGCCGCTCCCCGTGGAGCTTCGCCGCCACTCGACGGAGCTCGCGGTCGCCGCCTATGACGCGGGTCGGCTGGGGGCGGCGCTCGGCGGTCTGCTGCGGATCCCCGCCCCGGTGGCGCTGGGCCACCTCGCCACCCCGCGGGTCTCCGTCGCCGAGCGGCTCGCGCACCTTCGCGACCTCCTGGCCCGCGGGCGCTTCAGCTTCGACGACGCCGTCCGCGGAGCCGATCGGGTCACGGTCGCGGTGACGCTCTTCGCGCTGCTTGAGCTCTACAAGCAGGGCGAGGCGACGTGGACGCAGGAGACGCCCTTCGGCGACATCGCCATCGAGCGCCGCGAGCCTGCGCTCGCGAGCGGGGAACGGACGGCACAGCGCTCCGAGCCGGCGCAGAGTGCGGCGTGACCGAGCTCCAGCGAAAGATCGAGGCGCTCCTCTTCCTGTCCTCAGAGCCGGTCGCGCCGCGGGACCTGGCCGACGCGGTGGAGGCCTCGGAAGCGGCGATCGAGCGTGCGTTGGAGGACATGGCCGAGCGCTGGGGCGAGCGGGGAACCGTCCTGCGCGAGGTCGCGGGCGGCTGGACGCTTGCCTCCGACCCGGTCGCCGAGCCCGCCGCCCGCCGGTTGCTCGCCCGCCCGCGGACCCCGCCCCTGACTCCGGCCCAAGCCGAGACATTGGCCCTCGTGGCCTACCTGCAGCCGGTCTCGCGGCCCGAGATCGCCCGGATCCGCGGGGTCAGCGCCGAGTCGGGCGCGGCCACCCTGCTCGAGCGGGGGCTCGTCGAGGAGGCGGGCCGCTCGCAGTTCGGCGCGATCCTCTACCGCACCACGCCGCTGTTCCTCAAGCTCTTCGGCCTGGCCTCGCTCGACGAGCTGCCCGACGTCGGGCGCTGGGACCCGTCTCCCGAGCAGACGGCCCAGTTGCGCGACCGGCTCCTGCGGGCCGGCGAGGCGCGCGCGGAGGTCGGGGAGGTCGGCGCTGCGAGGTAGGCCGCGTTCTCGTGGCGATCGTATCTAAGCGGCCCCCCTGCAAAATGCTGTAGAACTTCCCCTAGTGCCTGGAGGTTGAGGCGCCCGCGGGAGGGGTACCCGGTCGGCGCGCCGGTCGCAGTGATTTCAGTCCGCGTCGACCCAGCGGAGGTTTCGCAGTGCCGGATGCCAGTTGGCGCGCTCTTCCGCGCGCCGCCACAGTCGTTGCGCTGCTCTTAATCCTCGCCTTCCCGGCGGGAGCGATGGGGGCCGACCGCTCGCCTCTCTACGACACCGAGCTCGTCTCGCGGGCAGCCGGCGGCGGATTCCCGAACGGACCGTCGCGCAACGCCGTGATCTCCCAGGACGCGCGCCGCGCCCGGGCGATCGCCTTCGAGTCGGATGCCTCGAACATCGTCGCCGGCGACGCCAACGGCATGACCGACGTCTTCGTCATCGATCGGGCGGGCGGGGGCGACACCGGGTCGCCGTGGCGGGGCGGCCCCACCCGGCTCGCCTCCCGCGGGATCAACGGCCCGGCCAACGGCCGCTCCTACGCGCCCGCGGTCGACGGCGACGCGAGCTCGTCCGGGCCGCTGGAAGAGACGGCGCCGAGCTGCGTTGCCTTCATCTCCGAGGCGTCGAACCTCGTCCCCGGGGATACCAACGGGAAGCCGGACGCCTTTGTGTTCGTCCTGAAGACGGGCGCCGTCGCGCGGATCTCGGTGGGCGCCGACGGCCGTCAGTCCGACGGCGCGACCTACGACGTGGCGGTGGACGGCGACTGCGAGCGTGCCGCGTTCACCTCGGACGCGACGAACCTCACCCAGGCCGCGCAACCTCGGCCCCCGGCTCCGGCTCCTCGTTCGGCCGGAGACGAAAACCACCCAAACTACCGCTCGGCCGCGACCGACGCGCCACCGCCGAGGGTAAAGCAGGTCTACGTCAAGATCATGCAGGCAAAGCGCCCGGGCGACCGAGGGCGAGTGGGGCTCACCTTCCTGGCCTCCGCGTCGGATGCGGGCGTGCCAGGCGACAAAGACTCCTACGACCCCTCGTGGTCGCTGCGCACCGACCAGGTGCTCGCCTTCACCTCGGCCGCGACGAACCTCGATCCCGGGCGCGACGCCAACGGGTTCGCCGACGTCTACGTCAACGCCATGACCCGTTCGCTGGATACCAGCGTCCGGGTCGTCTCGGTCAACGCGAGCGGGCAGGCCGGAAACGGCCCGTCGACGGAGGGGGCGGCGTCGGATCAGAGCTGCAGCGTCGTCTTCGCCACCCAGGCGACCGACATCCTCGAGGGAGACGACGGCCCCACCTCGGACATCGCGCGCGCCGACATCCGCAGCTTCCTGCGCTCCAAGGGGGTTCTTCGCCGAGACCCCGACGGCTGTCGGAAGATCGAGGGCACGGCGGCGTCTCGCGCCGACAGCGTGCGGGTCATCCCCGTGGCGCGCGGGAACGGCCCGTCGACCCAGCCCGAGGCGGCCGGCGGGGGCGACTACGTGGTCTTCGCTTCTGACGCGACCGGGTTTCCCGGCGTCGTTCCGACGCTCGGCGACGGCAACGGGGTGGGCGATGCCTTCCTGTGGAGCGGCCGCCGCGACGTGGTCCGCCTGCAGTCCGCGAAGGCCTCGAGGTACGGAATAAACCGGCAGCTCGCGCTGCCTTCCACGAACCCGTACCCCAGCCAGCGGATCAACTACATCCTCTTCGAGACGCGCGATCCCTTCGCCGACCAGGCCTTCGTCGAGGCGCGCAAGCCCGAGTGGCTGCGCAACGTAGGCGGGATTCTAAGCGCGGCCAGGGGCATCGCGGCCTTCAATCAGGTCTACATGCGCTACCTGGGTCCGAAGGACGCCGAGGCTGCCCGCTGAGCGCGTCCCGAGCTTGAGCGCACGACCGCGTTTCTCCTATCTGCGTCCGTTTGCTGAAGGCCGCGGGGGTCTGTTGCCGAATTGAGATTGAAAAGGTGCCGCGCGCAACGGACACCCGGGTCGGCAACACGTAATTTCAGGTCACTTCGCCAGTTGAGGGCGAAACGGCCAGGAGAGATCAGATGACCAACCTCAAGCGCATCGAGTGGTACGGCGGGACCAGCGCCCACGCAAACCAGCAGCGGGCCGCCTCTCCCAGCGCGACTTCGTCCGGGCCTTCCCTGCTTCGCTCGGGGGTCGGGAGCCGCCGCCTGTGGGACGAGCCCGTGCGGGTCGAACAGCGCGACCGGCGCCGCTGAGCGCCGCTTCAGATCAGGTCTTCGCGGCGAGCTGCCCGCACGCGGCGGCGATGTCGCGGCCGCGCGTGAGGCGGACGGTCGCCCCGAGGCTCCGCTGCACGAGGGCGTCGCGGAACGCGTCGATCGCCTGTCGGCTCGAGGCGCGGTAGGGCGAATCGGTCGGGTTGTAGGGGATGAGGTTGACCTTGAAGACGCGCGGATCGAGCGCCTCGGCAAGCGCGACCGCCTGCTCGTAGCGGTCGTTGACCCCGCCGAGCATCACGTACTCGACGAAGACCATCCGCCGCTTGGCGTCGTAGTGGCGCCGGCAGGCCTCGAGCACCTCGGCGAGCGGGTAGCGCTCGTTGACCGGCATGAGCTCTGAGCGCAGCGCGTCGTCGGCGGCGTGGAGGGACAGGGCGAGCCGGATCGGCGGGGGAGAGGCGGCCAGGCGCTCGATGCCGGGGATCCAGCCGACGGTCGAGATCGCGGTGCGCCGGTGGGCTATCCCGAGGTCGGGCAAACGCCCGCAGGCGGCCAGGACGGCGTCGAGGTTGAGCATCGGCTCGCCCATCCCCATGAACACGCCATGGTCGATTGCGCCAAGCCTGCGGAAGTGCAGCGCCTGGTCGAGGATCTCCGAGGCGGTCAGGTTCCGCCCGAAGCGCATCGCCCCGGTCGCGCAGAACGTGCAGGTCAGCGGGCACCCCGACTGCGAGCTCAGGCACACCGAGCGCCGGCCGTCCCGGTAGAGCATGAGCACCGCCTCGACCGGCCGGCCGTCGCCGGTGCGAAAGAGGGCCTTGACCGTCCCGTCGCTCGCCCGGGCTTCGGAGTCGAGGGTGAGCGAGGAGAAGGGCACCTCAGCGGCGAGGCGGCCGCGCAGCGCGAGCGGCAGCTCGGTCATCTCCTCGTAGCCGGCGGCCCCGCCCGCGGTGCGGGCCCATACCTGGCGCGCGCGGAAGCCGGGCTCGCCCGCGGAGGCCAGCGTTTCTTCGAGCTTCGCGAGGTCCATGCGAGAAAAAGGTAGCCGCGGGCGCCTCGACGGCGCGCGGGCGGGTAGGCTCGCTCGTCGTGCGGCTCGCGAAGTACCTGGCCCACGCGGGGATCGCGTCACGGCGCGCTGCCGAGCGCATGGTCGTCGAAGGTCGCGTGACCATCGAGGGCGAGGTCGTCACCGACCCGGCGCGCGGCGTCGAGGGCACCGAGGAGATCGCCTTCGAGGGTCGCAGGATCGACGGCGTCGAGGCACGGGTCGTCTACGCGCTCAACAAGCCCGGCGGCGTGGTCTCGACCGCCCGCGATCCCCAGGGCCGGCCCACGGTGACAGAGCTCGTGCCCGCCGACGCGCGCCTCTACCCGGTTGGTCGGCTCGACGCCGACGTCACCGGCCTCCTCCTTCTCACCAACGACGGCGACCTGGCCAATCGCTTGAGCCACCCCAGCTTCGAGGTAGGTCGGGTCTACCGCGCGACCGTCCGCAACGGGCCCGTGCGCGAGCGCGCCCTGCGCGCCCTGCGCGGCGGGGTCGAGCTCGACGACGGGATCAGCGCGCCGGCCCGGGCGCGCCGGGTCGCGCCCGACGTCATCGAGCTCGGGATCCACGAGGGCCGCAAGCGCCAGGTCAAGCGCATGTGCGCCGCCGTGGGCCACCCGGTCTTGGGGCTCGAGCGGATCGCCTTCGGGCCGCTGGCGCTCGAGGGCCTGGCGAGCGGCAAGCACCGGCGGCTGACCGACGAGGAGGTCGCGGGGCTGCGCGACGCGAGCAGGCGCCCCCGACCGGGCCACTTGCGAGAATCCCGGCGCTGATGCGCCTCTTCGCCCTCCGCGGCGCCGTCTCGGTGCCGAGCAACGACGCGCCCGCGATCCTCGAGGCGACCGAGCGGCTGATGCGCGAGATCATCGACCGCAACGACCTCGCGATCGACCAGATGGTCAGCTGCATCTTCACGACCACCCCCGACCTCGACGCTGAGTTCCCGGCCGTGGCCGCCCGGAACGTCGGGCTGAGCACCGTCCCCCTGTTGTGCGCCCGCGAGATGTCGGTCCCGGCCGCGCTGCCGCGCATCATCAGAGCGCTCGTCCACTACTACGCCCCCGAGGGCCACCAGCCGCGCCACTGCTACCTCGACGAGGCCCGAGTCCTGCGCCTCGACCTCGCCGGCGCACAGTAGCCTCTGAAGCCTGATGGCCCTGGAGTTCGCGCAGGCCACCCGCCGCATTCCGGTCTATCCGGCGGCCGACGGGTACTCGCTCTCGTCCGACGTGGCCATGCTCGCCTCCAACGAGTCGCCGTTCGCTCCACTGTCTGAGGCCGTCGAGGCGGCGAGCCGCGCGCTGGCCTCGACCAACCGCTACCCCGACCCCACCAACATCCGGCTTCGCCGCGCGCTGTCGGATCGCTACGGGGTGCCGGCCAAGCGCATCGCGATCGGAAACGGCTCGTGCGACGTCCTCCTTGCCGCCGGCGAGGCGCTGCTCGAGCCGGGCGCCGAGATCGTCTACGCGTGGCCGTCGTTCTCCATGTACCCGCACCTCGCCGCCGCGACCGGGGCCACCGCGATCGCCGTCGCGCTCGACGGCGAGGACCGCCATGACCTCGACGGCATGGCCCGCGAGGTGACGGTCGCGACCCGCATGCTGGTCGTCTGCAACCCGAACAACCCGACGGGCACAGCGCTCGCCTTCGCGGACATCGAGCGGCTGCTCGGCCAGGTGCCGAGCCACGTCGCGGTCGTCGTCGACGAGGCGTACTGCGAGTTCTCGACGCTGGAGGACCCCGACGCGAGCATCGACCTACTCGACGCGCACCCAAACCTCGTCCTCCTGCGCACCTTCTCGAAGGTCTACGGCCTGGCCGGCATGCGGGTCGGCTTCGCGCTGTGCGGCGCCGAGGAGCTTCGGATCGCGGTCGACCAGGTCCGCCAGCCGTTCTTCTGCAACGCCGCCGCCCAGGCGGCGGCGACGGAGGCCCTGCGCCACCAGGACGAGGTGGTCCGCCGCGTCGAGCGGACGATCGCCGCGCGCCTCGAGCTCGAGGAGGGCTTGGGGCGCCTCGGGCTCGAGCCGACCGAGTCGCACGCGAACTTCGTCTGGTTCGACCTGGGCGAGGATCGCGACGAGGCCGAGATCGTCCACGGCCTCGCCGAGCGCAAGGTCCTGGTCCGCGCCGGCGCCGCCCTGGGCCGCGAGGGCGCCCTCCGGGTGACCTGCGGCACCCAGCAAGAGAACCGCCGCTTCCTCGCGGCCCTGCGCGACCTGCTCTGAAGCGATCGCATCACAGGCGGGTTCCTGCTCCGCTGTCCTGCCCTGACTGCGTATAGCGACACCAGGCAGGACAGCGCCGCAGTCTTTCAGCCCGGTGGACGCGGGTCCGGCTGTCTGCTACACATCATCACGCATGCGAACGGGCACCCACACGACCGACTCTTACAGCACGGTCGCACAACGCGACACGTCGGTCCGCGCCTTCGCCTTCGAGTACGTCTACGCCGCCTGGCGATTTAGCTAGGCGCTCGGTCGGCTGAGGCAGCCGTCCGCAACGGGCCCTCTGGGCCGAGCGCCGTCTCAACGGGCACTGATCGCCCGCAGGCCGTACCGACGTAGACCCGACGAGCGCGCGAAAGGACAGGCAGCATGAGGACCGTGACCAGCACCGAACGTCAGGGGCGGAAGCAATGCCCGTGAGCCCCACCACCCAGGTCGAGCAGATCCGCGACCTGCGCATCGCACAGGCCGTCCCCCTTCAGGCTCCGGCGCTGGTCTTCGACGAGCTGCCCCTGGGCCAGGGTCGGGCGGAGACCGTCCGGGAGGCAAGGGCCGACATCGCGAGCATCCTCGACCGCACCGACGATCGGCTGCTCGTCGTCGTCGGGCCCTGCAGCGTTCATGACCCCGACGCCGCGCTCGACTACGCCCGGCGCCTGAGCGCGGTGGCCGCAACGCTGCGGGACGACCTCTGCATCGCGATGCGCGTCTACTTCGAGAAGCCGCGGACCACCACCGGCTGGAAGGGCATGATCAACGACCCGCATCTGGACGGGTCCTACGACGTGAACACCGGCCTGCACCTGGCGCGCAAGCTGCTCCTCGAGGTGATCGACCTGGGACTTGCGGTGGGCTGCGAGTTCCTCGACCCGATCACCCCGCAGTACATCTCCGATGCGGTCGCCTGGGGAGCGATCGGCGCGCGCACGACGGAGAGCCAGATCCACCGGCAGCTCGCCTCGGGCCTCTCGATGCCCGTCGGGTTCAAGAACCGCACGGACGGCAACATCGGCGTGGCGGTGGACGCCGTCCGCGCCGCCGCGGCACGGCACGCGTTCGCGGGCATAGACGTCGACGGCACGCCGGCCATCCTCCACACCCGCGGCAACCAGGCGTGCCACGTGATCCTGCGGGGCGGATCCGGGGCGCCCAACTACGCCGCCGCGACGGTCCAGGCCGCGCTCGAGATGCTGCGGGGCGCCGGTCTGCCCGAGCGCCTGATCATCGACGCCTCCCACGACAACAGCGGAAAGGACCCCGCACGCCAGCCCGTGGCCGCCGCCGACGTGGCCGGGCAGCTTGCCGACGGCAACGGGGCGATCGTCGGCATGATGCTCGAGTCCTTCCTCGTCGAGGGGCGCCAAGCGCTCGCCGTGGGAGCGCCCTTGACCTACGGGCAGTCGATCACCGACGCATGCATGGCGTGGGAGGAGACCCAGGAGGTCCTCGAGCAGCTTGCCGCGGCGGTCCGCGACCGGCGCAGCGCCGGTTGACGGCCGCGGGTCCGACCGTCGTGAAGCGATCGGCGCAGCGCCGGTTGACGGGCGCGAGCTGGGCCCGGTGAACGTCGCCGTCGTCGGCGTCGGCTTGATCGGCGGCTCGATCGGGCTCGCCGCGCGCGAGCGGCTCGAGGCCCGGGTGTTGGGCTGGGATCCCGCGCCCGGAGTGCTCGAGCAGGCTCTCGACCGCGGCGCGGTCGACGTGGCGTGCACGTCGTTGCACGCCTCGCTCGACGGCGCCGAGATGGCCTTCGTCGCTCCGCCAGTGGGCGCGCTCGCAGACGCGGTCGGCGCCGTCCTCGCGGCGGCCGGCCCGGAATGCGTGATCACCGACGTGGGCTCGACCAAGCAGGCCGTCGTCGCCGCCCACCAGGACCCCCGCTTCGTCGGCGGCCACCCCCTCGCGGGCGCGGAGACCGCCGGGGTCGCCGCGGCCCGTCCAGACCTCTTCGATGGCGCGACCTGGTACCTGACCCCGACCGCGACGACCTCGGGGCTGCTCTTCGAGCGCCTGCACCGCTGCCTGGCCAAGCTCGGAGCCCAGCCGACGGCGATCGACGCCGAGACCCACGACCGCTTGATGGCCTCGGTCTCCCACCTGCCCCACGTGCTCGCCAACGTGCTTGTCGGCCAGGCCGCCCGGGCCCTCTCGGAAGAGGACGAGCGCCTGCCCGCAACCGGGCCGAGCTTTCGCGACGCGACCCGGGTCGCCGGCGCCAACAGCGCGATCTGGACCGACATCTACCTCTCGAACCGAGAGGCGCTCGTAGGGCAGATCGACGACGCCGTCGCCCGCCTGGGGGAGGTCCGTGCGGCGCTCGAAGCGGCCGACGGCGCCGCGGTCACCGCCTGGAACGACGAGGCGGCGGAGCACCGACGGCGCCTGCTGGAAGGCCAGCTCGCGGGGGGCGCCACCCACGAGCTGCGCGTCTCGGTCCCCAACCAGCCGGGCGTCGTGGCCCGGATCGCGCTCGAGTTGGGCCGCTCCGGTGTCAACATCACCGACATGGCCCTCTACCCGGCCCCCGACATGCGCGAGGGCGTCGTCGCCCTCTGGATCGCCGGAGAGGAACCGGCCGCGCGCGCGCAGGAGCTCGTCGCGGGTCTCGGCTTCCCGGTCGCGCGCCCATGAGTCAAACCGCACGCTTCCACCCGGCCGGTCCGCTCAGAGGAAGCGTCACCCCGCCGCCGGACAAGTCGCTCTCCCACCGGGCCGCGCTCATCGCCGCCATGCACCGCGGGCCCGTGGTCGTCCGCAACTACCTCGACGCCGGCGACACCAACAGCACGCTCGGAGCCCTGCGCGACCTCGGAACGCGCGTCGAGAGCCGTCCGGACGAGCTGCTCGTGCGCGGGATCGGCCTGCGCGGCCCCCAGACGGTCGAGGAGCCGATCGACGTCGGGAACTCCGGCACGCTCATGCGCCTCCTGCCCGGCTGGCTCGCTTCCCAGGCGGGAGGCTCGTGGACGCTCGACGGCGACGCCTCGATCCGCCGCCGGCCCGTCGACCGGATCGCCGAGCCGCTCGAGATGATGGGTGCCCGGCTCGAGGCCGCGGAGGGTCGCTTTCCTCCGTTCACCGTGCATGGGAGCCGCCTGAGGGCCGTCGACTACGTCCAGCCCCAGGCCTCCGCCCAGGTCAAGTCGTGCGTGCTCCTCGCCGGCCTGCTGGCTGAAGGCGAGACCGGCGTGGTAGAGCCCGCCCGCAGCCGCGACCACACCGAGCGCCTCCTGCTCCGCGCCGGCGTGGCGGTTCGGCGAGACGGCTCGGCCGTGCACGTCTCCAGCGCCGACGAGCTCGGCCTGGAGGCGATCGACGTCCCCGGCGACCTCTCGTCGGCCGCCTTTCTCATCGCCGCCGGGATTCTCGTCCCCGGCTCGCGCCTGGTCCTGCGAGACGTGGGCGTCAACTGGACGCGGACGGGCTTCCTGCGCATCGCCGAACGGATGGGGGCGGTGATCGGCGGCGACCGCGAGGAGCCGCCCCGAGGCGACGAGATCCCGTGGTCAGAGCCGGTGTCCGACCTCGACGTCGCGGCGGGGCCCCTCGTCGGCACGACCGTGGGCCCAGAGGAGGTCCCGCTCGCGATAGACGAGCTTCCGCTCGTCGCGCTGCTGGGCTGCTTCGCCGAGGGCGAGACCGTCGTGACCGGAGCCGCGGAGCTCAAGGTCAAGGAGTCCGACCGCATCGGGGCCGTGGTCGACGGACTGCGCGGCCTGGGAGCGCTGATCGAGGCCACCGAGGACGGCTTCGCTGTCACCGGGACGGGCGGTCTGGGTGGAGGGGTGCTCGACTCGAGGGGCGACCACCGGCTGGCGATGCTCGGAGCCGTGGCCGGCCTCGCTTCGCGCGATGGCGTGCAGGTCGTCGGGATGGACGCAGCCGCGGTCTCCTACCCGCAGTTCCACGAGCACATCGGCGCGCTGGCCTAGGGCAGGGGGACGCGTGGTCATCGCGATAGACGGCCCGGCGGGCGCCGGCAAGTCCACGGTGGCGCGCGCCGTGGCGGCGCGGCTGGACTTCACCTACCTCGACTCGGGCGCCATGTACCGGTGCGTCGCGCTGGCGGCCCGCGAGCGCGGCGCGCAGCCGGCGGGCGTCGCCGACGGGCTCTCCATCGAGCTCGGCGAACGCGTCGTGCTCGACGGGCGCGACGTCAGCGAGGCGATCCGGACGCGCGAGGTCGGGGAGCTGGCCTCCCTCGCGGCGGCGGACCCCGCGGTCAGGCGGGCGATGGTGGCCAAGCAGCGCGAGCTCCTCGCGGAGGGCGACTGGGTCGCCGAGGGCCGCGACATCGGCACCGTCGTGAAGCCCGACGCCGAGGTCAAGGTGTTCCTCGAGGCCAGCCCCGAGGAGCGCGCGCGGCGCCGGGCCTCAGAGCTCGGTGCCGATCCCCGGACCGTCCTCGCCGAGCAGGCCATGCGCGACGAGCGCGACCGAACTCGGACCGACAGCCCGCTCGCCGCCGCGAGCGACGCGACGATGCTGGACACCACCGGTCTCTCGATCGACGAGGTCGTCGAGCGGATCGCGGCGCTGGCGCGAGCGAGCGGTTGAGCCAAACCGCCCGGCGCGCGGTTATACTCGATGGTATGACCTATAAGGTGGGACCGAAGGGGCAGGTGGTGATCCCGAAGGACGTTCGCCTTCGGCTCGGCATCCACCCGGGCGACGAGGTAGTCGTCGAGGAAGTGGACGGTGAGGTCCATATCCGGCCCAACGCCCGCCAGATTCGGTTGCTCGGTCTTCTGGCCGACGTGCCCGGAGGCGGGACGGACGCGCTGGAGGCGACTCGCCGGGAGGATCGCGAGCTCGAGGCGCGCAAGCTCCGAAGGCTGCTCTCCTGACCGCCGTCCTCGATGCGTGGGCGCTCGTGGCCGTGCTCAAGGAGGAACCTGCCGGGCCTCGGGTGGAGCGCAAGATCGAGAGCGGTCAGGCGATCGTGTCGTCGATAAACCTCGGGGAGGCCTACTACAGCCTCGCCGGCAAGCTCCCCGTCTCCGAGGAGGGCCGCGTCCGTGCCGCGATCTCGGCGCTGCGCGACCGCGTGACGCTCGACGAGCCCGACTGGCCGCTCGTGCTCTCAGCTGCCCAGCTCAAGGCGCGAAACGCGATCTCCTACGCGGATTCCTTCTGCGTCGCCACCGCGCGACGGCATCGCGTCCCGTTGTGGACGGGCGATCCTGAGATCATCGCGCTGGCCGAACTGGTCGACGTCGTCGACCTTCGAGAGGAGCCATGAAAGTCGCGGTCCTCGGCTACCCGAACGTCGGCAAGAGCTCGCTGGTCAACCGGCTGACCGGCTCGCGCGAGGCGGTCGTCCACGAGCGGGCCGGTATCACTCGAGACCGCAAGGAGCTCCAGACCGACTGGAACGGCAAGCGCTTCACGCTGATCGACACCGGCGGGGTCGACCTCGACGATCGCGACGAGATGGCCCAGTCGATCCAGGAGCAGGCCCGCGCGGCGCTCGCCGACGCGCAGGCGGCACTGCTGGTGGTCGATGCGCGCGCCGGCGTGCGACCGGGCGACGAGGAGCTCGCCGACCTGCTGCGCCGCTCCGATCGCCCCGTCGTCGTCGCCGCCAACAAGTGCGACGACCCCGCCGCCGCGCCGCTCGCCGCCGACTTCCACCGGCTCGGCCTCGGCGAGCCGGTCGCCGTCTCCGCGACTCAGGGCCTTGGCACCGGCGACCTCCTCGACCGCATCGTCGAGCTGCTCGGAGACGACGAGCCCGAGCCGGACCCGGCCGTGAGGCTTGCGGTCATCGGGCGCCCGAACGTCGGGAAGTCCTCGCTGGTCAACCGGCTGGCCGGCGAGGAGCGGGTGATCGTCTCCGAGCGGGCAGGGACGACGCGCGATGCGATCGACCTGCGCCTGGAGGTCGAGGGCCGGCCGTTGGTGGTCGTCGACACCGCGGGTCTTCGCCGGCAGGGCAAGGTCGGGGAGTCCGTCGAGTACTACACCTCGCTTCGCTCCCGGCGAGCGGCGGAACGGGCCGGCGTCGCAGTCGTCGTGTGCGACGCGCAGGACGGGGTCACCGCGCAGGACCTCCGGGTCGCCGAGCTGGCGATGCAGAGCGGATGCGCGACGGTGCTCGCGCTCAACAAGTGGGACCTCGCCGACGAGCTCGACCTCGAGCACGAGCGCGCGCGGGTCCTGCGCAAGCTGCGCCTGCGCCCGCGGGTGCTCACCGTCAGCGCGCGGACGGGCCGCGGGGTGCTTCGCCTGGCGCGCGACGCGCTCTCGCTCGCCGACCGGGCCGCGGGTCGGATCCCCACCGCCGAGCTCAACCGCTTCCTCGCCGAGCTCGTGGCCGCCCGCCAGCCGCCGGCGCGCCAGGGGAGGCGGCTGAAGCTTCTCTACATAAGCCAGATCGAGACCTCGCCGCCGCGGTTCGCGGTCCAGGTCAACACCCGTGCACGGCTGACGCGCGACTACGCCTACTTCCTCGAGAACCGCCTGCGCGACCGCTACCGGCTGGAGGGTGTGCCGCTGGTGATCGACTTCGCTGAGCGTCAGGAGCGCCGGCGCGACGACGGCCGCAGGCGCGAAGCGGGAGCGCGGGGGTGAGCGGCGAAGGGGTCGGCGGCGCGGGCGAGCCCGTGGCGGATGAGCCGGCGCGCACCGACGAGACGCCACGCGCCGAAAAGCGGCCCGCGCGCCGGCCTTCCGGGGTCGTCGAGCGCCGCCGCCGCCGCCTGCTCGTCGCCTTGCTCACCGTGGGAACGCTCGGCGTCGGGGTGCTCGCACTCTCGACGCTGCTCGGGCGCGAGGACGCCGACGAAAAGGGCGGCGGCGGCCCCGCGCCCGCGGCGCGGGCGGCCACGCTCGTGCCGGGCGACGCCCTCGCCTACCTCCACTTGTCAACCGACCGCGACCGTCCGTCCGTCGAGCGGGCGCTCGAGCTGGCCGAGGGCTTCCCAAGCTGGCCGGGCCTGCGCGATGGTCTGATCGCCCGCCTCGGGGGGGCGGGCGGCCCCCAGGCCGCCTCAGAGCTCGAGGGGTGGATAGGCGACGAGGCGGCCTTCGCGCTCCTGGACACGCGCGGCGAAAGGGCCGACTCACTGGTCCTCATCGAGGTCGGCGACCGCGCTCGAGCGCTGCGCTACCTCGAGCGCCGGACCGGGAAGCCGCTCGGCCAGACGCCCTACAAGGGCACCGTGATACGCGCCTACCGAACGACGCGGGCCGCCTTCACGAAGCGCTTTCTCGCGCTCGGTCCGGCCGCGTCCGTCCGCAAGGCGATCGATCTCCAGGCCGGTGGCGGCGCCTCGCTGGCGGCCAGCCCGGCCTATCGCAAGGCGGCGGCGGGGCTTCCCACCGGGAGGGTCGCCGACGCCTGGCTCTCGACCGACGGGGTCCGGCGCGTACTCGCGCCCGCCGGCGGCCTCCTCGGGGTGGCCGGCCAGCTGCTGGATCGCCCGGGCCTCGCCGGCGTCGCGGGGGCGGTCGCGCCCGACGGCGACGGGGCCCGCGTGACGACGAAGAGCCTCCTGGGCCCGGGCGCCCCGCCGCAGCCGGCCCCGTTCCGGGCAAGCCTGCTCTCCGACGTTCCGGCCGACGCCATCGCGATGCTCGAGACAACCGGCTTAGATCGGCTGGCGTCGCGGCTGCTCGGGCTTCCGGGCGGCGGACCCGCCGGCTTCGGGGCGGCCTTCGCCCGCCTCAAGGCAGCCCTCGAGCGCCGTACCGGCGTCGACCTCAACGCCCAGGTCCTCCCGCTCCTGCGCGACGAGGCGGCCATCTCGATCGCCGCCGCCCTGCCCGTCCCGGTCGTCACGATCGTCGCCCGCACACGCGACGAGCAGCGCACGCGCGAGGCGCTCGCCAACCTCCAGCTCCCACTCGCGCGCCTGCTTCAGGCACCCGGCGCGGGGCAGGAGTCGACCGGCGCCCTCGCGGCGTTTCGCCCCCTTCGCCTGGCGGGCGCCGACGCCTACCAGCTCGACGTCCAGCCCGGCTTCAGCCTGGTCTACAGCGTCGCCGACGGCAAGCTCATCGCCTCTACCAGCGCCCGGGGAGTCGAGGCCGCGCGCGAGGCGACGGACCCGCTCGCCGACACCGAGGGCTTCAAGACCGTCGTGCCGGACCGCGATTCAAGGATCACGTCGCTAACCTTCCTCGACTTCAATCAGCTCCTCGGGCTGGGCGAGCAAGCCGGGCTCGCCGACGACCGAAGCTTCGCGCGGTACCGCAAGGACCTGCGCAAGCTCGGGGCGGTCGGCGCCTCCACGTCGACCGAGGGGACCACTACGAGCGCGGAGATCGTCTTCGAGATCAGATGACCCAGCTGTCCGACAACGAGTACCTGTTCACCTCCGAGTCCGTCACGGAGGGCCATCCAGACAAGATCGCCGACCAGATCTCCGACGGCGTCCTCGACGCCGTCATGCGCGAGGATCCCTACGGCCGCGTGGCGTGCGAGACGCTCGTCAACACGGGCCTGGTCGTCGTGTCAGGCGAGATCTCCACCGAGACCTACGTCGACATCCAGGACATCGCGCGCGAGACGATCCGCCGCATCGGCTACACGGACGCCGATCTGGGCTTCTCGGCCGACTCCTGCGCGGTGATCAACGCGATCGACAAGCAGTCGCCCGACATCGCCCAGGGCGTCAACTCAGCGCTCGAGGCGCGCACCGATCCCGCCGACGAGGATCTGCTCGATGTGGCGGGGGCGGGCGACCAGGGGATGATGTTCGGCTACGCGACGCGCGAGACGCCCGAGCTCATGCCGATGCCGATCGCGCTGGCCCACAAGCTCGCGCACCGCCTGGCGGAGATCCGGCGGGCTGAGGTCATGCCCTACCTGCGCCCGGACGGCAAGACCCAGGTCACCGTGCGCTATGAGAACGGCATGCCGATCGAGATCGAGAAGATCCTCATCTCGACCCAGCACCGCGACGGAGCCGACGTCGACATGCTCATCCGTCCCGACCTGTGGGAGCACGTCGTCCATCCGGTGCTCCCCGCCGAGCTCTACGACGAGCGAAAGCTCAACACGCGCAAGAACTTCCTGGTCAACCCGACCGGGCGCTTCGTGATCGGCGGGCCCGTGGGCGACTGCGGCCTGACCGGGCGCAAGATCATCGTCGACACCTACGGGGGCATGGCCCGCCACGGCGGCGGCGCCTTCAGCGGCAAGGACCCGTCGAAGGTCGACCGCTCTGCCGCCTACGCCGCACGCTATGTGGCCAAGAACGTGGTGGCGGCCGGGCTGGCCGACCGCTGCGAGGTACAGGTCGCCTACGCGATCGGCGTCGCCCATCCGGTCTCGGTGATGGTCGAGACCTTCGGCACCGAGAAGATCGCGCGGTCACGGATCGCGGAGCTGGTCGACAAGCACTTCGACCTGCGGCCCGGCGCGTTTCGCGAGGAGCTCAAGCTCCACCGGCCGATCTTCCAGAAGACCGCGGCCTACGGCCACTTCGGCCGCGAGGACCACGACTTCACCTGGGAGAAGACCGACAAGGCCGACGCCCTGCGGGCGGACGCGACCGCGGAGCGCGCCTCGGTCTAGTACTGGCGGCCATCCTCCGGCCCGTCGCCGCGCCCGGCTGCGAGGTCCGACTGGGACTCGCTCTGGGCGCGGTCCACGGCCCGCACCACGTCCTCGGGCTGCGCGACCCCCGCGAAGGTGAAGTCGAAGTCGCCGCTGCCGGCGGTGTCGAAGTCGACGGTTCCCACCTGGAGGACGCGTTGGAGCACCGACTGATTGGTGTTGACGTTCTGCACGCGGTGCAGCGAGGCCTCCTGCGTGCGCCGAGCGACGATCCCGCGCTTGATGTGCAGGCGCCGGTTGGTGATCGTGTACGTGGTCCCGATCCGCCTGAGCAGGCCGACGAGGATCACCACCGCGAGGAGGGCGACGAAGCCGATTGCCGCGCCGCCGGAGCCCGCCACGAGAAAGGCGACGGTACCGGCGATGGCCGCGACCACGAGCCCGACCATGTAGAAGCCGAGAATCGAGCGCCAGGAAGGGTGGCCCTCGAAGAGGACGTGCTCGTTGCCGGCGAGGTCCATCGGTGTTCGGAGCTTAGGAGCAAACCGATCGGCCGCGGGAATTTCCTACCCGTTCCTGCCGCGGGTCCGCGTTCCACCACCGGCCTTAGTCATCCGTGATCCGCTCTTCGACTTCGCCGGCAGGGTCGCGTCGAAGCATGGCTTCGATCTGCCGGTGGCGGGCACCGTCCGGGGTGCGTTGGTGGTTGTGCCGGTACCACTCCAGAGCGGTGCGGTTGTAGGTAGTGTCGCGCTGCTCGGGATCGGCCCCGTGGGCGAGGAGATGTCGAATGCCGGCAACCCTGCCGTTCATAGCCGCCACGCGCAGCGCCTGGCGCCCCCACCGCAGGTCAACGGCGTCGACCGGTGTTCCGGCCTCTATGAGCCGATCGATGACAGCGAGCCGCTCGTGATCGGCTGCCATCACCAGCGCGCGGATGCGGTCCTGCAACGGTGTGTCCGCGCTCAGCCAACCGGTCAAGTCTCCGGCCGCCGCAGCCTCGGCAATGCTGTCGACGCGGGCCCTGCCCGCGACGAGGACGTCGACGACGTCGGTCATGCCGAACACCGCCGCGTGCAGCAGCGCGGTACCGCCGGGAACGCCGCCGGCGGTGGCCGAAGCGGTGGCGTCGAGCTCGGCGCCCGCGGCGATGAGCACCCGGGCAACCTCGACATCGCCGTAGCTCGCAGCGGTGATCAGCGGCGTCTCGGAGTCCGCGGGATCCCCGTCTACGGGGGCGCCGGCATCCAACAGCGCCCGGGCGACCGCGCCGGTGCCGGGAAGGTCCCGCCATCTGTCTCGCGCCGTGTCATAGCGAAGCATGGCCACGTACCCGAGTGGGGTCGCCCCAAGGGGGT
>JAABUS010005223.1_pt1 | contig 17376 bp, 18 predicted proteins | sample 5560161 | NCBI WGS metagenome assembly JAABUS01 (sample SAMN10711885, study PRJNA513376) | rock metagenome | isolation source: Antarctica rocks | place: Antarctica: Victoria Land, Trio Nunatak nord | collected 2016-01-04
TTTGATTTGTAAACTGGTGCTTTATCTAAAAAATCTTTGCTAAATTTTCTTTCCGGAATATCAATATAAGGTGATAATCGTGCATAATCTTCAGGTGTGACGGAATATATCTTTTGCAAGTCTTCCTTTTTATAAAACTTCCCTCCTTTCGATTCATAGTTTTTGATCACTTTAATCTGCCTTTCACTTAAACCCAATTTTTTCCATAATTCGTCCGGCAGATGGTTTGGGTTAAATGCAAAATATTCGGCCTTCAATTTTACCTAGTTAAAAGAAGCATGTTTGGAATAATCAGCTTTATCATATTTCCGATCATATGCTGGCTGTTCTTCAGTTGCATCAGCCAAAACTTTCTGTGCTTCTTTTATCCTGGAAAAATCTACTTGCTTTTGCTCTTTAAATAATTGATAAACATCTGGTGCAAGCAATACAATCAATATTAATGCTGCTAAAAAAAGCATTCCATTCCACTCCTTTTTAGTAATTGCAAAGTAGTTTTTAACCGCCGAAAGCATACAACTTTAGTTTAGGTTAGAAATCTAAGTATAATTATATGATATTTACTTTTTAAATTGAATTTTAAACAGCGTTGTATCGGATGAAAGTAATTACCAAAGAAGAATTTGCTAAGGCGACCAAAATTGATAAGTTGAAAATGCCCGGCTTGGCTACTTTTTTAATGGAAATTATGAAGATCAATGATGTGAACAAATTGTTTGCACAAGCTCAGCCAAAACAAGGGCCGGAATTTGTAGATGCCATTTTGGAAGGTATGGGTGTTGAAATAGAATTTGATCCTGCCGAGCTGAAAAACATTCCGACTTCCGGCGGTTTTGTTGCAATTGCCAATCATCCGTATGGTGGCGTGGAAGGAATGGTTTTACTAAAAATCTTGTGCATGGTAAGGCCGGATGCCAAACTGATGGCTAATTTTTTACTCAAAAAAATACCTAACCTCAGTGATTATTTTATTGCGGTTAACCCTTTTGAAAATATTGAACATTCGTCCAGTATCAGCGGCCTCAAAAATACTTTAGAATTATTGCACGGAGGAACGCCGATCGGTATTTTTCCTGCCGGAGAAGTTTCTACCTACAAAATTGAAAATCAGGAAGTTACAGACAGACAATGGCATCCCGTTGTAGGAAAAATTATTGCCAGGGCAAAACTGCCGGTTGTGCCAATTTACTTTCATGGAAACAACGGATTACTTTTCAACTTGTTAAGTTTGATCCATCCGACATTGAGAACTGCGATGCTCCCGGCAGAACTGTTTAACAAAAAAGGACACAAAATTAAGTTGCGTATTGGCAAACCCATCAACCTGAATGAAGTGCCTTATGCAGGAAATACAACCAAACTATTAAATTTTCTTCGTGCCAAAACATACGCGTTAGGGACCGGACTGGAAGAAGATAAAAAGATTTTTAACCCAAGAAATCTGTTCAAAATAAAAGAAACGCCAGAACCAATCGTTTTACCTATAGCAGTAAATCTGATTGAAATTGAAGTAGAAACACTAAAAGAAAACTATTTAATTTGGGTCGAAAAGAACTACGAAGTTTATATTGCCCCACCGTCTCTTTTGCCCAATACAATTAAAGAAATTGGAAGATTGCGGGAAATCACTTTCCGTGAAGTTGGAGAAGGATCAAACAAAAGTTCCGACTTGGATGAGTATGATATTTATTATAACCATTTGTTTATCTGGGATATAGAAGCAAAAATGATTGTTGGTGCTTACCGGATTGGCAAAGGTGATGAAATTTATTACAGCATGGGCAAAAAAGGATTTTACACGGCTGAACTTTTTAAAATCAAAGGTGGCTTTACGCCGGTTTTGAAAAAAAGTTTAGAATTAGGGCGTTCTTTTATCCGCAGGGAATATCAGCAGAAACCGCTTCCTTTATTTTTACTTTGGAAAGGGATTTTAAAATATCTGATCGATAACCCGCGCTATCGTTATCTGATTGGCCCGGTAAGTATCAGCAACAGTTTTTCCAAATTCTCCAAATCTTTGATTGTGGATTACATCAGCAAAAACCATTTTGACCACGAAATGGCGCAATATGTAAAACCGCGCAAAAAGTTTAAAGTTGATTTTTCCAAGATTGATACTGAGCTTCTTTTAGCAGGTGAAAATTCATTTAAAGTTCTGGATAATTTAATCTCCGAAATAGAAACCCGGAACATGAAGATTCCGGTTTTGCTGCGGCAATATATTTCGCTCAATGCCAAGATCATCTGCTTCAACATTGATCCAAAATTTTCAGATTGTTTGGATGGATTTTTAGTTTTAGATCTGGAAAAAGTTCCGCATGAGATGTTGGAGAAATTAGGTAAGAATTTATAAGACATCGATACAATGCTTCTTTTAGCACACAAAAATTAATGTGCTAAAAGAAGCATGATGCAAAATCAGTATTTAACTTTGAATTTTTTCAACAAGAAACTTAATGTCCAAATTGGGCCTATCAGTACAAAATTCAATAATGTTTTTGGTAAATTATTTTTTGCAATAGTTTTATAACTAAAGTGATGAACGATTAGAGCCAACAATAAAATCACGCTAAACAACCCGCCCATTTGCACATTATTATTTATTTGCTTTTCTATAATCGAGATCAGATAAGTAAAAACCAGTGCTAAAAACAGCATCAGGTAAGACAACAATGGTGATAAATTGGAATAATAATAAATGCTAAAAGCGATTACAAAAGAAGCCCAATTGAAATAACTGTTGTACTGGCCAAGAAAATGCAAGTATGGAAATGGCAAAGCCCAGCACAAACCCAGAATGCTGAAATAGATTATAAATGCGCAAATCCCCTGGATAATTCTACTATTTAAACTTGGGTACTTTTTTGAATAATAATCAAAGTCAATATCAAGTTTTCGCAGCTGATCTTTTATTGGCATCTTCAATTTTAATTTTATAAAAAAAGCGATGAATAGTTCATCGCTTTTAATTTAGAATTTATACAAACTTATTTAGCAAAAGCAACTGATCTTGTTTCTCTGATCACAGTTACTTTAATTTGGCCGGGATAAGTCATTTCGGTTTGGATTCGGTTAGAAATGTCTGCAGCTAAAACTTCAGCTTGTCCATCAGTAATTTTTTCACTTTCTACCACAACCCGAAGTTCGCGGCCCGCCTGAATAGCAAAAGTTTTTTCCACACCCGGATAAGACAAAGCTAAAGCTTCCAAATCTTTCAAACGTTTAATATAACTTTCAACCACTTCACGGCGTGCGCCTGGCCGTGCACCAGAAATTGCATCACAAGCCTGAATAATTGGCGAAATGATAGAAGTCATTTCTATTTCATCATGGTGGGCACCGATAGCATTGCAAACTTCCGGGTTTTCTTTATATTTTTCGGCCAGTTGCATTCCTAAAATGGCATGTGGCAGTTCCGGGTTATCGTCAGGCACTTTACCAATATCATGCAGCAAACCAGCACGTTTTGCCATCTTCACATTCAAACCTAATTCTGCTGCCATTGTTGCACAAAAATTTGCAACTTCCCGCGAGTGTTGTAATAGATTCTGCCCGTAAGATGAACGATAGCGCATCCGGCCAACCATCCGGATCAGCTCAGGGTGCAAGCCATGAATACCCAAATCTATAACTGTCCGCTCACCAATTTCTACAATCTCCTCTTCAATTTGCTTGCGGGTTTTGGCAACAACTTCTTCAATACGCGCCGGATGGATCCGTCCGTCTGTTACCAAACGGTGCATTGCCAAACGTGCAATTTCCCTTCTCACCGGGTCGAAACCTGATAAAATGATGGCTTCCGGCGTATCATCCACAATAATCTCAATTCCGGTTGCAGCTTCCAGGGCACGGATATTCCGGCCTTCACGCCCGATAATCCGTCCTTTAATTTCGTCATTTTCAATATTAAAAATAGAAACTGTATTCTCAATAGCACTTTCCGTGGCTGTCCGCTGTATCGTTTGGATTACAATTTTTTTAGCTTCTTTCGAGGCCGTCATTTTTGCTTCATCCACAATATCCTTGATCTGGCTCATTGCTTTTGTGCGGGCTTCTTCACGCAGGTTATCAACCAACTGATCTTTGGCTTCTTCAGCCGTTAACCCTGCGATAGACTCCAATTGCTGCACATGTTGCAACTTTAATTGCTCCACTTCTTCCTGCTTTTTAACAGCAGCTTCTGTTTGTTTTTCCAGGTTTTTACGGACATTTTCCAGTTCCTGATCCTTGCGGTTGGCATTTTCCAGCTTCTGACTTAACGATTGTTCCTTTTGTTTCAAAGAGTTTTCCCGCTGATTGATACCGTTATTTTTTGTGTTGACTTCCTGCTCATGTTCAGATTTTAATTGCAAAAACTTTTCTTTTGCTTCCAGAAGTTTATTCTTTTTTAAAATTTCTGCATTGCTTTCAGCATCTTTTAATATTTTTTTCACTTTGGTTTGCGCCGCAACTTCCTGACTTGTGAATAATTTTCGCAGCAGATAGCGGCCCATAACAATACCAAGCCCGATGCCAAGCAATAATCCAATGATGATATATAGTACATCCATTTTTAGTAATAATTAATTAAAGTATATAAATAAAAAAACCGTTATTCAATTTAAGTCAGTGCAAGTAAAAAATTATCTAACTGATGATCAATCAAATAATTTGTTACCTAAAAACAGCAGAACTTAAATTCAAAAACGGTTAAACCCTATGCTTCTTTTACAATATAAATTATGAGTTTGAAAAGAAATCCGACAACAACTGATCCAACTGATAAACTTTTTCGGTAACTTCTGTATCTTCAATCATTACCTGTTTTTCTGCTTTTAATGAGGTAGTTGCATAATGCAATACACACATCGAAAGCAAATCCTGTTTATCTTTTACCGCATAATTTTCCTGATAATCTTTTATCCGGTCGTTAATCAGTTTGGCTGCCCGTCGTATAATTTCCTCTTCTTCCGTATTCACCTTTAATGGATAAACGCGGTCTGCAATATTTATTTTTATGGAAATATCTCCCATTAAGCTAATTTCAATTAAGTCGTCACTTTTTTAGTAACACAATGCACTTATCAATTTCCCGTACAAAATCGTTAATTTTTTGCTTGATATCAAGGCTTTTTTCATTCGTTTCCGAAAAACTCTTGGCCAGCTTCAATACACGAAGCTTATCTTCCAAATCTTTATTTTTTTGTTTGCCTGATTCCAGCAAGTTATTTAACGATTGATTTTCAAACTTCAACAATTCATTTTCTTCTTGCAAAGCCGCGCAAAGATTAATCAAGCGTTCGGTCTTTTCAACAACTTTAACTAATTGCTCGGCAACTACAGACATTTTAGAATTGAATAGTTAAAAAGTTTAAAGGTAATATTTTTGGTTACAAACCTGATCAATTTTGCCAGAACCAATTTTTTATCCAAACTACTTTCTGACTTCTGCGCCTGCTTCTTTTAGCAGGTTAAAAATCACTTTTTGCATCACCGCGTCAATTGCTTTGTCGGTCAGCGTTTTTTCTTCGTCCTGCAATACAAAACTCAAAGCATAAGATTTTTTTCCTTCGGAGATTTTATTGCCTTTATAAACATCAAAAACATTTACTTCTTTGATCAGCTTACGTTCACTTTTTAAAGCGGTTTGTTTCAGTTGGTTAAAAGTGGTTTGTTCATCAACCAGCAAAGATAAATCCCGTTTTACAGCCGGAAACTTGGAAACTTCCTGGTAAACAATTTTATTTCTGCTGATCTGTTTCAACAGCAAATCAAAATCAAAATCAGCATAAAAAACTGTTTGTCCCACGTCTGCTTTTTTCAATTCCTGTTTCGCCACAGCACCAAAAGTAACCAAAGTTTTGTTTCCGATTTTATAATTTAGTCCAAAATCCAGCGTGGTCAGCTCTGCATCTTCCACCACAAAATCTTTTACACCAGCCTTTTGCAACAAAGTATCTACTGCTGCTTTTAGCTGATAAAAATTAACTTCTTCCTCTTTTTGGTTCCATTGTTCAGGCTGATCTGATCCGCTTAAAAATAACGATAACCGGTGTTTTTCGTCAAATTTATTGGAATATTGATGATAAACTTTTCCAAATTCATACAACTTTAAGTTTGCATATTTCCGGTTTTGATTATAGCTGATCACTTCCAAACCAGAAAACAGCAGCGTTTGCCGCATTACATCCAAATCGCTGCTCAACGGGTTTAAAATTTTAACCGCAGTTTCCAATTGGTTTGAATAGGAAGATTTAGTAAGCGAATTGGCCAAAATTTCGTTGAAACCATTGGCTGTCAACAAATCGGCTAATGTATTTTGCACGGCATCTTTATCCGGCTTGGCTGTATTGTTTAATGATGCACGAATTTGGGTCGGGATTTCAATATTATTGTAACCATAAATCCGCAGGATTTCTTCGATCACATCCACTTCACGCGTTACATCAACCCGATACGGCGGAATTTCCAGTAAAAGTCCTTCATCCGTTTCCGTGGTAATTTTAACATCCAAAGCCTTCAGGATCGATTTTATTTCTTCCGCAGCAATCGTTTTTCCGATTAAACGGTTCACATTTTTGTATGAAATTTGCACGATAAAAGAAGCAACCGGCTTTGGATAGAAATCCGATATTTCTGAAGAAACCGTTCCGCCAGCCAGCTCCTGAATTAGTAAAGCAGCATATTTTAAAGCAAAAACGGTAATATTCGGATCAGTTCCGCGCTCATAGCGAAAAGAAGCATCCGTTTTTAGACCATGCCGTTTAGCCGTTTTACGCACAGAAACAGCATCGAAATAAGCACTTTCCAGGAAAATGTTTTTAGTTTGGAGTGTTACACCAGAATTGGTCCCGCCAAAAACTCCGGCAATCGTCATCGGTTCTTCAGCATTGCAAATCATCAAATCATCAGCCGATAATTTCCGTTCTACACCATCAAGCGTTTTAAAAATCGTTCCTTCGGCACAGGTTTTTACAATCACTTTATTCCCTTTGATAGTATCCGCATCAAAAGCGTGCATTGGCTGCCCAAACGAATGCAGTATATAATTGGTTGCATCAACCACATTATTGATGGGCCGCAAACCAATCACAGTCAACTTTTGCTTCAACCAATCCGGTGATTCTTTGACTTCGATGCTGGAAATTGTCAGGCTGGAATATCGCGGACAAGCAGTTTCATCCAAAACTTCCACTTTAATTGGTAAATCATTATTTTGTGTGCTAAAAGAAGCAACATCCGGCCAGATGACCTGCGTTTTTAAATAAGCCGCAATATCGCGCGCAGTACCCAAATGTGAAGCTGCATCTGCCCGGTTTGGCGTTAACCCAATCTCGAACAAATAGTCATCTTCCAACTTAAAATACTGTTTTGCAGGCATTCCGATTGTTGCAGATTCGTCCAAAACCATAATCCCGGCATGGTCTGTTCCTAAACCAATTTCATCTTCGGCACAGATCATCCCTTCAGAAACTTCTCCCCGAATTTTTGATTTATTGATTTTAAAAGGCTCGCCAACAGTTGGATAAACCGTAGTTCCGACAGTTGCCACAACCACTTTTTGCTCTGCTGCTACGTTTGCCGCGCCGCATATAATCTGCAATTCTTCTCCGCCTGCATCAACTTTTGTTATCCGCAACCGATCTGCGTTTGGATGCTGCACCGCTTCTTTTACATAACCGATTACCAATCCTTCCAGACCGCCTGGTATCGCCAAAACTTTTTCTAATAATTCTACTTCCAAACCGATTCCGGTCAAAACTTGCGAAATTTCCTCCGGAGTTTGTGTGATATTGATGTATTGTTTAAGCCAGTTATATGAAATTTTCATGCTTGATGTGAATGAAAAAGCACAAAGATAGAAAAAGCGGCGGTAAGGAGAAAGGGTTGTTGGTTCATGGTTTATAGTTCATGGTTCATAGTTTATCGCATTTGGTTCATAGTTCACATCTATCGGCAATGAACCGTGATCTATGAACCATGAACCATAATTTATGAACCATTAACCAAAAACTACATCAATCCTTCATCTGCAAAACTAAGATAATGGGCATCGGTAAATATCAAATGATCAGGAATGGCAATATCCAGCATATTGCCTGCATTGCGCAGTTTTTTGGTCAGATCCAGATCGGCTTGGCTCGGTTTTAAATTGCCGGAAGGATGATTGTGTGCAAGAATAACAGAAGCCGCATGGTGTTCGAGTGCGGTTTGAAAAATAATCTTCGGATCGGCAATCGTTCCTGCTTGTCCGCCTTTGCTGATTAAATGCTGAGAAAGCACTTTACTGGCACGATTCAATAAGATAATCCAAAACTCTTCGTGATTCAAATCGGCAAAATAACGGTGCATCAATTGGAAAACATCTTTGCTACCGGTGATTTTTTCTGCCTGCTTATGCTCAGTTTCTTTCCGTCGCCGGCCTAATTCCAATGCAGCTATAATAGTGATGGCTTTTGCTTCGCCAATACCTTTAAATTTACAGAGATCGTTAACTGAAGCTTTCCCCAGCAAATTCAAATCTCCGGCAAAATGATGTGCAATGCGTTTGCTTAAATCAACTGCAGACTCATTGATGCTGCCAGAACCAATCAAAATGGCAATCAGTTCGGCATCGCTCAAAATCCGCCTGCCTTGTGCCAAAAGTTTTTCCCGCGGCCGGTCTTCTTCTGCCCAGGATTTGATACTGATTTTAGCTTCGTAATTTTCCACCATTCAAATATGGAAATTTATTTAATTAAAAAGAAATAACCAAATCACAAAAAAAGCAGACAATAATTGCCTGCTTCTTATATAAGGTATAAATTGTAAAGCTTAAGCTAAAGCATTTACAAATTTTGTCAGTTTTGATTTGTTGTTTGAAGCCTTGTTCTTGTGAATCACATTTTTCTTTGCCAAACGATCCAGCATAGAAATTACTCTTGGCAACAATTCTGCAGCTTCTGTTTTAACTGTAGTGCTTCTCAATCTTTTGATCGCATTTCTGGTCGTTTTAGCCTGGTATCGGTTACGTAAGCGTTTTGCAGCGTTTGCACGAATTCTTTTGATGGATGATTTATGATTTGCCATTGTTTAGCGGATGTTCTTCTTTAAAATTAAGGTTGCAAATATAGTGTGATATTTTTAAAAATCAAACGCTAATTACAACAAAATAATTAACAGCCAATGAATGATAATTCTTAAAGCATTAAGAGCCTGTTTAAATTTATATCAGAAAAAATGTAATGCTTCTTTTATCATATAAAATTTGGTGTCTGCATCAATTAAAAATAAAACGCTTACCATTTTTTAAGGTGATAAAAGAAGCATCTAAAAGAAATCGGACAAAATTTAAACAGGCTCTAATACTATTTTTTATCATATATTTTAATATTTTTAACTTTTAAATAATCTAGTTTTTAAAGTCTTTGATAAAGTTTATTAAAAATACATTTCATAAAAGTTTCCTGCTGATTTTATTGATGATCATTTGTTGTAGCTGGGGATTTTTCGGACACAAAACAATCAACCATAATGCTGTTTTTATCCTGCCAAAAAACATGATTGGATTCTATAAAAACAACATTACTTACCTGACAGCACATGCGGTTGATCCTGATAAACGAAGATATACAGATCCGTTGGAAGCTCCGCGACATTTTCTGGATGCAGATCATTATGGCGGGTTTCCGTTTGATTCCATCCCGCAGAAATGGAACGATGCCGCCGCAAAATATTCTGCTGACACGCTGAATAAATATGGCACCGTTCCGTGGACGATCCAACGCAATTACTATCGGTTGGTGCAAGCTTTTAAAGATTTGGATTCGATCAAAATCCTGAAATATTCTGCGGATTTAGGTCATTATATTGCAGATGCGCATGTTCCGCTGCACATGACGAGCAATTACAACGGGCAATTAACTAACCAGGTTGGTATCCATGCTTTTTGGGAAAGCCGTTTGCCTGAGCTTTTTGCAGGGCATTATAATTTCTTTACCGGAAAAGCCATTTATATCGAAGATCCGCTGAAGAGCGCCTGGCTTATTTGCCGCAATACTTATGGCTGCCTGGATTCAGTTTTGCGGATTGAAAAACAATTGCAGTTATCTTTTCGCTCGGATCAAAAATATACTTTTATCAAAAATAATAACAAGATTATCCGCAATTATTCGGAACCATATGCTAATGCTTATCATGATTTGCTACATGGAATGGTAGAAAAACAGATGCGCGCTTCCATTCTCGCTGTTGGCAGTTACTGGTTTTCGGCTTGGGTTGATGCAGGCCAGCCAAATTTGAGCAGAATGATTAAACGTGAATTATCCGAAGAAGATAAAATGAAGGAAAAACTGGAAGAATACCACTTCCAAAACGGAAAAATATTGGGTAGGGAAGATTTGTAGTGCGCATTGTCATTTCTACAAACGGGAGAAATCTTCATCGAAGAAACTGAACCGCTTTAAATAAGATTTCTCCCTTTGGGTCGAAATGACAAAATAGTTAAAAATGCCTGAAAGTTTAATGCTTCTTTTATCGACCTAAAAACGTTAAACAACTTTTGGTTTGGATGTGCGGATCCTGATGGCTGCAATGATTGGCGGAATAATGGAAATTAAGATTATCAGCACTACAACAATCGTAAAATTTCGTTTTATAACCGGAATGCCTCCAAAAAAATAACCCAGGAACAAAAATAAAGTGACCCAGGCAGCACCGCCAACAAAATTATACAAGGTGTATTTGCCGATTGGCATTTTCCCAACACCTGCTACAAAAGGTGCAACCGTTCTAAAAATAGGTAGGAAACGACTGAAAATCACTGCTTTACCACCATGTACATCAAAAAATTCTTTAGTTTTGAGATAATAATCAAGCTTCAGGATTTTATTTTCGGGCTTGAAAACCTTCACTCCAAAAAATTTGCCCAGTTCGTAATTGGTCGTATTTCCGGCTACGGCGGCGGCGATCAAAATCAGCAACAATAAATAAATATTCAACCCTGAGTTGCCATGTGCAATTAACGCTCCGGCAGCAAAAAGCAAAGAATCGCCGGGCAAAAAAGGTGTAACCACAAAACCGGTTTCAGCAAAAATAATAAAGAAAAGGATGAGGTACGTCCAGCCTTGGTATTGCTGCGTAATGTCGATCAGGTGTTTATCGATGTGTAGAATAAAATCTATGATAGTTTTGATGAAATCCAAAATGTGGGGGGGTTTAGTCTTCAAAAATAAAAATATACCTGATAAAAACAGTATGGTCGTAAAATTACTTGGTGGCTGGCAGCAAATTTGCCACTACGGTAAGGCCAAATGCTGCGTTTATAGCTGTTGAAGTAGTAAGTCCGGTCGCGTAAATAGTATAAATCTTTCCGTCTGCCAGCATTTGATTTGATAAGGTAGCCAGGGTAGTTCCGGTTACGCCGGTTTTCATGGCTTTAAATTCGTAAGTGCCGGCCGGAACTTCTACAAATCTACTTACACTTTTATAGTTGACATTTTGATAAATACTTGTGCCATTGATCGTTATATCCAAAGCACCGGCATCAGCAGCTACATTTACAAACCGGATTTTTGCCCTGGTATTAACCGGATTGGTAAGCACATCGTTGATTTTTAAAATAGTGTAATTACTGGTTGAGCCGGTTAAAAAAACAGAGTAACTGCTATCAACCTTCAAAGATAAATGGTTGATATTATTTGAAGTTGTTTTTAAATACACTGAAGACGAAGCCGTTTCAAACTGAATATAATTTGAATCCGGTGCAACACTGATATAACCGGAGGAAGCCGGAAACGCAATGGTACTTTTGTTTTTTTGGGTAGAATTTAATGTAAAATTGATTGGACTGCTGCCGGCCAACGCATTGATTACTTGCAAACGTGCATAATGTGTTGGCGAAACGCCGGTGGTATTGCAGGATAAAAAAGTTAGGCCGAAATAAAAGACCATCAACCCGGCAAAAATCGTTTTCAATTTAATCATATGCCAAAATTACACTTTAATATAATGTAACGTTTGCTTAGGCGGATACTTCTTTTACTGACTAATTATTCGTGCCGATAGAGCTGTTGTGCCTGTTCCGTTTACTGTGCCACCACTCCAAATGGTGTATATTTTGCCGTTATCCAACCGAACATTTGGCAGGTTCAACAAGCTGGTTGTGGTTCCGTGCAAATGCAATTCTATGTTGTAAACCCCGGCTTTCAATTCAGCATAAGTTCCAATTGAACCAAAACTAACACCCGAAGCAAATGCGGGGCCGTTGCTGATTACCAAATCTGCAGAAGATAATCCGGCTGACAAATTAACGAGTTTGATCTTGGCATTTCCAAAAGACGGAACGCTTAGATCATCTTCAGCAATTACGGTTGTAACCGCGTTGTTGGCTTCATACACAAAAAAACTGTAACTGGAATCTTGCTTAATATGTATCGTATTGACAGCCAGGAGTTTGTTGCTGATATTTGCTTTGATCTGCACATCTCTTACGCCGGAAACAAGCGTACGATAACCGGTTGTGTTGCCGTAAACCAGCGGAACAGCGTTAAATTTATTGCCCGTCCAATAGAAGTTTATAGCTGAAGAATTGGGCGAACTATTGACTACTAATAAATGTGAGTTCCCCAAAGGTACATCCGTTGGTACATTGCTTTTGCAAGAATATAAACCAAATAGCATTGCGGCAAAAAAGAAAAATCCGCTTAGTTTATAAAATGGATACGTTGCCCTCATAAAAAAAACCGCTTGATTTCGTAAAGTTTACGAATAACCAAGCGGTTTGTTACAATGAAAATACCTTGATAAAAGAAGTATCTGTAATATTTTTTAAGCGTATGAGTTCAGCATTACCGGCATCACCAGCATCAGCACATCTTCGTTTTCATCGCCACCTTGCGGCAACAATAAACCGGCGCGGTTTGGGGTCGACATTTCCAATGAAACCTCTTCACAGCTTAAATTCCGCAACATTTCAATCAGAAAACGCGCATTAAAACCAATTTCAATATCTTCTCCTTCGTAAGCGCAATTCAGTTTTTCATGGGCTTCGTTGGAAAAATCAATATCTTCCGATGAAATATTCAGCTCAGTTCCTGTAATTTTCAATCTTACCTGATGCGTAGTTTTATTGGCATAAATAGCTACCCGGCTCAAAGAACCCAGAAACAAAAGGCGGTCAATGGTTAATTTATTCGGGTTATTTAACGGGATAACGGCATCATAATCCGGGTAGCGCTCATCAATCAAACGGCAAACCAAATTGATGTTGCCAAATTTGAAAAAAGCACTTGTACTATTATATTCTACCGAAACAGCCACATCTTCAGAAGGCAGCGAAGACTTCAGTAAAGTCAATGCTTTTTTTGGCATGATAAAAGAAGTAGCCGTTTCTGAGTGCGCATCTTTCCGGCGATAACGGACCAGTTTATGTGCATCGGTGGCCACAAAAGTAAAATGCTGCGGCGAAAGCTGGCAATAAACACCTGTCATCGCCGGGCGCAGCTCATCATTGCTCACTGCAAAAATGGTTTTGTTGATTGCTTCGGCCAAAACAGAAGCTGGCAAACTCACGGACGAAGCGTTTTCTACCGTTGGGATTTTCGGGAAATCTTCACCGTTTTCGCCACTTAGTTTATAATTTCCGTCACCGGCTTTAATCTCCACTGCAAACGTTTTATCATCTACCGAAAACGTAACCGGTTGCTCAGGCAGGGATTTTAAAGTATCCAGCAAAATGCGCGAAGGGATGGCGATAACGCCGTTTTCCTGCGTTTCTACCGGCAAAGAAGTAGTCATGCTGGTTTGCAGATCTGTTGCAGAAATGGTTAAATTTCCGTCCTGGATACGGAACAAAAAATTTTCTAATATCGGCAAAACGGTGCTGCTGCTCAATGCCCCGCTCACAGCTTGCAACTGTTTGAGCAAGGTTGATGTAGAAACAATAAATCTCATATAAATTAAAAATTGATCTACCAAAAGTAGAAATTTTAGGCGGCATACTTTCTTCTGCGGAGATATTGTTGAAAAATAGCGAATAAAAGAAGTATAGCTATCGGAAGCACCGTATTTATCAATTGCCAGTACAGTTTTGAACTTTTAATTTGTGCCCGGTTCAGCAATCTGATCCTGATTTCTTTGTTGCGCAGGCTGATCAAACCGGAATCATCTGTCATGTAATCGGCAATATTGAGCAACAGGTTTTTATTGCCGTACGTTTGCTGCGTGTACCGGTCAAAACCCAGCGGAAAAGGCGATCCGTCTGTTTCATTGATCTGATTTTTAAATACATCTCCATCGCTGATCACAATCATTTTAGTAGGTTTGCTTTGTTGCAAAACTTCGATTTTCTCTGTAAAACCATACGGAACAGGTCGGTTTTTAAAATCAGATTTAAACTTTCCTTCCAATAAAATGCCAACTGTTTTGGGTTGATTTTGGAAAGCTTTCGGATCGGGTTCCTGCTCCAGCATTTGCAGCGAAATCAAATGCGGTGTCGTGATTTTTTGATTATACGGAGAAGAAGCCAGCAACACGGTTTTTTTTATTTCGGGAACGGCAATGGTATCGATAGAACTTACAAACTCTGTACGAATGCCGTCCAGATTTTTTACCAGCGGATGTTTGGCAAGCGGCATCAAAATCGGATAAAAAAGCCAGGGCAATAGCTGGATTTGCCCCTGCCCTGCCACATTGCCCACATTCACCGGGATTTGCGCACAACTGATATCAGCAATCAGATCAAAATTTAAGCGGATGCCGTAGCTAAAAAGCTGATCGTCTAAATTCAATTGTTTGTTGAAAGCCAACTGCTCGCCGCCGTGTCCGCGCAAACTGTCCAATTCGGCAGTAACCGGATCAATCGTCCACAAAATCCTTCCGCCGCGCATTAAATATTGATCGATTTTGAATTTTTCTAATTCCGTAAACGGTAAATCGGGTTTCGGGACAATCAATAAACTCAGTTTTTCAATATTCGCAAAAGGGATGGTTTTAAGGTTGACGCGGCCGACTTCAAATCCGTCTGACAAAGAACGCAATGCATCATTCAGCTGTAAATCAGATAGTTCATGATGGCCTTCTGTAAATCCGATACGTGGTTTGCCGCCGCCGGATGCTTTTTTTATGGCAGAAGAAAAGGCGTATTCCAGATTTTGAATTGAATTATTCAGCACTTCTTCCGGTGATAAACCAATGCGCGTTTGCAATAATTTAACCGGGATTTGCTTGTCGTTGCATTTCACCAAAGCTGCCGGAAAAATGATTTTCTGGGATAATCCGCTTTCCGTTTTTACGCTAAGATTGGTTGGCTCGATACCCTGGGCTTGCAAATCCTGCAAAATTTTGGTTTGTTCATCCGAAGTTGCGCCGGCCAATGGATCAACAAATTCTACTTTTAAACGGTTGTGGCCAAATGCGTTGTAATCATCCAGCAAATCCCGTGTGGCGCGTTGCAATCTTTTAAATCCAGCCGGAAAATCTCCCTGCAAAAAAACCGTGATGGTAACCGGCTTTTTCAAACTGTCTACCAAATTTCGGGTGATGGGCGAAAGGGTAAAGCGTTTTTCCGAAGTAAAATCAAAACGGGTGAAAAAGTAATTCGAAAAAATGTTCAGTAAAAGAAGCATCAGCAGCACAAAGCCAACCTGCAGCAGGTCTTTCTTTTTGCGGAAACTTACCATTTTCTTCCTCCCAAAACAGTTTTTGTCAGCAATAAAAACAAGCCGCTCAGGCTTAAAAAATATACCAGATCGCGCGTATCCAGCACACCGCGACTGATGGCCTGGTAATGTTCGTTGATGCCAAAATTTTGTATTTCCGAATTTTGAAACGACAGCAACCCGCTTAAAGAATCAAATCCGCTGAATAAAAAAAAGCACATAAAAACAGCAATCGTAAAGGCAATAATCTGGTTTTTGGTAATGGAGGAAGCGAAAATCCCAACGGACACAAACGTTCCGCCCAGCAAAAATAAACCGATATACGAACCGATTACGGCACCGGAATCCAGGTTGCCAACCGGGTTTCCCAACTGATAAACGGAATAAACGTAAACTAAAGTTGGGACCAAAGCCAGCAAAACCAGCAGCACGCAAGCCAGATATTTCCCCAAAACAATCTGCCAGTCGGTAATCGGGCTTGTAGCAAGCAGCTCGAAAGTCCCTTCTTTTTTTTCTTCAGCCAAAGAGCGCATCGTGATGGCCGGAATCAAAAACATGAACAAATAAGGCGTGGTATTGAACAGGCTGCCGAGATCGGCATAACCGTAATCGAGCACGCTGGTATCGGGGAAAACCCACAAAAACAGGCCCAAAACGAGCAAAAAAACGCTGATGGTAACGTACGCAACCAGTGAACTGAGGTAAGAACTAATTTCTTTTTGAAGGATTGTGAGCACCGAATAAATTTGAATGTCGAAAATATACAATTTACTGTAAAGCAAAAACCTTGTGCCGATAAGCGGGGCACCAAAACTTATACGATAAAAACAGTATCGGGATTGCTTTAGTTTGTTAGCCTGATAAAAATCTGTTCCAAAGTTTGCTGCGGATATTGCTGATACAAGTTTGGAATCGTTTGATCCGCCACGATTTTTCCTTTGTTAATGATGACCACCTGATCGCAAATAGCTTCCACTTCCTGCATAATATGCGTTGAAAGGATAACAGTTTTATTTCTTCCAAGCTCTTTAATCAAATTCCGTATTCCTATTAACTGGTTCGGGTCCAAGCCGGAAGTTGGTTCATCCAAAATCAAAACCTGCGGATTGTGCAAAATTGCCTGCGCCAACCCGACACGTTGTTTATAACCTTTTGAAAGCTGACCGATCTTTTTCTTTTGCTCCGGGCCAAGTCCGGTTTGCTCAATTACTTCCGCAATCCGCTTTTCCGGATCAGAGATTTTATGGATCGAAGCCACAAACGCCAATGCTTCTTTTACATACAAATCCTGGTAAAGCGCGTTGCTTTCGGGCAGATAACCAATTTGCTGGCGCACTTGCAATGCTTCTTTTATCGTATCAAAACCGTTGACCGTTGCGGTGCCCGAAGTTTGCGGGATAAAGCAGGTCAGGATCTTCATGGTGGTTGATTTCCCGGCACCGTTCGGACCTAAAAAACCTAAAACTTTTCCAGGTTCTGCGGAGAAGGAAATAGTATCGACGGCTTTTTGTGCGCCGTAGGTTTTGGAGAGGTTTTGGACTTGGATGCTCATGATTCGCTTTTAGCAATCAGCTTTCGGCTATCAGCTGTCATTTCGACGATAGGAGAAATCTTCTTCAAATCTAAAAAGGTTCTTCATTTTTTAATGAAGATTTCTCCCTACGGTCGATTTCTATGATTTACGCAACTGCTTTTGTATAATTATTTTCGTAGGGCCTGTTTTGGTTGACACAGGCAAAAATGCGTAGGATAAGTTTGT
>JAABUS010005226.1_pt1 | contig 17374 bp, 15 predicted proteins | sample 5560161 | NCBI WGS metagenome assembly JAABUS01 (sample SAMN10711885, study PRJNA513376) | rock metagenome | isolation source: Antarctica rocks | place: Antarctica: Victoria Land, Trio Nunatak nord | collected 2016-01-04
GCCGCCGCGGTCGCGACGTGCTGCAGGTGGGTCTTGGCGTGACCAATGTAGCGCGACCGGCGCAGGCCGAAGCCCCGAACAGCCTGCGAGATCGTGCCCTCCACCCCGGCCCTGACCGCGCTCAGGGCGGCGAACTCGGCCGTCGTTTCCCGACGCCGCGCACCCACGAGTGCGAGGTGCTGCTCGTGCGTGCGCAGCGTCAGGGTGCGCCGCGCCCTCTTGCCACGCGTGCAGTCCGCCAGGTGCTGGCAGGCGCCGCAGTCCGATTCGGCGAACTTGACCTTGATCACCGCCGTGCCGCGGTTGTCGAGGGCCGGCGTCCAACTCGCGCTCATGGCGCCCTGTGGACAGGTCGCCTGCTTCTGCTTCCAATCCACGCTGAAGTCGGCGGCTGCGAAGCCCTTGCCCTCGCGCGCCTGCCATCGCTCGTCGGCTCGGGCCGGACCGGCAAGGTCGATCCCGAAATCCCGCCGCGTGGCCACCAGGAGTTCGGCGTCCAGATATCCCGTATCGACCAGGTGCACCGCCGGCAGCAGGGCCTTGTCTCGGAGGGCGGTATGCGCCGGCGTGGTCGCTTCCGCATCGGCCACCGGCGCTGCCATGGTCTGGACGTGGGTGATGAGGTGCGGCTTGCCCTCGTCACACGTCTCGGTCAGGTGGGCCTTGTAGCCGATCCACTTGGTCGTGCGCTTGCGGGCCAGGTGGGCGTCGGTGTCGTAAGGCGAGCTGAGAAAGATTGCGGATGGCGGGATGCCGTGCTCGGCCGTGCGCCACTGCACGCCCTGTGCCGAAAGATAGAACTGCTGCACCCAGACGCGCCGCAGGGTCTCGACGGCCGGCACCTGCCGCAGCCAGCCCGGCGCCGCCGGGTCGAGTGCCGCGGCCAGGAGCGCGTGGCCGTCCTCGCCTGCGGTCCGGGCGCGCTCCTCCCGGCGGGCTGCGTTTTTCGCCAGGCGGTCATCCATGGCACGGTGCCCGTAGCGCTCGACCCAGTCAGGCGGGGCATGCGCCCGCAGCCAATCAGGCGCCGCGACGGCCAGGCTCTCCAGCGCATGGCGCATCGTCTCGATGGCGCACTCCAGGCGGTTCAGGGCACGCACCGCGGCCAGCACATGTGTGGAGTCGGTCCGCTGCCGCCCACCTCCCGATAGCAGGTCCCGCTCCCGGGCAAGCGTCAGCACCGCGTCGAGCAGCGCCTGTTCCGCCCCGCCCTCGACCAGACGGGAGCGGAACTCGCTCAGCACGGTGCTGTCAAAGCCAGGGTCGGACAGGGGCAGCGCCAGGGCATACTTCCAGTCGATCCGGCCGCGGACTGCCTCGGCCGCCTGACGGTCGGGCAAGCCCTCGGCGAACTGGAACAAGGTCACCAGGGCAAGCCGCCAAGGCGCCTCCGCCGGGCGGCCGCGGGCGGGAAACAAACCCGCGAACTGGGCGTCGTCGAACACCGCGCCGAGCTCGTCGCGCAAGCGCGTGTAGCGACTGCCCTTGGGGAACGAAGCGCGTGCGACGCGCACGGTCTCTTCAGGGATGGCTGGGGAGATCTCAGGGCGAAGGGACATAATGCTGACCTCGGGAGAAACGCCGCGACGTCGCCGTCAACCAGCGTCTCGCCCCCAGGTTCCAGCGCCAAACCGCCCCAGTGAATTCGCCAGCAGTATCACAAGTGCGGAAGAACCCCACTTCGGCGCTTATTCACACCCAGCAAGCGAGACGTCGCCCCGACCGAGGCCGGCCGAACGCCCTATCGCCACGCGCAGCTGCTCTGGAGCGCTCCTGGAGGCCGACCTGCTGTTTGTCCGGGTCGGAACCGGTACGAACGTAACCATGCTGCCTGCGCATCCTCTCAGCCCAAAGCCTCGCTGATGGCCTCCAACCACACAACAACCGCCTCTGCTCCAGGGTCGGGGTGGCCCAGGGCGCGCTCGCCCAGATAGCTCGAGCGGCCCTTGCGGGGGATCACGGTTGCGGTCTGCGCCGCTCCCGCACGCGCCGCGGTCACTGCGCGAGAGAGCGCCTCAATTGGCTTCTCCCCGGCGGTAAGAGCGTCCTGCAGCGCCGCGCAGGCCGGATGCAACGCGTCCAACATCGTTCGATCGCCCGGCGCGGCGCCACCCAGGTCCGACACCGCGTCGATCCCCGCCCGGAACGCGGCGGCCCAGGCGTCTGCATCGACCGTCCGAGCGCTTTCCAGCGCTCCTGCTGCCCGCAGCAGGAGAGCCGCATACAGCGGTCCGGAGGTGCCGCCGAGCGACTGCATCAGCGTCGCAGATAGTCCGAGCAGCGTCGCGGCCGGGTTCGTCAGGTCATATCCGGCCATGTCCCGTTCCACCGCCTCGGCACCCCGCGCCAGGCTGATCCCTAAATCCCCGTCCCCGACCACCTGGTCGAGCTCGGTCAGCCGACGTTCCTCCCGCTGCAGAGCAGCGCAGACCGCGTGCAGCACGGGCCCCAGCGGCCCAGGCTTTCCGGCAGAAGCGACACGCTTCGCCCCACATACCGACACTCTCGGCCGCTCCAACGTTGCGGGAGCACGAGGCGATCCCGGCCAGGCGGGCGCCCTCGCCTCTTCGTCCAGCAGCGCCACTCGCTCCGCATCCACCCGCAGCAGCGACACGGAGCACCCGGCCATCTCCAGCGCTGTCAGGAACGACCCGGCCCAAGCGCGAGCGACGATGATCCCCTGCCGTTGCAACCAGGCCACCGCGCCCCGGGCGACGATCGACAGCTCCATCGCCGGCGTTCCGCCCAGCCCGTTTACCAACAGCGCCACGCTCTCCCCGGCCGAAATGCCGCGATCGGCGACGATCCGCCCCAGCATCTCATCGACCAGCACGTCGGCCGGAACGATCCGCGCTCGCCGGACACCCGCCTCACCATGGATCCCAAGCCCGAGTTCGATCTCCTCCTCGCTCAGCGAAAAACCGGGTTGCCCGGCGGCAGGCACGGTGCAAGGCGTCAGCGCGACCCCCATCGTGCCCAGATCGGCGATCGCGCCCTCAGCCACGCGTTTTACCTCTGCGAGACGCATCCCGCGCTCAGCGACAGCGCCGGCGATCTTGTGCACCAGCACCGTCCCGGCCAAACCACGTCGTCCGGCATGACTCCCGCCCGCTGCGAGCGCAACATCGTCGTCCACCACGACCATCTCGACTGGAATGCGTTCGGCGCGCGCGATCTCCGTGGCCAGCCCGAAATTTAGCCGATCGCCCGTGTAGTTCTTCACGATCAGCAGCACGCCCGGTGGCCCCGCAACCGCCCGTATTGCGGCCAGCACCGCATCCGTCCCCGGTGACGTGAACACGTCGCCCGCGACCGCCGCGGTCAGCAAGCCCGGCCCGACATAGCCGGCGTGCGCCGGCTCATGCCCGCTCCCGCCGCCCGAGATCAGCGCCACCTTGTCGCGCAACGGCGCATCCGTGCGTATTACGACCGTCTCGCCCTCAAGCAGGGTTAGGCCGGGGGAGAGGGCGACCAGCCCCTCCAGCATCTCCGGAACCACCTGCCGTGGCGCATTGATCAGCTTCTTCATGGTGCCTCGCTCCGTTCAGGCGTGCAGCACGGCCCCTCCAAGCGCCCGCGGCGTGTCGGGCAGCCTGGCGCCGCCTTGGAAAAACACCGCATGCTGCAACGGACATACGATCGCGACGTCGTCCGCGATGGCATGCGAGCGGTCCGCCGGCAGCTTCGCTTTCAGCCGCGTCGTTCCCACCGCCAGGGTCAGCAGCACTTGGCCGCCGATGGTGATCGAGCGGCGCAGCACACGGGCCCGAACCGCCCCGCTCATCTGGGCCCCAAGGACCTGCACATACTCCGGCCGGATGCCCAGGCGCAGTACGCCGGTCGCGACCGCCGGACGAGCAACCGGTGTCGGCAGCACGTCGAACAACAACATACCGTCCCGCTCCCCGCTCGGCGACAGGAAATTCATCCCCGGACTTCCGAGAAACCAACCGCCGAACTCGGTGTCCGGCTGTTCATACAATACCCGCGGCGCCGCGCACTGGGAGATCCGCCCGTCCTGCATGAGCGCGATCTGGTCGGCGAGCGTCATCGCCTCGGTCTGGTCGTGGGTGACGTAGATGATCGTCTGGCGAAAGCGCTGGCGGAATTGCTTAAACGCCCGGATCAACTGCAGCTTGGCGTTCACCTCGACATTCGTGGTCGGCTCGTCGAACAGGATGACGTCGCAGCTCCGCGCGATCGCCCGTCCGACCGCCACCTTCTGCCGGGTGCCGCTGTCCAGGTCGCCGATATGTTCGTCGCGGTGCTCGGTCAGCGCCAGCACGTCCATCACCTCGGCGAGCCGGGTGCGCCGCTCGGTAGCCGACAGCTTGCCCTCGCTGCGTAGCGCCAGCGCAATATTCTCCTGCACGCTGAGCGGCCGGTACATCACCGGATACTGGAACACCATGCCGACATCCCGCCGACGCGGCGGTAGCCGTGTCACATTCCGCGATCCGAACCACACGCGCCCGGACGAGGGCGTCTCCAGGCCCGCGATCATCCGCATCAACGTCGTCTTGCCGCAGCCGGACGGGCCGAGCAGGCAAGTAACGGTCCCCTCCGGGAAGGTCATGTTGATGTCGTCGACGGCGGTCATCGACCCGAACCGCCGCGTGAGCCCCTCCAGCCGAATGTCAGGCACGTCCCGCTCCCCGTCCGCGCCCCACCAGAATGCCCGAGTGGCGGTCGTAGAGCAGGATCGTGTCGGGCCGCAGGCCGAACGGGAACGGCGTGCCGATGTCCAGCCCGGCCACCATCCGGCTGGGCGCCGTGGTCACCAGAGTCGCGCCGCCGGCGTCGAAATAGACCACGCTCTCCGCACCCAGGTTTTCCACCAGCCGCACCTCGCCGGCGCCCTGGGCGCCAGTCTTGTCGTGCAGGATGCTTTCTGGGCGGATCATCACCGCCACCTCATCCGCGCCCGGGTCCGCCAGCACGGCGAAGCTCTGCAGCGCCGTCGTGCATACTCCGCCCTCGACCCGGCCCGGCACCACGTTGCAACGCGGGAACCCGACCAGTTCCGCCGACCGCAGAAACTCCGGATGGTAATACACCTGCTCGACCGGCCCCGATTGCAGCACCCGTCCGGCATCCATCACCACCAGACGCTCGGCCATCGTCAGCGCCTCCAGCGAGTCGGACGTGATGTAGAGGAAGGTCGCGCCCAATTCCGCACGCAGCTCCTTCAGGTCGTCCATCAGGCTCTCGCGCAGCTTGAAATCCAGACCGACCAGCGGGTCGTCCAGGATGAACGTATCCGCGTTTTTCAGGACGCCCCGGGCGATCGCCGCGCGCTGCTTCTCGCCCCCGGAAAGCTCGCTCGGCCGCTTCTGAAGCAGCTTGCCGATCCGAAGCATCGTCGCAACCTGATCGACCCGGCCCGCGATCTCCGCGCGCGGCACGCGTTGCAGCGTCATCGGATAGGCCACGTTGTCGAACACGCTCATATGCGGGAACAGCGCGAAGGATTGCGGCACGTAGCCGATCGAGCGGGCGGCGGCGGGCAGTCCGGTGATATCAGCGCCATTCACCAGCACACTACCGGCATCCGGCGCCTCCAACCCGATCAGGATCCGCATCAGCACGGACTTGCCGCTCCCCGGCGGACCGCAGAACACCGTGAAGCTGAGCGGGTCGACATCCAGGTTGATGCCGGACAACGCCGGCGTGCCCCGGTACGCCTTGCTCAGCCCATCGAAGCGGATCCGGCTCACGCTGCTATTGTCCCAGCATCGCCAGATAGGGAACCAGCAGAATGCCCAGGCCGAAAACGGCGGCGGTGACGGCCAGAATGACCACCAGGGCTCGCACGATTGCCCAGCCGCGGGAAGCGCGCGGGACGTTGGTGACCGCGATGTTCAGGATCGTCGCGCCAATCACCGTCAGCAACCCGATCTGATACAGGCCAAAGCTCCATTGCTGGGTAATCAGCACGAAGCCCAGCAGCATCAGCAGGATCAGCGTGGTCTCGGCGCGGGCCAGGAGCCGGCTTTCCACGGTTCAGACCTCGCCGCGGACGGTGCCGAAGGTCATGCCCACCAGCAGAAATCGTTGAAAGAAATAAACGATCAGGATCGGCGGCAGGATATACAGCGTGGTCAGCGACGACAGGAATGTCCAGTCGATCCCACCACCATTGGAAAGCCCGGTCGCCAGCATTACCGGAATATTGGACGTGCTGATGCCGCCGATGATGTAATTGAACAGGAACTCGTTCCAGACGAAGATGAAGTTGAAGATCAACGCCGCGATCACGCCCGGAAACGCTTGCGGCAAGGTCAGCCGGGTGATGATGCTGAACCAGGACGCCCCGTTCACCAGCCCGGTCTCGTCGAACCGCGGCGAAACCCCGTCGATGAACCCCTTCAGGATCCAGACCGAAAACGGGATCGAGAACATCGCGTAGAACAGCGTCATGGCGATGAAGCTGTCTTTCCAGCCGAACGCCACGTACATCAGGTAGACCGGCAGGATCGCGGCCGAGCCCGGCAGCATGCGGATCGACAGCAGCAGGAACATCAAAAAGTTGGTCGCGGCCGGCTTGAAGCGGGAGAAGGCGAAGGCCGCCAGGAACGAGACCGCCACGGCGATCACCACCGCCAGCACCGACAGCACCACGCTGTTGATGAAATGCTGCTGGAATGCCGGCTGGGCGAACAGCTTGGCATAGTTCTCTAGGGTCGGACGGAACACCAACTCGGGCGGTACCGCCAGGATCTGCGCGGCCGTCTTGAACGACGACAGCGCGATCCAGAACACCGGTGCGAAGAATAGCAGGGCGATCAGCCACAGCAGCGTGTGATACAAGCCCTGGCGAAGTCGGTCGCTCATGCGACGGCTGCCTTGCGTTCGCGCAGATACAGCACGTAGAGGAAGGTCGCGGTGAAGGCGATCGAGATCAGCAGCAGGATCACTGCGAGCGCCGAGGAGCTGCCCATGTTGAACGCCTCGAAGGCGCGGCGGAACAGCGTGATGGCGATCAGCTCGGTCGCTGTGCCGGGGCCGCCGAATGTCATGTCGAAAATCAGGTCCATCGTCTTGAACGCATCGATCGTCCGCAGGAGCAGGCCCAGCATCAGGATGAACTTGCCGTGGTATAGAATGACCAGGCGGAAGCGATCCCAGGGTGAGAGCCGGTCGATCTCCGCTGCCTCCAGCTCCGCCCGCGGTACCGAGGCAAGTGCGGCCAGCGTCATCAGCACCATGAACGGCGTCCACATCCAGACGTCCACCGCGAGCACCGCCCCGAACGCCGCGCTGGCATCGCTCAGGAACCGCACCGGGCTGAAGCCCAGGCTCTGTATGATCCAGTTCAGCACCCCGAAGGTCGGGTCGTAGATCAACCGCCAGAACGTGCCGGCGGCCACTGGCGTCACAACCATCGGTGCGAACAACAAAGTCAGTGCCAAACGGCGCATGGGCAGCTTGTCGCTCCGCCAGAACAGCAAGCCCAGGACGAACCCGGAGACCGTTTCGATCCCCACCGCCAGCACCACGAAGATGAAGGTGCGGCTCAAAGCCAGCCAGGTCTCCGCGTCGTTCAGGATGCTATTGTAGTTATACCAGCCCGAGAAGATTGGCGGCCGCCCGCTGGTGAGCGAGAACCGGTAGAAGCTCAGCCCGAGCAACCACAGCGTCGGGAGGGTGTTCCAAATAATGAAGAACAGGAGCACCGGTGCGATCAGCGCCGTCGGCAGCACCTCCTTCCGGCCAAAAAACGCCAGCAGCCGGTTCGGCCGCGACTGGACCGGGCTGCGGCGCGAGGATACCGCGACGTCCGCCATCCGCCCTACAACCGGATACCGCTGCAGGCGCCGCTGGTCTCCTTCGTTGCCGTGCCCTCGTCGAAGAGTACCTTCTGCTGCATGCAGGCCGTCCATTGCAGAGCGTGCAGCGGGTCGTTGATCTGCCCGGTATAGTAGCCGGTGAACGCCTGCTGCTGCGCCGACAACATTTCGGAGTATTTCGGATCGTGCCAGAAGTCCGAGCTGCGTAAGAGCATATACTTATACGTCTTGTTCCAGGGGTTGATCTCGTCGAAGTCCGCCCGTGAGCACGTCGCCTTGTCACATGGCATCCCACCACGCGTGAGGTAGTCGTGCTGCGTCTCCGGTAGATACCACCATTTCATGAAATCGATCGCCACCTGCATGTGGTCCGGATCGTTGAACGCGTTGATCACCCAGGGCTGGCCGCCCATGATATAGTCACGGTATAGCTTGCCGTCCGGCCGCTTGAACGAGGGCGGAGGCACCACGATCACCTTGTCCTTCAAGCTGGCCGGGATCATCGTCGCCCCGGTCGCCACCCATTGCCAGGCCGCGAACACCTTACCCTGCGTAAACGCGTCGATGACTTCGGCAATGAAGTAGTTGGTTGCACCCGGCGGCTGATACTGCAGCCAGGACTTGTACATCTCCATCGCCTTGGCGTTTGACGGCGTGTCCAGGATGCCCTGCACCTGCCCGGTCTTCGGGTCCCACACGTCACCGCCAGTCGAGCGTATGACCGAGAACGTCGGACAGCTCGCCGCATCGTACTCACGCGAATATTGGGCGGCCATCCCGTGGTAGCCCTTCTCCGGCCGGTTGAAGAAACCGATCAAGTCCGTCCATTGGTCGAAGTCCATCTTCTCGAAATCGTCCCAACTGGTCGGCAACGGACGGCTGAATTTCGCCTTGAACGCCTCCGCCTCGCCCGGTCCTTCCAAGATGTCCTTGCGGATGAAGATCCCATACACGTCGCCGACCTGCGGGAACCCCCACAGACTGCTGCTGCGGTCCGGAAACACCTGGTAGCTCTCGCGGATCGAGGGTGACCACCACTCGATGTTCAGCTCCGGGTTCTTGGCGATGATGTTGTTGACCTGCACGATCCATTTCGGCGTCGCCAGCGCACCCAGCCACTGACTGTCGCTGATGATGATGTTGTATTCCTGGCTTCGCGTGGCCAGCGATGTCGCCGCCTTCTGGAACAGCGTGCCGAAGGGCGCGTCGGCGAACGAGAAGCTGACGTCGTAGCCGTATTTACTCTTCGCGTATTTGCTGAACTCGGGCGACATGTCCACGCCGAGCTTGCTCGGCAGCCAGCCGGCGATGCCGAGGATCTGCATGTGGATGGACTTGCCGGCGAGCCGGCTCTGCTGCGCCAGCGCCAGGTTCGGGCGAGCCAGCGTGCCGGCCCCGAGCGTCGCCGAGGCCTGCAGCAGATGCCGCCTGGTAAAACCGGAACGAAATGACGCTGCAAATCCCTCGGTCATGATGGACGCCCCCCGTCGCTGCCGTTGCGGCATGCATTGCGCGGAAGAGTTGTCGGAATCGGAATTAACGTCAAGGGAATCGTCCCTTCCCCTCCGCGCGCCGTTAGGGTTTGATGCGCCGGGCAAGCACGAAGATGTAGGAGGGAACGCTGGCCCAAGGCCGCATCTATGTCGCCGGGACGGTCGATACCAAAGGGGCCGAGCTGGCCTATGTGCGCCAGCTCATCGCCGAACAGGGTCTGCCGGCGGTCCTCGTCGATCTCTCCACCGGCGGCACGTCCGCCGCGTCCGACATCGCCGCGAACGACGTCGCCGCCCATCACCCCGGCGGCAGGCAGGCCGTGTTCACCGGCGACCGCGGCAGTGCCGTCGCCGCGATGGCCACCGCGTTCCGCAACTACATCCTCGAGCAACGTGACGTGGCCGGGCTGATTGGCCTCGGCGGCTCCGGCGGGACCGCGCTGATCACCCCCGCCATGCGCGCGCTTCCCATCGGCACGCCGAAGCTGATGGTATCCACCGTCGCCTCCAGCAATGTCGCGCCCTATGTCGGTCCCAGCGACATTGCGATGATGTACTCGGTGACGGATATCGCCGGGCTCAACCGCATATCCCGCGTCATTCTGGCCAATGCAGCCCACGCCATCGCCGGCATGGCGCATACCCCGGCTCCGGCCGCGCAAGACGACAAGCCGGCGATCGGCCTGACGATGTTCGGTGTCACCACAAGCTGCGTGAACCAGGCCGTTGCCCTGCTGCACACCGATTACGACTGCCTCGTGTTCCATGCCACCGGCACCGGCGGCCAGTCGATGGAGAAACTCGCCGAATCCGGGCTGCTCGCCGGCGCCCTCGACGTCACCACGACCGAGGTCTGCGACCTGCTCATAGGCGGCGTGTTTCCCTGCACCGAGGACCGCTTTGGCGCCATCGCCCGCTCTGGCCTGCCCTATGTCGGCTCCTGCGGCGCGCTGGACATGGTCAATTTTAGTGCGATAGAGACCGTCCTCGAGCAGTACCGGGACCGCAAGCTGTATGTCCATAATCCCCACGTGACGCTGATGCGCACCACGGCGGAGGAATGTGCCCGGATCGGCGTTTGGATCGGCGAGCGGCTCAACCGCTGCGAGGGTCCCGTGCGTTTCCTGCTGCCCGAAGGCGGCGTCTCCGCCATCGACGCGCCCGGCCAGCCCTTCCACGACCCGGCCGCCGACGCCGTCCTATTCCAAGCGCTGGAGGCAACCGTAAGGCAAACCGACCAAAGACGCCTGATCCGGCGGCCAGAGAACGTGAACGATCCCGGCTTCGCCGAGGCCCTTGTGGCCCAGTTCCGCGACATCATGCCGGCCACCTAACCCATGCCCTACATCCCCCGCACCACCCTACTGCACCGCTTCCGCGACATGATCGCTCGCAACGAGCCGATCATCGGCGGGGGCGCCGGCACCGGTCTTTCCGCCAAGTGCGAGGAGGACGGCGGCATCGACCTGATCGTCATCTACAACTCCGGCCGCTACCGAATGGCCGGACGGGGCTCGCTGGCCGGCATGCTCGCGTACGGCAACGCCAACGACATCGTCATGGAGATGGCCCGCGAGGTGCTGCCCGTCGTCCGCCACACCCCGGTCCTGGCCGGCGTCAACGGCACCGACCCCTTCTGCCTGTTCGACCCCTTTCTCGACGGGCTCGCGGCACTCGGCTTCTCCGGCGTGCAGAACTTCCCGACCGTCGGCCTGATCGACGGCCTGTTCCGAGCCAACCTGGAGGAGACCGGCATGGGCTACGCGCTCGAGGTGGAGCTGATCCGGCGGGCCCGCGCCAAGGACCTGCTGACCACCCCCTACGTGTTCAACCCCGACGAAGCCCGGCAGATGGCCGAGGCCGGCGCCGACATCATCGTCGCCCATATGGGCCTGACCACCGGCGGCACGATCGGCGCCGGCACCGCCCTCACCCTGGACGATTGCATCCCCCGGATCGACGCGATCACCGACGCGGCCCGCGCGGTCGCTCCCGACATCATCCTGCTCTGCCACGGCGGCCCGATCGCCCAGCCCGCGGACGCCACCTACGTTCTGTCTCGCTGCAGATCGATCCACGGGTTCTACGGCGCCTCCAGCATGGAGCGGCTGCCCGTCGAGACGGCGCTGACCGAACAGACCAGACGCTTCAAGCAAATCCGCCGCTAACCGGGGAAAACGACATGGCCAGCGCCTATGCAAGCCGGATCATCGACGCGCCAATCGAGACCGTCTGGACCGTGGTGCGCGACTTCAATGCGCTTCCGGTCTGGAGCCCGGCGCTCTCCCGCAGCAGTATCGAGGACGGGCTCGACCCCGATGTGGTCGGCTGCGTCCGCTCCTTCTATCTCGACGACCAGAACGTCCGCGAGCGCCTGCTCACGCTCGACGATTCGCGCTACCGCTTCGCCTATAACTTCGAGACGCCGGCCTTCCCGGTCCGCAACTACCTCTCGGAGTTCGAGCTGATCCCCGTTACCGATGGTGACCGCACCTTCGCCCAGTGGTCCGCCACGTTCGACGAAGCGCCGGAAGACGCCGGAAAATACGTCGCCGTTGTCTCCCGCGACGTTTTCGCCGGCGGTTTGGACAGTCTGGCCGAGCATGTCCGCGGCCAGCAGGTGCCGGAGGGTCAGACACGATGGCAGGGCGACCGCCCCGCCAAGGTGTTCTGTTCTGCCGTCCTGAATGGTCCGATCGAGGCGGTCTGGGCCCGCATGCGCGATTTCGACGGCATGGACGGTTGGCACCCAGACATCACCGACATGACAATGCTCGACGGCGCCCGGCCCGACAAAGTCTCCGGCACGCGCGACTTCCGCTTCGGCTCGGACACGCTGCACGAGCAGCTGACTATGCTCTGCGACCGGACCCACGCCTTCGCCTACCGAATTACCGCCAGCGGCATGCCCTGGATCAATTATCATGCCGGCGCCCGCCTCTACCCCATCAGCAAGACCGGCTCGACCTTCGCCGTCTGGACGGCGGACTGGGTCGCCTCCGCCAACGACGATCTGGAGCTGATCCCCACCGTCCATCAGGACGTTTTCCAGAAAGCGTTCGACACCCTCAACGAGCGCTTCTTCAAGACATCGTCGGCAGGCAAGGTCGCCTGAACCTAGAGCCGCAACGAACGAAGGCCGGACCCGAGAGGGGAACCATCTTCCGATGCAGCCTTGCCTGGGCGGCGCGCTGAACCAATCGATAACGGGTAGGTAGACACATGAAGACCATCAAGGGGCCGGCCATCTTCCTGGCCCAGTTCGTCGGCGATGCAGTCCCATACGACAGCCTGCCCGCCCTGGCCAAATGGGCGGCCGGCCATGGCTACAAGGGCGTGCAAATTCCGAGCTGGGACGCCCGCCTGTTCGACCTCGCCCGCGCCGCCGAAAGCCGCACTTATTGCGACGAGGTGCGCGGCATCCTGCATGACGCAGGTGTCGAACTGACCGAACTCTCGACCCATCTGCAAGGCCAGCTCGTGGCCGTCCACCCGGCCTACGACCTCGCCTTCGATGGGTTCGCCGCCCCCGAGGTTCGCGGCAACCCGCCCGCCCGCCAGCGCTGGGCGGTCGAGCAGATGCACCTCGCGGCGCGCGCCTCGGCCAATCTCGGCCTGAGCGCCCACGCTACTTTCTCCGGTGCGCTCGCCTGGCCCTACCTTTACCCCTGGCCGCAGCGCCCGGCGGGCCTCGTCGAGGCCGCGTTCGACGAACTGGCCAAGCGCTGGACACCCATCCTGAACGCCTTCGACGAGGCCGGCGTCGACGTCTGCTACGAGATCCATCCGGGCGAGGACCTGCACGACGGCGTCACATTCGAGATGTTCTTGGAGCGCGTCAACAACCACAACCGCTGCAACATCCTCTACGATCCCAGCCATTTCGTGCTGCAGCACCTCGACTACCTCGAATACATCGACCTCTACCACGACCGCATCCGCATGTTTCATGTCAAGGACGCGGAGTTCCGCCCAAGCGGACGGCAAGGCGTCTACTCCGGCTACCAACCCTGGGTCGACCGCGCCGGCCGGTTCCGTTCGCTGGGCGACGGGCAGGTCGATTTCGGCGCCGTGTTCAGCAAGCTGACGCAGTACGGGTTCGGCGGCTGGGCCGTGCTCGAATGGGAATGCTGCATCAAGGACAGCGAGCAGGGCGCCGCCGAAGGCGCCCCCTTTATCGCGCGCCACATTATCGCGGTTGCCTCCCGCGCCTTCGACGACTTTGCCGCCAGTGGCGTCGACGCAGTCACCAACCGCAAGCTGCTGGGGATTGGCTGATGGCGGCCCACGGCCGCATCCGTCTCGGCATGGTCGGCGGCGGGCAGGATGCGTTCATCGGCGGCGTCCATCGCATCGCCGCGCGACTAGACGACCGCTACGAGCTCGTGGCGGGCTCGCTGTCTTCCGACTCGGAACGGGCGCACGCCAGCGCCGCCGCGCTCCATATCGTGCCAGACCGGAGCTATGCGGACTACACCGCGATGGCCGTGGCCGAGGCGGCACGGCCGGACGGGATCGAGGCCGTCGCGATCGTCACGCCGAACCACATGCACCACGGTCCGGCCAAGGCGTTCCTGGCGAGAGACATCCACGTTATCTGCGACAAACCGATGACCCATCGCCTGGAGGACGCGCTGGACCTGGCCGAGGCCGTGCGGAGTAGCAGCGCGATCTTCGCCCTGACGCACAACTACACCGGCTACCCGCTGGTCCGACAGGCGCGCGCCATGGTGGCCGAGGGTGCAATCGGCGAAATCCGGGTCGTGCAAGTCGAATATCCGCAGGAGTGGCTAACCACACGGCTCGAAGCCACCGGGCAGAAACAGGCGGAGTGGCGCACCGACCCGGCCCGCAGCGGCGCCGCTGGCTGCGTCGGCGACATCGGCACGCATGCGTTCAATCTTGCCGAGTTCGTCACCGGGTTGCAGGTGGAGAGCCTCGCGGCGGAGCTTACCCGGTTCGTGCCGGGCCGCGCGCTGGACGACAACGCGCACATGCTGCTGCGCTTCGTAGGTGGCGCCCGCGGTAGCTTGTGGTCCTCGCAAGTCGCGCCAGGCAACGAGAATGCCCTGCGCCTGCGCGTCTTCGGCTCGCTCGGCGGGCTAGAATGGGCGCAGGAGCAGCCCAACGCGCTGATCCACAGCCCATTCGGCGAGGCCCCCAGATTGATCCGCCGCGCTGGCGCCGGCGCCTCGCCGGCGGCAGCCCACGCGAGCCGCATCCCGTCTGGCCATCCCGAGGGTTACCTCGAAGCCTTTGCTCAGCTCTATCGCGACCTCGCCGAACAGATCGTCGCGCGCATGGAAGGCAGAGCGCCGGATCCAGCGTGCCTACTCGTGCCCGGGATCGATGCCGGACTGCGAGGCATGCGATTCATCGACGCTGCCGTGCGCTCAAGCGCCGCGGACGCAGCCTGGCAACCGCTTCGGTTCCGCTGAAACGACGATAGACCGCGCCTCTGGTCCTCCCAGCGGCCTTGGCCGCAACCATCTACGCCTATTTCGCCACAGCTATCCCTGGACTGTCATCGCTTACAGTCGGCGGCTCGGACCGAGTAGCCGTCCCCCAGCAGCTGCGAGAGCGTGTGCGCGCGACGGGTGATCCGATCCAGCCGCGCCGCTGCCAGCACGGCCCCGAGCTGCCGACAGCGGGCCAACGCAGCCTGGAAGCCGGGCCGGCGGTCGTCCTTGCCGCTAGCGACGTCGGAGAACTCGGCGACCTGCGTCCAGCCCTGGGCCGCGGCAAAGGCCCGCACGCTGACCTGTTGCGCTTCGAGCCTGAGGCCGCTCTTGCCCTGTTCCGCGGTCGAGACGCGGTAGAGGCTGACGGCATAGCAGGGCGGCATCTGCTTCGGCCGCATCAGCTCACCTCGCCGATGCGATAGACGGTGTAGCTGCCCGCGGTGCCGGGGTCACGCCATAAGGCGGGTGCTGGATTCACGCTAAGCCGAACGCGCCGTGAACGGATGACGGCTTAGGATCCGGCAAGGGTGGCTCGGGTCCGTTTGACGATGCTGGCCACGGTATTTTTGCTCAGTCCGACCTCGCGTCCGATCAAACGGTAGCTGCGGCCCTGGGCGATGAGGGCCAGCACCTTGGGCGCGAGGCGGTCCGACTTCGGCCGCTGCCCGGGTTGGCGGCCCAGCTTCTTGCCACGGGCCTTGGCCGCCGCGATGCCGGAGCGGATACGCTCCTGGATCAGTTCGCGTTCGAACTCGGCGATGCCGGCCAGGAGCGTGGCCATCATGCGCCCGTGCGGCGTGGTGAGGTCGAACGTCATGCCGTTGAGTGCCACCAGGGACACACGCCTGGTTTCCAGCTCCTTGAGCGTGGCCAGCAGGTCAGTCGTGCTGCGCCCCCAGCGAGACAGCTCCGTCACCAGCACGGCGTCGATCTCGCGCCGTTGCGCCAGCGCCATGACGCGCCTGCGTTCGGCCCGGTCCAGCTTCACTCCAGACGCGGTTTCTTTGTAGGTGCCGACCACCTCGTAACCGCTGCGTTCGGCAAAAGTGGCCAGGTCGCGCTCTTGTCGGGCACAGGACTGGTCGGCGGTGGACACCCGGCAGTAAAGCGCGGCGCGCAACGGCGGCTGCTGTCCCAATTGGACTCCTTTTGCTGAGCGGCCTGCAAGCCCTTGTTCCCGTTGACCCCTGGGCCGTAGCAAGCAAACTATACCTCAACTGGGACAATCTGCCATGCCGCGACGACGCGCGCTCACCGAAGCGCAGCTCACGAACCTCCTTGCGTTGCCAACTGCCGAACCCGACCTGGTCCGGCACTGGACGCTGGGCGACGCCGACCTCGCGGCCGTCAACCAGCGCCGGCGCGACCGCAACCGGCTTGGCTTCGCCCTGCAGCTTTGTGCACTGCGCTACCCCGGCCGCCTGTTGCGGCCAGGCGAACTGATCCCGGCCGATGCGCTCCGCTTTGTGGCTGAACAGCTTGGCATCCACCCTGACGCGCTGGCATCCTATGCCACCCGGTTCCAAACCCGTTACGAGCAGCTTGGCGACCTACGCACTGCATTCGGCTTTGCCGACCTGACACCCGCACTGCGCCGCGACATTCTGGGATGGCTGTTGCCGGTGGCGCTCGCGACCACGAGTGCGTCCGGCATTGCCCAAGCCCTCATGGAAGAACTACGCCGACGCAGCCTCATTGCACCAGGTCCCTTTGTCATCGAGCAGTTGGTCGCCGCGGCCCTGATCATGGCCGAGCGCCACGTCGCGGGCCAGCTCACCCGCAACCTATCCCTCGCTCAAACCGAGGCGTTGGACGCGCTGCTCGCGTCCAAAGAGGGCACGCCCCTGAGCGTGCTGGGCTGGGCGCGGCAGCCGCCGGGTGCGCCCGGCCATAAGGCCCTCGCCCGCATCGTGGAGCAGTTGACTTGCTTGCGCGCCGTTGGCCTCAATCCCGCGTGCGCCGAAGGCGTGCATCCGGAGCGGCTGCGCAAGCTGGCCCGCGAGGGCGGACGCTACACCGCCCAGCACCTGCGGGCGTTGTCGCTGCTCCGCCGCCGGGCGACCCTGGTTGCGACCGTGCTGGACACCGCGGCCCACCTGACCAACGACGGTGTCGGCCTGTTCGACCGCGCCGTCGACCGCATGTTCCGCCGCGCCGAGGCTCGCGAGGAGGGCACTCTCCTCCGGGATGCCCGGGCCATCAACGACAAGGTGCGCCTGCTGGTCCGGCTCGGTGGCGCGCTGATCACGGCCAGGGAGGGTGACGCCGACCTGGACGGCGCCGTCGCGGCCTCGGTCGGCTGGGAGCGGCTGGCCGCGAGCGTTGCCGAGGCCGAGCGCCTGGCCCGCCCGGACAAAGTGGACCTGCCCGCCCTGGCCGCGCGTGCCTGGCCGGTGCTGCACCGGCTCGGCCCCGTGTTCCTCGACGCCTTCCAGCTCCGCGCCGTGCCCGCCGCCGCGGCGACGCTGCGCGCGGTGGAGCTGCTGCAAGCGTCCTACGGCAGCGGCGGCCGGAGGTGGCCCAAGAGCCTGCCGACCAGCTTCCTGGCCAGAAGTAACGGAAGGCCCCGCTGGTACGCATAAGCAGAAATCGCAATGTTTATTTGCGGAACTTTTAAGATATAACAACG
>JAABUS010005227.1_pt1 | contig 17370 bp, 21 predicted proteins | sample 5560161 | NCBI WGS metagenome assembly JAABUS01 (sample SAMN10711885, study PRJNA513376) | rock metagenome | isolation source: Antarctica rocks | place: Antarctica: Victoria Land, Trio Nunatak nord | collected 2016-01-04
CAATGTCCCCCACCTACCCCCTCACAACGCTCATCCTCCCCTCCCCCTCCCTCTCCCAATCGCCCCATCTCCCCGCCCTAGCCGCCCTCCTAAATCGCACCTTCACACACACCCACGTCCACGGCGCCGGCTACGAGATCCTCCCCGCCAGCGTCGGGCGGCTGCAGAAGCCCGAGCAGTTAGCTTCGGAGCTCGGAGATGAGGGGTTTTGCATCATTGCCTTCTCCGCCGCGGTCGGTGGAAGGATGGTCGGTACGGCAAGCGCGAAGCCTTACCATGCTGAGAAAGCGAGGGAGGGAGCGGGCGGGGAGGTGAACCTTATGTTCAAGCGTCCGCCAGCAGCAAATAAAGAAAGTGGGAAGGCTGTGACAGTGGCTAAGGACGACGAGGAGCTACCGGCTTGGGAACTACTCGCCATGGCTGTGGAGCCGGAGTTGCAGGGGAAGGGGATCTCGACACAGCTTTTGGAGCTGACTTTGGACGAGATCAAGAGGAGGGTAGCTGAGCGGGGAGAGAGTGTGGAGGGCCCGACCAGGGTGCTGGTATCGACCATGAAGGAGTTGACTGAGGGTTATTATCAAAAGAAAGGATGGGAGACGACGGAGGAGAGGAGGTTCGCACCGGGGACCGCGGGGAGTGGGACTGGCTTTGCCGTTGTGGAGATGGTGAGGATAATTTGAGATGGGAGATGAACGAAATGCTACCACGGAGAATTTGAGACTGCCTTAGAGAAAGAGGACACACCGTTATGTTGAAAAAATAAAACGATCGAGGAGAAATAGAAGAAATGATGCCACATAGATCATCCACATGCAATACCAAGAAATGGTGCACCACCTGTGACAATCCTTTGAAAATCTTTTACGGCTTTACAATACCCATGAGACCCGTGGATACAGACGCAGACGATCAATCCATCGGCTTTGCTCGATTGAAACACCTAGCAAGAGAGTCCAAGCAGGCATTAGACGACTATTCAACTATTCACCCCTGCGAAGTGCACCATGCCACCATTTGGGATGGCGAGTACGGCAACAGTTATAGACTTGTGAGAGTAGACCGAGAGCAGATTCATATAACATTGAAACTCATATCGAGAGATCGATATTCTCAACCCACCTCATTTCCAACAACCTTATCATGCCAGTCGACTTAAGCTGCTGCTGCTGCTGCCACAAGAGCAGGCTCCCTCCGCATGTTTTGCATTCCAATCGTGGGCGCAACACCCACTCGCTCCTTCGCAAGGATGTCAACTAGCATGGGGCTCGGCCTGCTCTCCCTCTTGGGCTGGAAGATAGCTTGGCTCTTCTTGTACGCTTTCACGGTATCGAGATAAGAGTCGAAAAGGTAGGCAGAATCGAGGGGCCCGCCACGAGCTTCAGGGTGGAACTGAGTACCGAATATTGGGCGAGAACTGTGGATTATACCTGAGACGAGGATGTTAGACGCGGCCACGAACAGACAATTAGACACATTATGAGCGCGTGGTGAAGGGCAGGGACAAACCTTCGTTACTAGAATCATTAAGATTGACGAAATACTCCTTCCAGTCCTTAGGCAAGGTCGATGCATCAACAGCATAACCATGGTTCTGACTCGTGATGTGACATTTACCCGTCGTGAGGTCCAAAGCCGGAATGTTGTGAGCACGGTTCCCGTATTTCAGCTTGATGGTCTTAGCACCTACTGCTAGAGCAACCAACTGATGACCAAGACAAATGCCCATGATGGGAATCTGGGAAGAACCCATCAGCTTGCGGAGATGATAGATGGTTTCTTGACAATGGGTCGGATCGCCCGGACCGTTGCTGATGAAGACACCGTCGAAATGATGAGCTACTTTGTGAATAGGGTAGTCGTATGGGAAGGCTGTGACGCTGGCGCCTCGGCCGACCAGACTGCGGAGGATATCTGAGGAAAGGATCAATCTTTGCCCTCGGACGATTCAAGGGTGCAATACTTACTCTCTTTCACGCCGCAGTCGATGACTGCCACATGAAGATCGCCGAGGCTCGAGCTCACGTGGAAGGGTGCTTTCGTGCTGACTTTCTCAACCAAATTGATCTGCTCGGGATCCACGAAAGCCTCGTCTTGATCCGCATCATACTCTTCTCCAATGGTGATTCTTGCCAGCGAAGAACCTTGTTCTCGCAGGTATGTCACGATGGCACGTGTATCGACGCCGGAGATCGCAGGCACACCCTCTCGAGCACACCACTCACTCAGACTCTCAACTGCGGTCCAATGACTGTATTGCTCTGCGACATCCGCAACGACTACTCCGGCCGCCTGAAGATGGGGAGATTCGAAATAGCGGAGAAGCCCACTTTCTTCGCGGGCCGAGGATGGAACACCGTAGTTGCCAATCAATGGCTGAGTGAAGACCAAAATCTGGCCGCGGTACGAGGGGTCGGTCAAGGACTCTGGATATCCAACAAGAGATGTGGTGAAGACCGCTTCGCCAGAGATGTTCGATTTGGCACCAAAAGACTTGCCGCTAAAGACGGGGCCATCCTGCTTATGGTCAGCGGGGCGGGATACGAGAATTATGATGGGTCGCTCGACGAACACGAATAGTGAAAGTAGCTCGATCGTAGGAGACCGGTGTTGCTCTGGCTCGAGAGGCCGGCATTTGGCGTGGTGTGTTGCCCTCAACAGAAGCCAGACCGCGAGCCTTGGTGGTAGCCCTCCATGGCTGCTCTGTAGCCTTCATATAGCCCAGTGGGGTCCGCTTCGCAAATTTTGCTAGCATGATAGTGATATACCGATTGGTATAGTGAAGAATTCGCTGTCGAAACGGTGGCCCTCAACTCGATGCCGCTTTCCACACCTGGTCTGTTCAAAGGATTCATTAGCTAGGGGCTGAACATAAGCAATCAGTCGAGGTGCATACGTGAAATGTAATCCTGTGAACATAGCATTAGCAAATGACTCTTGCGATGTCATCGTGAGGACCAAACGGCCCTCCGAGGATGGAGAGAGACGTACCTGAGACGTGAAGACGGTTGGCGCACCCTTCATCAACGCGACAGTGCTCGGAGCACTTTCAATATTCTTAATGTCTGATGGGGGAGAGATTGATAGGAACTTCAATAGCAGGATCGTAGACCGCTATTGAAAAGGGTGCCGTATGTGTGGGGTAGTGTGAAGAAAAAAGAATTTGGGAGGGTATGGCGCAAGACCCTGTGCTTGTGCAGACAGAGCGGGGAAGTCAAATTGTAAAGAGGATACTAAAGTAGATTTGCTCCAACGTTTTCTCGGCAATTTATACCAATCGTTAGTGAAGGTAAGACACTCAGATTTTGAGATGACAATGTGAGCAAACATCAAGTTGATGTTCGATCGTGTTGGACATGATTTCGAGCGCTTGGCGGTGGTTTTAACTGGCTGAAGATAACAAATACTAAGCTCTAGCCCTAATTCATGGAACCCTAAAGCAACTGCCTAATGCACTGGAGGAACTCCCCTATCTTATAATTACATGTACTGAATTAGTCTGTTGATGGTATTACTTTACAATTGTTGTGCCATGACTGAGTAGTGAGCTGGAACTGTTTGATTCCCTCGACTTGCCCTCTCGCTATCTCAAGTCATCTTCCTTGAAGGCTCCAAACTAGGAAGGGATTTACTGCACAGCTTATGGATACTTCTGGGAACCTACATAAGCATAAGTAAGCAAAGGCCGATGGAAAGATCGATCGCTTTACTCGAATAGTGCGCTATCACAGGCCTTGTTTGTGCGCATAGCGTTCGTTCATGAGTGTTATTCTCCTCTTCTAATGGCGCTGGGCCAATGGTGAAGTGGGGTGTGTTTGTCATTCTGTTCGAAGTCAATGCCGTCTAGGTGCTAAGGATGCATCATAAGGTATCTAGGCTCTCTACCGCCGTTCCGACCTTAAGATCCCCGCGCACTCATCCATTTCTCCTCCCATCCGCTGAAAAATGGGCTCTCCGCCAATGTCTCCACTGTCCATCCTGCTTCCGTCAACCCTTTCTCCTCCTGCTCCTCCTTCCATCGTTCCAGCGCCGGTAATGCCACATGCTCGATATGCCATGTATTCTTATACTCCATCATGTTCTTCTTCCCTTCCTTCAGGATCTTCAGGACCAGCGCGGGGATGTATGGTTCGGGCCGGAAATCGGTGATGGGTGTGAAGAGCGCTTTGAAATTGAAGACGATTGAGCCGGAGAGGGGGAGGCGGCGCAGGGTCTGCCAGTCGACGCGGAGGTGGATGCGGGATAGGTCGAGGGACGGGAATCTGAGAGAGGTCAACGTGGTTTTGAAATGGCTAAGGGGACTCTGCGCTCTGGAAGACGGGAATAAGGATGGCGAAGAGATTGGGAGAGGTGGGAGCAAATCGAAACACATACTGTGAGAGACGGTAGGCTTCGTGAGGGTCATTCGGCGGCATAAAAAGAGGGGTGTCGACTTCGAGGCCCCATGAGCCGCGCTGGATAGGCCGTGAGCTAGGAAGTTTGGAGAAATACCTGGAAATGTTCTGCGTCAGAAAAAGGCCTAACTGGAGGTTGGACGTAAGTGCGACAGGTGAGGATGGCTGAGCTTTACCGATCCATCGAGAACTCCATCTTCTCCTTATAGTCGGGAATGGGTGCATGGATCTCCTTGAGCTGCAAGCCAATTTTTGTATCGACGTTCCATCCCAGACTGGAGCAGATAATGCCGGCACGGAAATAATAACATCCATCCTCCGGATTTCTGAGCATGCATGCAAAATCCTCCGGTACATTCTCTAGTAGCACGTGTAGTGGATGCATGCTATTGATCACCGTCTCATTATTCAGAATGCCGTTGTGGAAAACATAGCCTCTCTCAGTATCCTTGGAAAGCGAGAAGTACTGCGGATGACGTGCGCAGAGGAATTGCAACGCCATTTCCGTGATCTCTTTGCAAGCTAGCTCGCTGCCGGGTAGATAGGCGAGCACCATCTTCCCGTATTGGGCGAAGAGGTTTTTGCGTTCTGCGATGCGGGAGGTATAGCTGCTTTCGAGTTCGAGCCACCAGTCATTTTCGAGTTTCGCAAGAGCTAGGTCGCCAGTGTCACAGGTTAGGCAATGAAGCCCCTGTATGGCAATGGCAGAAGCTTACACATAGTCTGATGATAGGCCCACCGAAACGGTCGGTACGGCCTGGCACACGCTGTCTCGATCTTGAAGTTTTGGTAGTATTCCGGTAGCGGTACGCCACTCAGCGAAGCGTAATCTGGGAAGTCGCCGAGGGCTTTGATCTCCTCTACTGAAAAGCCCATAGGGGTGTACGTTGACGAAGCGCATTCTCTGTAATCGACTGTGAAGGGAATAATGTTCTTCCTGAAATGTTCTTCATTGAGAGGGCCGTGAGATAGCTTCGACTTTTGAGCTTCGGGGTATTTGTCTGCCACTTGAGGCAACGCATCGCGCGGGCTGGGAGGGAAGATGTCCTGATACTCCACAGGTTGTGGCGCATTATTGGGCACTTTCTTCTGGGGCGAGAATGATCGAGGTGGGGTATTGGAGTTCAAGGCTCGACGTCCTCTTGGAAGTGATGTGAAACGTGGAGAAATCCACCTAGAAAGCGTTTCTCGCTTGCGTTTCCCTATGATGGCGAGTAATAGAGCTATGAGAGCGACACAGATCGTCGGGACTGCTGTGAAAGGAGCCATCCTCGATGTACACGCAGAGGGTACTTTACTGCTTGGAGCTATAGATCGGGTCTAAAGGTGAGGAGAGTAAGGTGTGGAGAAGACGCACTAGGTTTGGCTTAGACAGTGACAGGGCGCATCAGGTGAATGAAAGGGCGTCAATAATGCCTTCATCGAAGCAACCCTTCACTTGTGTTACCGTATGCTTAGAGATAGTTGGGAGAGAAGAGTAGCTATATTGATGTGATAGCTGAGTCTAAGAGACGGTGGTGGTGATCAAATGCGAGGGGCAGTGACTGCGCTTTTCCAGTATTTACAGAACGATAAACCCACAATGCCACCCAAATGAAAAGGTCAAATGATCAGGATTGCCGGAGGTTCTGAGTGAGTCAGTAGACGGCCAAGTAAGAGAGGTAAGTTCGACGTGGGATATAGGAGAGGTTATACAACAGCCGTTGAGGCCACTCTACCGGGTCACAGATGGCGCGCGTTGCGCCGCAAGTTATTTCTCCGCGACAAGGCTGCTTGGCATGATGGACGCAACCACTCGGACTTCAGGGTGAGACGTCACAGAGATGACGCTCGAAGGATTGCAGAGCCACCGGTATGATGTGCAGTCCTGTCAGGTCAAAGCAGCCAGCCGGGGTGGGGATACCTTTGCCCCAATTGGTATGGCGCGGGCAGATGCGAGTTTGGCTGTATATGGCAGGCCATTCCAGCAACTAATTGAGTGTGTCCATGCTATCTCAGTGCTTCTATTGTGGTGCGAAGGATCCGGATTGTGCTTTTCCCCCCCTCAAGACCGGAGTACCTTAGGCTCTTTCCGTGCATGAGAAGGTACTGGCTCGTACCGTACATAGTCAGCCTCGGGAAGCGCTAAAGCCACCACGCTCAGATTCTCTGCAAAAGCCCCGAAGAAGATCAAGTAGCTGTTGTTCACAGGCGAACCGTCCCTCGACTGCGACTGAATAGATGGTAACAACAGCGTAGGTCTCTGTACACCCTCGACTGTAGCGTATGTCTCTGTGCACCTTCGAAGGAGAGTGTAAGGTAGGCCCGGATTTCTTAGTTAGCTTTCCGGAGAGCACTGTCTAGAGTACAGTATCGCTGGTCCTAATCAGATCTTCCTGGATTAGTACCTGCTTATATTAGGCTTCGAAAATCAAGGGGTCAACAGCCTGCCATTGCCAGCTCCGTATAACCTATATGTTGACGACCCTTCGTTTACTCTGTGCTGGATATGAGCGATTGCACAAACTTGAGTTGTTAGCTGCTCAATTATAGGTATTAGTTATTCTCGTTCTCTATATGCATCGACACGTGCTATGTAATGCAGCCCTGACGCACGCAAGACTTTTGCCTACCCTATCCTTGCCGACTCCTGAGTCATGAAAGGCGTGATAGGCGATACCAGAGATATACCCGGAAGATACGCCAGCCCACGGAAACAAATACGCGGGACAACTATGTTACAATCGAACAGAAAAGCCTATGATAGGTGACCGAGAGAAGCATGTAAACGCCCAACGTGACCGTCGCTAAAGGTATGCAGTAAATGAGCCATTAAGAGGTTTGATTTTCTGTCGGTAGAAGGACGATGAGGGGGGGTTGCGGATATAGCCTGTTAGCAAGTTGTCTTGCATTGTACGACTGTAAAGCTGCATCGCTCTCGAGCGAAGTCCCGTACACTGCCAATCGTGGAGTGTGAATGTGAAAGTGGACGGAGAGATGGTGTTTGGAGGCCTGCAAGGCCCGAGGTCCATGCCGGTGAAGTGGGCGAACCTATTGACCAGGATTCGCAACCTGTATTACGAATCAATATGTGTATTGATGGTATGTGCTCTACGACGACTTACGCGTAGCATGCGACGAGAGTAATCCTGATTATCTTGAAGGCTTCGTATGCTTATGTGACTTCCGTTATCGTGCAACGGATTCCACAGAGCCACTGGATCTAACCGTTGATCGACAACGCGGGGGTAGCTCGATCTCTGATCAATAGGGGTAGTGTCCGTAGGGCTCTTCTCCGCATTGTTGCCCGGACCCCAGCCGCTGGTTTGTATACCCGGTACGGATTTTTCGGTCTTTCGACGCGCGCTTCCCCCAAGCAAACCCATCTGGCTGAGCCGACTGGGTCGGCGTTGAGGAGTATCTCCACCGGCGACGGATGCGACAGCAATAGCGTCCGTATGCTTTCTACGCCGGAAGCAGAACCAGATCAAGAAGCCTGCCAAAGCCAGGATAGCCAATGCAACGACCACGAACACTCCTGCAACTTTGCCCGAATTGGAAAAGAAACTTCCATCTTTGCTCTTTAGAGCTGGAGCGGTTTCGGCTGGTGGCGCTGTTGGGGTGATTGTCAGAGTTTTGACTTGGCCAGTAACTGTCATTACAGATACCACGGGAGTCGGAGACCATGATGCAGTGGACGAGGTTGAGGACTGAGATGATGGTGGTTGAGCGTCGGAAGTCGTTGCGGCGATGAGGGGTAATAAAACAGTATTCGAGGTGGTCGGTGTCGATATGGTAGTCCAAGAGGATATGGCGGTAGTTACGATTGCGGACGACGAAGATGGCGCCGATGGCGCCGATGGCGTCTACAAAGACATGTGTCAGCGAGTCAGTTTTTTGGTCTTATAATTGAGCAGTACGCCAGCTTCTGTCAGTTATCTCGAGCCAAGGAAAGGGTACATCATACAACGGATTGGATAGAAATCACCACGGAAGGAGAAATGGTAACGGTCTGCTGTACGGTAACTCTGGACGGGAAAGCCTGTCCAGAAGAGTCAAAAAACGATCCAAAGTGTGCCATTGAAGAAACGGTCGTCGTGATCGTTACTTGCAGTAACGGGGTTGAGGCTCCGAGAGAAGAAGAAGTGGGGAGCTGTATCCTGGTGGAAGCAGCACTCAAAGATAGCGTTGAGGTCGATGATACGGGACGACTAGACTTGGATGCTGGAAGAGATAGACTACTGACCGACTGCACGCTAATGACGGTGTTTACAGCAACCGTGACTGGGGTCGAACTCGTGCTCGTACTGGAGGTGGAGCTGCTTGTAGCGGCGCCGATCGTTCCAGACGGGTTCTTGTCCAGCGCAATATAGCCGAAGAGGCCTGTAGGTTGATCGCCACACTTTTCGGGTGGATAACCAGGACATTGCACGCCGCAAGAGCTCACAGGAACAGTGTCCGCTGGAGCATAATTTGAACACCAGCAGCTTGTGAATTGAACGATGGCGAAAGCGTATTCAGCCTGGCAGGTTGTCTTGCAGCGCCCATTGGACTGGTAAATATTGTTCGACACTACGTGATGACCACCATTAGCGATGTTCACCGATACGTGCATAAGGGAATGTCCCATATTCGTACCAAGGGCCAAACCAGACCCTGTATTTTGACTGGAACATAGAGTCTGGAAAAGCGCGAGAGTTCCACTCGTGTTGCAGATCAGCAGTATTATCAGGCATTCCCAAGCTATTGTCCGAAGCCTCGAGGCAGTTGAAACAGCCATAGCGCTGCGGTGTGTAGTCGCCCTGAGAGTAGGCAAAGGAGAGGCCAGGGTAGCTGCGAGACTGGATCGTCTACCACGGCGTGATACCAATTGTTTGAGTTGTGTGTGGGTGTGTGGGTGTGGTGGTGAGTGAGGTTGAGGGTGGTGTTTAAAGAGCTCCAATCCAGACGGCCGTTGGTAAACGAAAGTGTCGACGCTGAGTCGCCGAAACAACTAAAATCCTCCTCTGCTGCACTTCTGTAGCCTTAGAAACAAAGAATCCGCAATCGAAAGATGCAGTCCAGTATGAATTGAAGACCACACTCCGCCTATGGCGTTCCCATCAACCGATCCCCTTCACACGGATCCATTCGTACAGATCATCCGAGTGTCCCACAGCAGAAAGGGGACCTCGACGGGCAGTGGAGTCGAACTTGTTTATGGGGTCAATGGCCAACAGGCACCGTTATGTTCGAAAAGGGAGGAGGTGGAGAGGTGGACAAATTCGCGAGAGGGAAGAGACGGAAACGGTGCTGTTGATTCAGAGGCGAGCGGTACCCAATCAGGGCATCGGACATTGGCGGAAATGACCTCGAAACGGCTTCCGCCTTTATCCATTCCACGATACTGTATGATTCGGTACAACCTGGATAACCCTGTCGTAATATCATCTTCTTCTACTTCTTCACTATGACCCAGCAAAATACCACCATTTTGTTGGCTTCATATCGAGGCAGTCATGCTGGGGACTAGAATCGAGACATAAAAAGTTATGATGCTTTTATGGAGGTAGGACCGAGGGGCCGATCTAATGAAAGCGGCTCGCTTTGTGACCCCCGCAACAATCCCTGCTTGACCCAACAAAAATAGTATTATTGTGAAAGAGCCTTCTCCCTAGTTCATACTTACTTTACCCGCATCAATGTCAGTCTGACGCAGGGCCTTCCCGGCATTGTCCCACAGAGCACGAGCGGAGAGCAGACATGAGAGTGTCAGGTCAGCCTTTTCTGACCCAAATTTCGGGAAAGCGAAAGAGCCTCAAGTCCCCAAATTTCATCGCGCTGTGTTTCGCCTTTGGCTTCCGGTGGCCAAAAGAGTGGCGTTTACAGTTTATGTGATATGGCCATATAGGTCGTAGTCTCTCGGAGTTTATGCGGTCTCCTCGGGAGTCAGGACAGCACCTGTGGTGAACGAGCATTCCGTCAAACCGTCATATCTTCAGAACGTCACACTTGTGGCACGCTACGGTTGTCACACAGTGAAACAGCAGATCTGCGATTGGCCTCTGTTGTGCCAATGTGTGGCACTGCCAAGGCAAAGCTTGACCTGTCGTGAAGGCTAACGTATCGGAAAATCCACGACCGGGAGATACTTTACCTTACAGCGTATTTAGACTCGCCTGCTATCTTGGTGCAGCCGTCGGAATGGACAATCTCCTCTCACTTTCCAATCCTTTGGCGACTGTCGAGCAGCTTTCCAATTCTAGTTCCCAGCTCGATGGCGTCCCATCTGATCTGGAGAGCTCGGTGCGCTTTGCTGGTGCACAACTTACTCAGGCTGCCGGGATACTGCTTCGACTGCCTCAAGAAGTCATCGCCCAAGCGATTGTCATCTTCGCAAGATTCTACGTAGGTCCCGAAGGTGGAAGCTTTCTTATCAATGCGGCTCAGGTACTTATTTCCCCAGCCCAAAATTTCCAGTCATCGTTGACCCAGTCCAACAGGATGTGTCTGCAGCATCGCTATACATGATGGCCAAACTCTCCGCAATCTCTCAGTCCCCGCGATCAGTGCTTAATGTCTACGCTTACCTTCTCTATAATAAAAGCCACCTAAGTCACCAAAAGTCGTCTATGGCTTCGACATCGATGCCTGATCCAGAAAGTTACTACTTAACCGAAGGGGCTTACATGGTAGCTCGGTCAACGCTGTACCAGACAGAAGCTGTCGTGTTGCGTGCTCTGTCTTTCGTTAATAGAGTCGTAATACCCCACCACCTCGCTCTTACCTTTTTACAGACGATGGGAGTCCTTCCGGTGTCTCCAACCAACACGTCCCGAACATTGGCAGCACGCACGATTGCTCACCTCAACACGGCTCTGTTCTCTCCACAGCTTCTCTATCTGACACACCAGCCTACGGCATTGGCCGTAGCAGCCATTTATCTCTCTGCTAAGGAGGTGGGTGTAAAATTGCCGGTTAGTGAGTGGTGGGAAGTCTTTGATGTTGACCGGGAGGAGCTAGGCTTTCTCGTTCTAGGATTCGGAAGCTGTGGAAAATGGATTGACGAAGAAAGCAGGAAGTGGGTTGGCCCAAGCCTGCTGACTGTAGAGGGTGTTGAGGAAGAGCTGAAGCGGAGGAACAAACATGACTTGTGAGGATCTTATTAACATCTTGATCAGGCCATATACGCACGAGTAAATTCAAAATCATCCCGTTGCTGTTAGGGTGTTGGATGCGGGCATGACCCTTTTTCATACAACGGAACCGTATGACTCGTATTACTGCGCAAAACCTGGATTGCCTGTAGATACACTAATTTCAATGCTAGCAATGAGCGGGAGAATGGCGTTTCTTTTTACATTACGGGGGTAACCCTGGTGTTTCCACAAAGACTGAATAACGATTTATTTGCTAGTCATGACAAAATATTTCCAACTTTATTTCTTCTGCACTAGACGATCTCCCTGGGCCCGCCGGACCGCTTCCCGTTTGACGTCATTGTTGGCTCAAAAAGTCTCCTTTCGAACTCGTTGTTTCCTTGCAACGGCCGACTTCGACGATTGGCGAAGTCGCGACCCACCGCCACGTCAATCGAGGTTCCTGATCTTTGTCTTCGATGACCTTTCCCTTCTCATGGTCAGACTTCAACGGTCATGACCATGTTCAAACGTTCACGCGCGCTTTAGATTAATCATTCATCAGCATTGCTACTTGTTTCGATACTCCTGTCCTGGTATAATTCAAACACTGCATACGAGCCTTACCTGGACAGCCAACTCGTCATGGCTTCCGTTCCATCGCCGACGACATCTCCACCGACGATGCCTCTTAGCGTACCGGACAGGCCCGCCGATGCAATCTACTCCGTGCAGGGTCGCGTGCCCTCGCAGCATACCGCCAACTCGAGAGATTTGTTATCATCGCCGCGAAATCCATCATCCTCATCGCAGCTTGCTTCCCCGCGTTATGTTCACCAGTACCGTGCTTTAATGGATGACCAGCGCAAGGTCTTTGACAAAGAGCGGAATCTATGGCAGACGGAGAGATCGGACTTGTTGGATGAGATATCACGTCTGAGGGCAAAGCTTCGCCAAGTTGAGGGCTCGAGCTCCAGTCGAATTGTATCGCCAACCGGTAGACACGAGTCAGGGACAAGCTTTCTGGGCTTCTCGGGTTTCTCTAGTACGTCCAGCTCGAGGCACACGAGCACTGGGGATGAGTTCTGGCGTGGAGCCGGTGGAAAGAGTGATGCTCAACCGACGCGGACCTTCTCAGATCCACCCAATCAGCCATCCACAATTGGGGATCGGTTACCTAGTATATCGGAAAATGAGTCACCCCGGGCACGTAGGTCACTCTTGACAGATTGCATCAGTGAGGCAAACAAGACAAGAAATCCTAGCATTCATGCTGGTGCCGATATCGACGGAGTCACGTTCAGAAGCAACAGCTCCGCTTCTTCGAGCGGTCCAAATATCATTTCACCACAATCGCCTTCCCCTTTGCGCACTTCCCCAGGATCTTTGCCAGCACCAGCATCCCAGCCTGGTATTCCGATTGACTGCAATACTAGACATGCAGGTCATACGCCTCTGGCCCGTGGCTTTAGATACGATACCGATGGTAGTGCAAGCGCAATATCTAGCAGTCCTACAACACCTACTCAGCCAGAGGTAGAACGACTTCCTCACGAACCGAGAGCGTCCTTCGTCAGGCCACCTCGGGAACGCTCAGACTCTTATTTCTCCAGCGTTTCGACAAACACGAACGGGGATCCCCAATTGAACGAGCCATTAGGATTGGGGGACCGTAACCCGTCTGAAACCCAAAGTTTTCTTGCAGCTGTTGACTCGAGGCTGACAGAAGTCGTTAATTCAGAAGATGAGCAAGCAGGTAAATTCGCAGAAGGCAGTCGCAATGATAATGGGTCAGCACCACAGCAGTCAGCCTCAGAAACCTCATATGCAGAGCCAAAGCTTAGGATCAAGAGAAGCATGAATTTCGGTAGTCAATTTGGATCACTGCGTTAGCGGCTCCATTGAGAGAAGATCTTGGCGCAAGGGATCCACGAATCGGTTTAGCGAGATCAACGCATGATCCGGCGTTTTATACCACTTATCGGTCTTTTGTGATCGGGCACCCCCATGGCGGAGTTAACAATTCATCGCTAGGCGGTTTGATCCGGTCGTAGATGCGATACCAAAGCTATCATTCAGAGATTCTGCATTGACAATGCTTTACACCTGTCCCAATGCCCCTTGCTTTTTCCAGCCATCGTTGACGTAAGGAATGGCCGTGTTTCAACCATCTCGGCCGAACACTTTTGAGTATAAGTTCCTCCTCGCTCATTAAGCTGGACCTTCTTCTCCTCGACTCAGGGTCTTATTGAAGCTCGTTAGGCCTTCCGCTCCTTATAATGCAGTCTTTACTTTCGTATTTTGCCATCATCCAGACGTTGATCGCCAGCCTGATCTTCTTACCGATTGTTTCTGCTTCTCCAGTTCCTTACTCTGATGCCAATATGGCAGACATTGAGAAGCTCCGTGCTCATGGGGTTCCAGAGGTACTTTACTACCTTTCGCGGACTCTCACACTTTTTTCCTATCCTCCCATTCACCATCAGTCTTCTAGTTTATACAGCCAATTTCTTATTCTCGTTTATACGATTCCCTTTCGTGCCTTCCATCTGTCAACGTCTCTCTTAAATACTCGCACGCCAACGCTAATCATACCCGCAGGCCGAAATTGGCAGCCACTATCCTCGTCTCTTTTCGCCCATTCCACTATTCCACACCAGACCCGATCCCACTGCAAGCACGGTCCTCAACTACCTCCTCCCAGAAAGCCAAGCTGGCTCCAGCAGAAAATTGGTAGCAGGTTGTAACGATAAGGATGAAAGCTCTCTAAGTAAGCGGGAGCGCAAGAAGCGAGTGAAGAAGCGTAGCTCTGAGGGAGAGTCGGGTTTGATGGTCGTTAGTGGACGGCTTGGAGGAACGATGAAGATCAAGTCATGATGGTTGGGGGGAAGGGGGGAAAAGCCTCACCGGAACGATGATGCAAGAGTCTTAGAGATGAATGGGGGGCAGTTATCGGGACTCCTGTTGTCAGAGACGCACTTCCGCTGGCGATCACGCTTATGCGAATTTGAAGCATCAACGCTTCTGCTATTTTACGATCTTTGCCTCATATGGGCTGTATGAATGCCTGGCTTACTGGTAGTCCTCCGGAAACTTTTGAGCTACGAACGCAATGACCAAGTATCTGTAAGCGATTCCATGGAGTTCAATGACAATTTTTCATGATATTCCTCGGTGACCTTCTGACAGAAGAGTTACATTTGCACAGTTTGCTCTGGATGATCCGAAACTGTCTTGTCCATTTCGAGGCTCGCAGCTCGGCATGACTGTTATGCCGAGCTCGTCAACCCGATTACCAAGCCAAGAGCTTTCAAAGGCAGAGCGCAGCAAGAGCGTTGTATGCTTTGCCAATTGGCTATACAAGTATCATATCCGCTCCTATCTTGTACTTCACTTTCCCTTCCAAGCAATCATGTCTTCCCCTTCCCCAGCCCCCCACAAAGACCCCTCCGACCTGATAGCCCGCGGCTCCCACCGCCCCACCCCCCTCGGCCGCACCCTCTTCTTCACCCTCCGCGCCCTCGACCCCCTCATCCAGTACACCATCCTCAGCCGACACTCCGGCATATCCTGGATCCCGCACCGCCTCGGTGGCTCATTCCTCCCCGCAACCGGCCTCTCGACCATCGGTCTCCGCCCCGCCAATGCCACCTTCCTCGACCTCCCCCCATATCAAACGCTACTGCTGGGCATGAGCGTCGGCAGCATGCTGAAGCAGAATTTCTGGCTCACGGCGATCAGCCGGGAGGAGATGAATGCTGGGCCGGCGGTAGTGATCAGCGTGTATAACACCGTGTTGAACGGGCTGAACTCTACGCTCGCGCTGTGGATGCTCACGAGTGTCAACCCCACCGCGAACACGTTCAGCGAGCTTTTCCGAAACCCGTGGGTGTTGGCCGGCACGGCACTTTATGTCATGGGAATACTCACGGAGACGGTTTCAGAGCTGCAGAGGAGTAGCTTTAAGAAGGATGAGAGAAATAAAGGAAAGCCATATGCGAGGGGGCTTTTTGGGTTGGCGAGGCATGTCAATTATACTGGATATACACTCTGGAGGACGGGTTTTGCGGTTGCGGCTGCGGGGCCGGTGTGGGGGGCAGTCATTGGGTCGTGGTTCTTGTATGACTTCAGCCAGAGGGCGATCCCGGTGCTGGATAATTACTGCTCCAACCGTGTAGGTCTTTCTTTGAACATGATTGAAAACTCGAATAAGGGACTGACTTGACGATAGTATGGAACGGACTGGCAGGAAGTGAAGAGAAAGGTGCCAAGGGTGCTTTTTCCAGGATTTTGGTAAGAGTCTGCGTTGCGATTGCTGATGAAGATACCAAGAGAGCCATTACCAGCAATTCTCTAGGTATGTGATCTGTTTGAAACTCCACGCCTCGAAAGTACGAAGACTAAGCAGCAAGTAACTGCTCGATTCCTTTCAAAAAAAAGTTTCAGAGCATCTCCACCCCTCTCTTACATTCGGTCATGGCAGCATAACACATGACGGAGCATTTCAATTGAATGTTCCTTAAAATCTTTGCCTGATCGGGACGGGATGAATTGGCCCAAATCGGTCAGTCAAACTCCAACGACTCAACCGAGCAACAGCGCCCGGCGATGACAAAGGAACAACTGCTACAACCTTGTTGTTAAGAATAAGGACAAAGAAATGTTTTCTCACCCTAATAGACTCTCTATTATCCGCACCCAGGTCTACAATGTGATTGTCCTTGACCCCCATATAAAAAGCCGTGAATCCGGATACCTTCCAGCGTTTTCCCTTGGCCTCTCATCACCCCGGTCTTTGCTTGACAACTTCGATATCTTGCCTTTCGTCTGAGCATTTAGCAGCATCGGTCATCCTCCTTGATCTTATTCGCTCTCTTTACACATAGCAGCACCGAATATTCTCCTTGCTCTTGTCCGTTATTCGTCTAAACACTCCAAAAGCCATGGCCCCCAACTTCCCAACCGTCGACCTCTCCGACCTCCCCAAGCGCCACCAAAAGTGCCCTCTCTGCCGCTACGAGTACTGCACGCTGCTAGGCTCAGTCGAGAAGCCCGTCGTGCTCCCCTGCAAGCACGTCGTGGGAAATAGATGTCTTCACAAAGTGAGTAATATTCCGAAAGCATTGGTTACCCCTATGACCCCTTCAATCTGACGAAGAAGAATGATTACCTCTCTAATCTGATAAACAAACGCTGATTGAGAGTCTTTGTAGTGGCTGGCGCAAGACACAGGGTGTCCGAGCTGCGGGAAGGCGTGTATTGCGGAGGGGATGAAGACATCGGAAGAAATGTGTGGGGCGCAAGGTGAGGAAGCGCAGCCGTTGCTGTGGTCGAGGGCAAGGGGCTATCTGTATGGGTGAGTGACCGATTTGATTGTTCATCTAGATTCAGGTAGCAGCCGAACTCCGATATTCATGTACAAAAACATGCCCAAACCCCTCCATCTCTGTTGCCATCCATTAATCGAAAACCTCAACATCGCTTTTTGAAAGCTCATGCAGGAAAATGCACCCCTTCTCATCGGCCCTCGCCTTCCTCCCTCCCTCTCTTCCTTCTCTCACGTCAACTCCCCATCCTAAGTCCCTACTCTCTTTTCCCATTTTTCCTTCCCCCTTCCCCCTTCCCCCTTCACCCCTCCCCTCACCATCTCCCATCATCCTCCCCTAGCACACCACCGCCTTCACCCTTACCAAACCCCCTTCTCACCCACAAACGCCCCTACTACCACCGTATGTTCTACGCTCCCTGTCAGCGGCAGAAACGCGAAGCCTGTCGTGTTTGTCTGGAGTCCGGGACCGGCGGTTGGTGTTCTCGAGTTGTGGGAGGGGGTGTGAGGTTGTGGGAGGGAGTGTGGGAGGGGGATGTGTTGGAGGTATGTTGGG
>JAABUS010005228.1_pt1 | contig 17366 bp, 17 predicted proteins | sample 5560161 | NCBI WGS metagenome assembly JAABUS01 (sample SAMN10711885, study PRJNA513376) | rock metagenome | isolation source: Antarctica rocks | place: Antarctica: Victoria Land, Trio Nunatak nord | collected 2016-01-04
CGGTCCGGTTCGTCCGGCTCGGCGGTGAACCAGAGGGTAACGTTGTGCTTGCCGTCGACGTGGACGTCGTTCGTAACGCAGGCGAAGACTGGCTCCCGGATCGTCAGACCGCTCTCCTCCCGCGCCTCGCGGATGCAGCTCGTCTCCGGCGCCTCGCCGGGGTCGATGTAGCCGCCGATCGTCGACCAGGTCCCGGCCCCGTGGTAGCGGCGCTGAACGAGCAGGACCTCATTGCCCCGGGGCGTGTCACGAGTGACCACGATGGCGACCCCGACCCCGACCCGCTCCCTGCTCTGCTGACTCATGGCAGCTCCTCTGTCGTGCTTGACCCGCGGCGGCGCCCGTTTCGACGCCATATCCCGAATCAGCAAGACGCATCCCCGGCGCCATTGATCGGTTGTGATACCTTCGCACCGGTATTCGCCACGGTTTCACGGACGGGGTTGGGCATTGACCGATCAGGCGTCGATGGAAACGGATCCGGAACACCCCGAGCAGAACACGCAGAGCGGCGATGATCTGCTGACGATGCAGGAAGCGGCCGAGATCCTCAAGGTCAGCACGGTGACGCTGTCCCGCTGGCGGCGTCAGGGCCGGCTCCCGACGCTGAAGATCGGTCCACGGGCCGTCCGGATCCGTCGGGCCGACCTCGATCTCGTCTCCCAGCCCTACAGCGGGCCGATCGGTTCGCTCGATCGGCCCCGACCGGTTGCGACCACACCGGCGCCAACCCAGCTGGTATCTGCTTCGGCTCCTGCCACGGTGCCGGTCGAGCGGACGCTGGCCCGGGCGACGCAACTGCGAACCACGATTCTGACCCGCCGGCACGGGGAATTCCTCGACCCGGCCGGCGACGATCTTGGCAGGCTGCGGGACAAGCGGGCCAAACGCCGGCACTGACATGAGGAGAGGGGGATCGGCATGACGGACAGGAACGGCACGGCGGGCAGCATGGTCCGACCGATCGTGGTCGATGCCGCGCTCCTGGCGAAGTGGCTGCTCCCGGAGGAGTTGGCCGACCGCGCCCAGTCGCTGATCCAGTCCACGCTCGCCGGTGGACAGCCGATCCACGCGCCGCCGACCGTGATCCTCGACGTCGCGGACGCCCTCTACTCGCACACCCTGCGGGACCGGATCACCGTCGCCGAGGCCAACACGGCCCTGAGCATCCTCGGTGACCTGCCGCTGGCGACCGGCCTCCCCGACAGCTACTGGCCGACGGTGCTGGCCTTCGCCCGGGAGCACGATCTCCGGCACCTCCAGGTCGCGCAGGCGATCGTGCTGGCGGAGATGATCGGGGCCGAGGCCTGGACCGGGCACCGCGATACCTACGACGAACTGGGCACGCTGGTCCCCTGGCTCCGCTGGGTCGGCGACGCTCCGGAGGAGGTCCGGGCGTGATCGGGTACGCCGAATGAGTTCGGTGCCGGTCGATACGCTTTGCGCCGTTCCCGAGCCCGATACGCTTCGCTACCATGAACGGCCGGGCGCACCGTCAGGCGCCACGACGCAGACGGTCAGGATGTTGCCTGACCGGTCGGGTCATGGGGTCGGGTGGTTCCTGGCGAGCCGGTGGGTGGGTCCCGGCCGTGAACGGCCCGACTCAGGACCGGCGCTGCGCGTCACGACGACCATTGACCTCATTCCACAAACCCACTGGCGGCCGGACCTCACCGTCGGGCGATCGCATGACGAGGGAACAAGCGCATGGATACCGGACACTTCGCCGTCATCGGCGGCGGGATCGGCGGCTCCAGCGCCGCCTACCGGCTGGCCCGGCTCGGACATCAGGTCACGCTGATCGACCGATCCGACGTCGGCCAGGCGACGGCGGCCGGCGCGGGGATCATCTCGCCCGGGTCCGGCAACGCTGAGGGTGCCTTCGTCCCGATCGCCCAGCGGGCCGGGCTCCATTACCCCGACCTCGTCGCCGCGCTGGCGGAGGACGAGGCGGGCGCGACCGGCTACGAGGTCGTCGGCGAACTGCTCATCGGCCGTGACGTGACCGAGGCCGCTGCTCTACCCGGAAAGCTGGAGGCGATCCTCGCCCGGCAGGCGGAAGGCATGCCGAACATCGGCGAGGCGCACCTGCTCGACCCGGACGAGGCAGTCCGGCGCTTCCCGCCGCTGCGCCGGCCGGAGGGCGCGATCTGGGTCCGCGACGCCGCCCGGGTCGATGGCCGCCTGCTCCGGGACGCCCTCCGCCGCGGGATCGAGCGCCGCGGTGGTCGCGTCGTCACTGGCAACGCGATCCCCGAGCGGTCCGGCGGCCGTGTCACCGGCATCGGGGTCAACGGTGAGCGGATCGCCATCGATGGTCTCGTGCTGTCGCCCGGTGCCTGGGCCAACGAGCTGACCGGGGCGCTCGGCTTCCACGTCCCGATCGAGCCGCAGCGCGGACAGATCTTCCACCTCCGCGTGCCGGGCGCCGACACCTCCCGCTGGCCGATCGTCGCCGGCGGCTTCGATCACTATCTCCTCACGTTCGGCCCGGACCGCGTCGTCGCCGGAGCGACTCGCGAGACCGGCTCGGGCTTCGACCCACGACTGACGGCGGGTGGCGTCGTCCATGCCCTCGCCAACGCTGTCGGGATCGCGCCGGGTCTCGCGACGGCGACCTTCCACGAGCCTCGGGTTGGGCTGCGCCCGTATACGCCCGATCGCCTCCAGATCCTGGGCCGGGCTCCGGGTCTTGCCAATGTGACGATGGCGATGGGGTTCGGACCGTCCGGTCTGCTGCTCGGGCCATGGTCCGGCGCGCTGGCGGCGGACATGGTGACAGGCCGGGCCGATCCGGATAGGCTTGACGGCCTTGACCTCGCTCCCTACCTGCTCGACCGGTTTGCCTGACGCGGTGGCGCTGAGCCCCGCGGAGAGGAGTGTTCCCAGTGGCGACATCCGGTGACCTCGAACCCAGTCTCCTGACGAGACGCATCCTCGATCCGGCCCTCTCGACCCTGATCCGGCTCGGCGTGATGCCATCCCGGATCCAGCTCCTCACCGTCGCGGGCCGCAGCACCGGCAAATCCCACTCGGTTCCAGTGACCCCGGTCGACCTCGGCGGCCGGACCTACCTCGTCTCCCCCCGCGGCGAGTTGGAGTGGGTCCGCAACATCCGCGTCGCGGGCAAGGGCGAGCTCCGCAACGGCCGCCGCATGCGCCCGATCAGCGTCACGGAGCTGCCGCCCTACGAGCGGGCCGCTGTCCTCAAGCAGTACTTCCGGGAGAACAAGGTCGCGATCGGCCGGTACTTCACCATCAAGTCGGCCGACGCGTCGCTGAGCGACTTCGCCGACGAGGCCGACCGGCACCCGGTCTTCGCCGTCTCCTTCACCGACCTCGCGGACCGGCGCCGCTGATCGGGATCGAGATCACCCGCGACGACACAGTTCGGCCAGTGTGGGCAAAGCGGCGCCGATCATGACCCTGCATGGACGTGTCGTCCTTGTTGCTCGGCGCCGTCACTCGGTGCCATAGAGCGTCCTGCTCCAGATCGCGGTCAGCGCCTCGACGACGGGGTCGGAGTCGGCCTCCGGATCACGTGAGACGGTATCCAGCAGGTATCGCTCGGTCATCAATACGAGCGCCAGCCCCACTGCCTCCGGATCGGAGATGGGCAGTATTTCTCCGTTGGCCATGCCCATCCTGATCCGCGCTGCGACCGCAACAGCGAACTGGTCCAGCAGCCCGAAGCGATAGAGACGCTCGACATCCGGGTCGCTTGCCGCGGCATCGGCGATGGCCCGGAGCAGCGGACCGCGCCTGGAAAAGAACGCCGCGCCGCCGCGCAGCGTCTCTCGCACGAGGCGGCGCGAGTCGCCGGCATCGCCCTCCAGCCACCCCCGGTCGATCTCGAAGAGCTCGGCGCCGACCCGCTCCAGGATGCGCGTCGCCAGCGCGTGGCGGTCGCGGAAATAGACGTAGAACGCTGGGCGTGACAGCCCCGTGCGGCTCATTACCTCGTCGACGGTAAGTTCGCGGAAGGGCCTCTCCTGGAGGAATGCCTCGGCGGCGTCGAGGATCTCGTCCGCGGCCTGCTCCGGCGTGCGTCTGCGCCGGGGAGGGCTCTCGTTTTCCAACCTGGCTCCCTCTGGTTTCGGGTCCACACTACAGCCAGTTGGCAATCCTGCGTACCAAACGTCGATGACTCGGATGCCAGGTCGCCCTCGTAGAGCACGGTCCCGGGACGGTCCCACGGTGGCCGCGCGGCAATGCGACCACTCTAGCGGACGCTCATTGCAACCGCTATCGACGCAACGTCATTTCTCTATTGACACTTCGTCAGTAAAGCGATATGGTCGCGCGAGACAGACGATTGGCGAGAGGGGGACGCGATGGTCATGGACGAAGCATCGAATGATCTGAGGGAAACCCGGCTGACTGAGGGGGTGATTCGCTACCAGGATAGGGGAGACGGCCCGGTGCTCGTCTTCCTCCCCGGCCTGCTCGCCAACACCACGCTCTGGCGCCAGGTCGTGCCGCCGCTCTCGCAACAGTTCCGGTGCGTGGTGCCGGAGTTGCCCCTTGGCGGTCATTCCATACCGATGGACCCGGACGCGGACCAGACTCCGCCGGGCATCGCCCGGCTCGTTGCCGATTTCATGGACGCCCTGGATCTGCGCGATGTCACGCTGATCGGCAACGACACGGGCGGCGCCATCTGTCAGATCGTGATCGCCAATCATCCCGAGCGGATCGGGGCCCTGATCCTGACCAACTGCGATGCCTACGAGGCGTTCTTTCCCCTCCTGCTCAGACCCTTCGCGTACGGAGCGCGGTTGTTCGGGGAGCGCTTCACTGGCGCACTGGCCGTTGCGCTGCGCTTTCGACCGGTCCAGCGCCTGTTGCTCTGGGCGGTCACGAAGCACCCGATGGATGAGGCGACCCTCGACGCGTATTTTGCCTCGTTCGTTCGGAACCCGGGTGTGCAGAGGGACACCGCTCGATTCCTCGCCGCCGTCTCCAACCGGTACACCCTGGAAGCGGCCCGGAGCTTCCCGTCATTCCGACAACCGGTGCTAATCGTCTGGGGGACGGACGACTTCGTCTTCGGGTCCCGGCTCGCCCGGCGCCTCCAGCGCGACTTCGCCAGCGCTCAACTCGAGTTCGTACCAAGGTCTCGCGCGTTCGTTCCCGAAGACCAACCAGGCGAGTTGATGAGCCGAATCATGCGGTTCATGGAGGCAGAGCGAAACGTGTGACCGACCACCTGTTCTTCCTGATCGGGTTCGCCTTCCTGCTGACGCACGAGATGGACGCCATCAGGTGCCGCGAATGGAGAATAGTTCCGATCCTCGGCGCCATGGGAGAGGAGGCGGGATACGTCGCATTCATGGCGCTGCACGTCCCGCTCTACGCGCTCCTGTTCTGGGGCCTGACTGGCGCCGATGGGCCGAATCGCGGGTTGATCTTCGCCCTGGACATATTCTTCGTCGTCCACCTGATCCTCCACATCGCGCTTCGCAACCACCCGGAGAACAGGTTCGGATCGCCCTTGTCATGGGCGCTGTTCGCGGGGGCCGGCGTCTGCGGCGCGATCGATCTCCTACTCAGCCTCCGGTGATCGGCCAGCCGGCGGATGACTACCGGACAGCACATCAAGGGCTCAGCGGCCATCACTTGCCGGCACGCTCGAGGTCGACGAAGATCACTGGTATCACACCTCCCCCTGATCGTCATCAGCCGCACCACGGTGACGATCAGGACGAATCGTCGATTCGCCGTTGAGGCTTCAATGACGCAGACACCAGCCCAGCGTCCGGCCGAATGGGACGCGACGACCTACCACCGCGTCAGCAGCCCGCACGTCGCCTGGGGCCAGCCGATCATCGACCAGCTCGATCTGACCGGCACCGAGACGGTGATCGATGCCGGCTGCGGCACGGGCCGCCTGACGGCCCAGGTCCTGGAGCGACTACCGGATGGGCGGGTGATCGCCGTCGATCGTGACGCCGCGATGCTGGAGGCCGCCCGGAAGGAGCTGGGACCGCGATTCGGCGACCGGGTCCGCTTCGTCCAGGTTGATCTACTCGACCTCGCGACCGCTGTCGGGGAGCCGGCCGACCGGGTCTTCAGCACGGCGACCTTCCACTGGATTCCCGACCATGACCGGCTCTTCGCGGCGATCTTCGCCTCTCTGCAGCCGGGCGGCTGGCTTGTCGCCCAGTGCGGCGGGGCCGGCAACATCGAACGAATCCTGACCCACGCCAACGATGTCGCCCAGGATCTCCCGTTCCGCCCGTACCTCGCTGGCTGGCCAGGACCGTGGACCTTCAGCGACGACGTCACGGCGGCCAAGCGACTGTCCGGAGCTGGGTTCACCGCGATCGAGACGGCCCTGATCGACGCCCCGGTCACTCAGCCGGACGCCATCGCCTTCAGCGAGTTCGCCCGGTCGGTCGTCTTCGGCGAGCACCTCGCCCGGCCGCCGAACGCCGCCCTGCGGGATCGATTCATCGCCGGGATCACCGAGCGAGCCGGCCACGACGACCCGCCCTACACCCTCGACTACCGGCGCCTGAACATTCGCGCCCAGCGGGGTCGCTGAACCGGGATGCTGACGGTTGCGGAGCGGCCCCTCCCCCAGGGGCCATCTCGTCCGGTCGGCTGATCCGGCAAAGCCGGACCTGCCCGACCAGACGGATGGAGAAGGGAGCACGATCGCGAAACGCGTTGTCGCGACGGCTCGTCCGTAGGGGCGTCCGCTGGCGGCGCCCGGCCGCCGCAGCGGCCTTTGCCGCCAGGCGAGACTGGCTCCGGGAACAACGAATCGCATTGAAACCGGTCGTTCACGAACACCGGCACCGCTGCGCGGTCTGGCGCCTCTCGCTTCGCTGGCCTTGCTCGCTTCGCTGCCGCTCCGCCAGCGAAGCGAGAGGCATGTCCCTTCGACGACGCTTCCGCGCGGCGCGGACACGGCCAGCCCAGTGACCGCCATGTCCCGACGGACGAGCCATGTGCCGCCGGGAACCGATGCTGACCACCCTGCCGCTTCCCCAAAAGCCCCCCAAAAAACCACGGATTTCAATGGCGCGTGGGGGAAGTATCCGGCAGTACCTTATGGGCAGGCCGAATGGGCGAAGCGCGAACGAGCAGCGCGCGAACCCGGCTGGTCCCGTAGACCGTGAAGATGTTGGAACCGGCAGTCTCGATACATGTGGAGTCACCTGAGATGGCACACGCACCGGCCGCGCCCGATATCCGGACGATCTGCATTCCGGGTCCGTGAGCGGCGGTCCACCTCCAGCTGTCCCAGCCTGCCGCCACGACCGATGACTGGACGCTGCTGGCCATGGGGGGGTACCCGCGGCGACCCGGTCCTGACCGTTCCCGCGGCGAACTCCGACCGCGTCCTGATCGCGGCCACCCGGTCCGACGATGTCGAGGCGTTCGATCAGATCGTCGCCCGCTACGAGCGGGCCGTCTACAACGTCGCCCTCCGGATCATGCGCGATCCGTCCTCGGCCCAGGACGCCCTAATGAAGGCCTGGACCGCGATCGGCTCCTTCAACGGCGAGATCCTGCTGCCCTGGCCGATCCGGATCGTGACCAACCGGTGCGACGACATCATCCGGACCCGCAACCGCCGGTCGGCCGACTCGCTCGACCAGGAGGAGCTCGGCGAGACCTCGTCCTGGCGGACCCAGGTCGCGACGACCGAGACCCCGGACGGCTTCGTCGACCGGTCCGAGCTGTCCGGCCGGCTCCAGGCGGCGCTCGACGCCCTCAGCCCCGATCAGCGTGCCGTCGTCGTGCTGACCGATGTCCAAGGCTACGCCTACGACGAGATCGCGACGACCCTCGGCGTCGCGGTCGGCACGGTCAAGTCCCGGCTCTGCCGGGGTCGCTCCCGCCTCCGGGAGCTGCTGCGCGACGAGCTTCGTGCCGGGGATCGGATCGCGGCCCGCCGACAGCTTGCAGGGGAGAGGATATTTCCGGACCCGTCCTGATCTTCAGGGCGGGTCCGTGTCGTTACCGGCCCACGCGCAGCCTATTCGGAGAACACCATGATCTCGACCATAGCGACTCGGCGACATGACTGACGACCGACGACTGCCCCCGACAGGCAGATGCCCCGAGATCAGAACCCTGAGCGAGTACGTCGATGGGCAACCCGGGCCATCGGTTCATCGGCAGATCGACCGGCACCTCGCGGTCCGTGAACACCGCCGCAACGACGTGGCGGAACTGTTCTCGGTCATCGCGATGCTGGACAGACGCGAGGAGATACCCGGGAGACGCTCGCGCGGCGGCTCCGACGGGTGGTCAGGGACCGGGCTGGTCGCGGTCCATTCGCTCCAGCTCATCCTCCAGTCGGCGGTGACGGGAGCCGAGCAGCGTCAGGAGCAGCGACGCGCCGGCCCCGAGCAGGATCCCCGGCAAGACAGCACTGAAGGCCGTCCCGAACGATCGCCCCATCAGGACCAGCGCCACGGTCCCGACGATCCCCACCACCAGGGCGATCGCGACCGCCATCGTGACGGCGGCTCGCCAGCCGCCCTTGCCTGCCTGCGCTCTCGGGACCATCTGCTCACTCTCGGGTTGAACGGGGATCGACTCTCGGTCCAGTCTGTCACATCCCACCCTGCTCAGATCAACCAACGGCGCCGACCGGGTTCGGCGAATCGACCGGCAGCGTTCCCAGCAGCTCCCCGAGCAGGCGCAGCGCGGCGAGATGCTGCTCCCGGTTGGCCGGCAGGTTCAGCCAGCGCGAGACGCCGGACGGGTGGGGCAGCGTGATGACGGGGAGCGTCCGCCCGTCCCGCTCGATCTCCCGGACCTGGCCGATCAACTCGCCGAGCGGCGCGGGGCCGACCAGCCGGGTGGCGGCGAGGCGCCCGAGCGCGACGACCACCCGCGGCCGAACCAGCGCGAATTCCGCCTCCAGGTACGGCTGGCAGAGGATGATCTCGGGACCGGACGGCACCCGGTCCCCCTTGCCGCCGGGCGCCTTGCCGGGGAAGCAGCGGGTGACGGCGGTGACGAAGGCGAGTTCGGGGTCGTGGTGCGCCCACGGCGGCAGGCCGGCAATCTGGAGCCAGGCGCTGAGCGTCTTCCCGGCTGTGCCCGAGAACGGCTTCTCGTGGGTGTGTCCGGCCGCCCCCGGCGCCTGCCCGACGATCAGCATCGCCGCCCGGACCGACCCCTTGCCGCGGGCGACCGGATGGGCGACCTCCAGGAAGCCACCCGCGACGCACCGGGCGCAACCGAAGACGTGACCCTGCAGCCGGGCCATCCGTTCGGTCCGGCTGGCCTCGTCATCCGGTTCGGCGCAGGCGAGTCGGGTCAGGTCGTCGTCCATTCCTGACCGATCTGCGAGAACTGTGCCGGGGCGCCACGGGTGGTCGAGCGCCACCGACGCCCGCGCTATCGATGGCTATGGCGAGGCTCGGAAAGGTTGTCCGACCAATCGTTTTCCGAACTGGACCGGTCTGTTGAGTACGCTCCGCGCCGTTCCTGAGCCCGGCACGCTGACGCTACCGGGTATGGCCGGGCATCGCCGCTCGCTACGCTGCAGACGATAGCTGGCAGCCACCCTTGCAACGGATAACCTCTCTGTCCGTGGCTCTGATATTGGTCAGGAGCGGAGGACCGCTGTTGGACACATCGATTGTCGATCGGGTCAAGAAACTGACGGGACACGGTAATGGTTCACGTTCGTGTCGCTATCCGCTTTACTGCAAGCACGAAAACGACAATTCCGACCATAAGCGGCAAGAAGCAACATCCGCCACCTCGTGTGTGACTGCCATGAAAACCAATCTGGTTTGCACCGTGACCCGTTCGGACTTTTATTCGCTTTCCGTTGAAGTCGCCTCCAAGACCGCGACGATTAACCCTACTTCTGTTCGACGGGGTCCAATCTGTGGCACGGTTTACTCCTTGTCGACCGGCATGATATGCACCGTTGCCTGATGTGTAGACAAGATGAGCGCAAGACGGATACGAAGGCCAATTGCGAGGCGACAGGCTGATGGGTTGAACCTGGGGCACAGGTACTCACCCTGCGTGGTGATAGCCGTCGCGACGGTCGGGCTCGCCAGCGCAGCGCGAGCGTCGCCCCCACGGAACGGTCATCACCCGAGCCGCGAGGATGGATGAATCTACGATCGAACGTCAGTTGGGACATCCTCAATGTCGGGGTTGGTGGCCATGATCCGCTCGGCGACGGACCAGATGGCCGGAAGGGCGGCGCGGGTGGCCTGATGGCGACGCTCGATGTCGGCGACGCTGTCGATACCGAGATCGGCCAGCAGATCGTGAAAACCCCGCTCGTGGACAGTGAGGTCCGCGTCAGGCGCGTCCGTCCGCAGGACCAGCATGCAGCGGCACCAGGTAGCGGCAACCCAGAACATCGCCTCGCGGTGATAGCCCCCGGCGATCATCTCGGCACTGCCGCCGATGGCAATCGGCCGACCGGCCGTGCTGATATCGGCGGAGAAGACGAACGGGGTCCGGATCTCGGACGCGGCGGCATCGAAGGCGACGCTCAGCGTGTCGAGGTGATGCGTTGCTCGCTCAACCGTGATCCCGGTCGCGCCGAGCAGGTCGAGCAGCGTCGGGTAGATACCGAGCTGCCCATACTCCGCGAGCAGCTCCCGCGTCGTCTGGTACCGCCTTCGGACGGTCGGGTTGCGCAGCCCGGCGACCAGCAGGATGTGGGTCGTGACGCCAGCCGGGAACAGCCAGGCGTTGTTCTGGTTGGGCCAGGGGTCGCCATCCCGCAGGGGGAACCCGCCGAGCACCTTGTCGCGGGCGTGCTCGCAGCGCCGCCGGACCCACTCCCGCCGGGCGAAGTCCCGGCCGGCGACGGCCTGCACCTCGGCGAGGTGACCGGTGCGGTCCAGGATGGTGCCGGGCGAGCGGAAGCTGCCGGCCAGCTGGTACCGGCCGAGGACGTGCTCCGGCGAGCGGACATCGTCCGCGGTCAGATACGACACCTCCAGCAGGTGGCCGCGATAGCTGAACTTGCCCGGCCTGCCGCTGGTGTCGTCGCCCTGCCGGACGACCATGACATCGACGTCCGAGGACGGCGACATGGGCGCGTCGTCAGAGAGCATCGTGGTCGAGCCGTGGAAGAACGCCCCGGTGATCGCTGGGTCGGCGTCCGCCTCGGCCAGGACCCATTCCCGGGCGACGGCTCTGGCCTGTCCAACGGTGATCGTCAAGCGGCATTCTCCTGGGCGATTGGGACCATCGTCGTAGGGACATGGCTCTCGCTTCGCTGGCCCCCTCGGCGCCGCGTGGAACCGTCGTCGGAGGGACATGGCTCTCGCTTCGCTGGCCTTGCTCGCTTCGCTGCCGCACCGCAGGCGCAGCACCGCGGAGCGGTCCCGGTGCCGCGGACCTGAGCGGTCCCCGGTGAGCATCGGGCCGCGGCGGTTATCGCCCTGCGGGGGCGATGGCCGCTGCGGCGGCCGGACGGGGCAAGCCCACGCCCTTACGAACGGGCCGCTGCGACAACCGGTCACTGCAAATGGATGGTCCTACGCTCTTCGCCCACCGGCTCCCCGGTGACAGCCGCTCTAATCGGCCGGGGTCGCGACCGGGATCCGGACCGGTGTCAGCCAGTCGGCGTAGCGCGGGTCGGTCGCGCGGACGATGCCGTTGAAGATCCCCTGGAGCCGGGCGGAGATTGGCCCCGTCGAGCCAGTGCCGACCGGGCGGCCGTCGATCGTCGTCACCGGCGAGATCTTGGCGCCTGTTCCGCAGAGGAAGATCTCGTCGCAGACGTAGAGCTCCGAGCGGTCGATCTGGCGCTGGTCGATCGGGATGCCGGCGTCCTGCGCCATCGTGATGACGGAGCGGCGGGTGATGCCCTCCAGCACGTCGGCGTTGATCGGCGGGGTGATCAGCGCGCCGTCGCGGACGATGAACAGGTTGGCGGCGCTGCCCTCGGCGACCTTGCCGGCGTCGTTGAGCAGGATCGCCTCGTCGGCGCCGGCCGAGAGGGCCTCGTCCTTGGCGAAGGCCGAGTTGATGTACGACCCGGTCAGCTTGCCCCGGCTTGGGATCGCGTTGTCCGAGACCCGGACCCAGGACGACACGATCGCCGAGATGCCCTCGGTCGAGATGTAGTCCCCGAGCGGCAGGACGTAGACGGCCAGCTCGTCGCCGACGCCACGCAGGCGCGGCGTCAGGGCGAGGTCCGGCTTGTAGACGAAGGGCCGGATGTAGATGTCCTCGGCCGGGGCGTTCCGGTCGATCAGGTCGGTGATGACGGTGGCGAGGCTATCGGGATCGTAGGGCAACTCGGCCCGGAGCAGCTTCGCCGAGCGGAGGAGGCGGGTCGTGTGGTCCCTGAGGCGGAGGACGTTGATCGTCGAACCGTCCGCGCTCAGGTAACCGCGGATCCCGGCGAAGGCGCCCGTGCCGTACTGGAGGGAGTGGGTCGCGATGCTGATCTTCGCCTCGCCGAACGGGACGATCCGGCCCTCGAAGAACGCGTAGTCCAGGAATGAGTAGGTCGCCATCGTCGTGTCTCCCTCGCCCCGCGGGGTCGCTGGCCGGGCGGTGCGTCGCCAGGCACCGTCAGAAAGGATGCCGGGGAGTATCGCATACGGCCAGAGCGAGCCCGGCTATCTGAGCGCGCTTCAGCGCCGAACCGGCAGCGGACTGGCCGTAAACGGCAGTGAAGCGTGCCGGCTGAACGACATTGGTGGCGGGGCGGCGAGGCTGCCCAGCCAAAGCGTAATCGTCACGTCGCTCTGGCTCCCCACGCCGAATCCCCTGGTGTTCAGCCGGCACGCTTCGCTAACCCTCAGCGCCGGTGCCAAGGGTCAAAGGATCGCTCCGTGGTGAACGATTCTGACACAGATGTGAAACACGTCGGACGGAGTTCATGTTGCCGGCGGTAGAGATCACGCAGCAAGGCGATCCCGCCAAGAGACCATGACGACGGGACAAGGAGACGGGCAGGACGACTATGGCTGGATCACGGTCATCCGGAAGGGGCCGCCGTTGGCGGCAGCGTGGGCAACGGCTTCGTTCACGTCGTCGAGGCCGAACTGCGTCACATCAAACTGCTCGAGCGCCAGGAGACCGGAGCGGATGAGACTGACCAGCCGGGCAACGGCCTCGGGCGGGTACATCCACTGACCAATGATGGTGATGCCGTTTCGCATGATCCATGGGTAGGGCAGTTCCATCCCGGCGCCGTCCAGCATCCCGACGCCGCCCATCAACACAACCCGCCCGTAGGGCCGCACCGTCATGGCGGCCGCCCGCACCGGTATCGTACTCGCCGAGGGCGGGAGGATGTCCAGCACGCAATCGATCGGGCCCGGCGCCGCCTGCCGCATCCGCTCCCGATCGTCCTCCTCGTTGCCGCCGAGCTTCACCGGCCGGAGGCGCGGACCGAATCGACGGACCAGGTCATCGAGCACGGCCTGGTTTCGACCAGGTGCAACGACGCAGCCTGCTCCCATCGCCAAGGCGACCGCGATGCCGGCGCTGCCAAAGTTCCCGGTCGCACCGCTGACCAGGACGGTTTCACCTGCCTGCACGTTCGCGGCGAGAAGTCCGCCAAATGGTACGAGAAGCGTACCCAGTGCGCACCACGACGCCGCCTCTGTCTCATCGATCGATCCAATCCGAATGGCGTTCTCCGTCGGGACGAGCATCCGTTCGGCAAACGAGCCATGGTGGAAATGTCTCTGCAGGCGCAGGCCCCCTTCACCTCGGGCACTCAGGCCCTGCAGCGTGATGTCGGGGGACAGGGCATCGTCGCGCGACCGCACGGTCGGGTCGCAGTAGACCCAATCGCCAACGACGAGATGCGTCGCATCCGGTCCGACAGTGCGCACGCGACCGATCGCCCCGGTCCCGGGAGCCACCGGCAATTCCAGCAGGTATTGCCGCGCACCGCTGAACACCTCATTCGCGTAGGACAGGACTGGTGCTGCCACGACATCGACGATGACCTCGCCTGTGCCCAGGATCGGGTCGGGCAACGTCTCGACCGCGAGTGACGAACCGAACGATTTCAGGATTGCCGCCTTCATAGTCCTTCTCCTCTCATGGAACAGGACCATCCTTACAGGTGCCGGTGTCCCGACTCAGGGCTGGTATCATCCTGGGACCGATGCGACCCTCCCTGGAGTGAGCGTGAGAAGTATGGCGGACCCAACCCGAACTGAGTTCGGCGATTTTCTGCGGTCACGGCGAGAGCGACTGAGCCCCGGAGCGGTAGGGCTCCCCGACCGGCGTCGGCGTCGAACGCCGGGCCTGCGGCGTGAGGAGGTAGCCGAACTCGCGGGCATCAGCGTTGACTGGTATATCCGGCTGGAGCAGGGCCGAACCATCAGCCCGTCCACTGCCACGATCGACGCACTCGCCATTGCGCTTCGCCTCGGTCAGGTTGAATCCGCTCACCTGCGCGCGCTGGCAAGGACGGCCGCCCCCCTAGCGTTCTCCCGCGAGAGCGTGCCCGAGACGGTCCGACGCCTGGTGGTGAGTCTCGATCAGCCCGCCTATGTCACCGGTCGCCGTTGGGATGTCCTTGCCTGGAATGCCGCCGCAGCCGACGTCTTTACCGATTTCGGCCGTCTGGTCGATGATGACCGTAACATCCTCATCTACATGCTGACCGACCCCGATGCCCGGCGCCTGTTCGGACCGGACTGGGCCGACGAGGCGCAACGCATGGTCGCCCAATTCCGGGTAACGTTTGACCTCTGGGCCGGTGATCCCGCGTTTCTCGACCTCGTGGAGCGACTCCAGCGCGGGAGCCCCGAGTTCATAGTCTGGTGGGAGACGCACGATATCCGGAGCGTCATGTCGGGCCAGAAACGGCCGCACCACCCACAGCGGGGTGTGCTGCGATTTGACTATGCGACCTTTCAGGCCAACGACAATCCCGCGTTGAAACTCGCCATCTACACGCCAAGCGACCGGCCCCCTCGGTCGACCACTACTGGTTGCTAAGGTCTGGTCCAGTTCGTCCCGACGAACCCCGACCCCTCCCAGTTTCGTCCCTTCGGTCCTTACCGGATGGAGAGGGGAGACGGTTCGCGAGGTGATGGCCGCGGCGGCAGTCGTTCTCGTAGGGACATGACTCTCGCTTCGCTGGCCTTGCTCGCTGCGCTGCCGAGCCGCTCACTTCGCTGCAGGCGCCAGACCGCGCAGCGGTCCCGGTGCTCGAGAACGACCAGGTTCAGATCGGACGCACTGGTAGCGGGCACCGTTATCGCCCTGCGAGGCGATGGCCGCAGCGGCGGCCGGTCACCGCGAGCGGATGACCCTACGAAACGACAGCCGAGCCAGTACAACCTGAGGACCGAGAGCCGCGGCTCTAAGGCATGACGGTATTGCGCGGCAAGGCGACGCGTTCCCCCTCTCCATCCGCAAGTGCGAAGCACGTCAGCGAGATGGGGAGGGGGCTAGGGTTCTCTCCCCGACAGTTTCAGACGGCGGGGGGCGAGGAACTCATTTGGCCTTCCAGTTGGTCCACAATCGGCAACGAGCCGTTTTGATTGGGGCTTTTGCGCGACCGAACAGGTCGCCGTTGCCCCGTTTCACCGGCCGAATGGTCCCGCCGGCTCGCCGTTTTGCGGGGTGCGATCAAACTGTCGGGGAGAGAAGGGGGCTAGGGGTTGGGGTTACGTCACCGCGACGCCGGCATCGACTTGAGCATGATGACCGGCTTGCGCGGCTTGCGGATCGCCTCGGCCGCGATCCCGGAGGCGACGCGGGTGGCGACGGCGGTGAAGGCGGCGGCGGTCTGCGAGTCCGGGTGAGCGATCGCGACCGGGACGCCGTCGTCACCGCCCTCGCGGACGACCTGCTCGATCGGGACCTCGCCGAGGAACGGGACGGTGTAGAGATCGGCCGTCCGCTGGCCGCCGCCCTCGCCGAAGATCCGGTGGGTCTCGTGGCAGTTCGGGCAGATGAAGCCGCTCATGTTCTCGATGATCCCCAGGATCGGCGTCTTCACCTCCTGGAACATCTTCAGCCCCTTGACCGCGTCGGCCAGGGCGACGTCCTGCGGCGTCGTCACGATCACCGCCCCGGAGATCGGGATCTTCTGGACCAGTGTCAGCTGGACGTCGCCCGTGCCCGGCGGCAGGTCGATGATCAGGTAGTCGAGCTGGCCCCACTCGACGTCGTTGAGGAACTGGCTGATCAGCTGCGTGACCAGCGGCCCGCGCCAGATCAGCGCCCGCTCCGGGTCGAGCAGGAAGCCGATGCTCATCAGCCGGACGCCGTGGGCCTCCAGCGGGACGATCTTGCCGTTGTTCATCAGCGGCTTGTCGTGGACGCCCATCATCAGCGGGATGCTCGGGCCGTAGACATCGGCGTCGAGCAGCCCGACGGCCGCCCCGGCCCGGGCCAGACTGACGGCGAGGTTGACGGCGACGGTCGACTTGCCGACACCACCCTTGCCGGAGGCGACGGCGATCGTGTTCTTCACGCCGGGGATCGGCTGGGCGTCGCTCCGGCCCGCGCCCGAGGAGCGGATCCGGGTCGTCCACGTCACGCGGACGGATCCGGCGCCGGGCAGGGTGGCGATGGCTTCGCGCACCGCAGCCTCGACCCGCTCCTGGTGCGGGTAGAGCGGCGTCATCTGCTCGACGGTCAGGGCGACGTCGTTGCCGGTCACGGTCACGCCGGTGACGAGCCCGAGCTCGACGAGGCCACGGTCCAGTTCGGGCTCACGGACGGGTTCGAGGGCGACGAGGACCTGCTCGCGGCTGATCGCGCCGCTGCGGCCGGTCGTATCGGACATGCGGTCTTCCTTGGGTGTCACGCGACCAGTACCGGGAGCCGGTCCCATTGGTCCGTCCCGGATCGGTCTGGCATTACGTCGAGTGATCTCGGGGAATGGTAGCGGACAATCGCACTCTGGTGCAGCGCCGGGCCGCCGGACCGGATCAGGTCGCTGTGCGACGCCCTGGCCGGCGCAGGGTCGGTCGCCGGCGCGTGCCCTGACCGGTGACCTTGTCCTCGGACGCCTGGCTAATGTCCTCGCCGACGCCAATATCCCCGGCGGCCTGGGCGATCGTGCTCGGGATCTCCTGGCCCAGCCAGACCCGGGTGATGACCGGGATCGCCGCCGCGACCGGCAGGGCGAGCAGCGCCCCGAGCACGCCGAGCAGGGTCGTCCCGACCAGCACCGACAGCAGGACCGCGAACGACGAGATCTGGAGTGTTCCCTGGTAGACCCTCGGGACGAGGAAGTAGTTCTCGAACTGCTGATAGACCAGGTAGGCGACCAGCACGATGACGGCCACTTCCCACGAGACGGTGAAGGCCAGCAGGACCGCCGGGATCGTCGCGATCGGCACGCCGACGATCGGGATCGCGTCGGCGAACGCGGCAAGGAGGGCCAGCAGGAGCGGTTGCGGCACACCGGTGACCGTCAGCGT
>JAABUS010005229.1_pt1 | contig 17365 bp, 14 predicted proteins | sample 5560161 | NCBI WGS metagenome assembly JAABUS01 (sample SAMN10711885, study PRJNA513376) | rock metagenome | isolation source: Antarctica rocks | place: Antarctica: Victoria Land, Trio Nunatak nord | collected 2016-01-04
CAGAGGCGGTAACTAAAATTTATACAGCATTACAATATAAATCAAAACCATTTACACGTAAGAAATCTGTAGTCCCCCTTCAGGAATTTAAAAACAATCAAACCTCTGAAAAACCTCAATTTTTTTCTGGATAGCTGCAATGTGGGTTAACCCTTGAGAAAACAGACCTCAGCAGCAGTATTTATATATTTGACCCTACCCATAACAGGTACTAACGGAAGAGGCGGATATGTAAGTTATAATGGCAGTGATGGCACTAATAGTAATCCTTCTTCGCTAATTGATAATAACATACAATCCGGCCAAGCTTTCCTAGTACAAACCACCGGGCCTGATCCTTCGATTACCTTTAGAGAGCAATATAAAACCGGTATAAACAGGCCAGTTTTTAGAGATCCGAATGAAATGCCGCATTTGACTCTGCAGCTATTACTGCCAGGACAGGATAGTACGGGAAGATCGGCAGACGGACTTGCAGTTTATTTTTCAAATGATTTTGATCCTTCCATAGGAGATGAAGACTCCTACAAGTTTGCCAACGAGGATGAAAATATAGCGATTATGAGGAATGGAAAACTTTTAAGTATTGAAGGCAGGAAACCTATAAATGCAAATGATACTTTGCCTCTGAAAATCTGGCAGCTTGTTCCAATGACCTATACCTTTAAAGTTAATGTTTCAAATTTTGACCCTGGTATAGAAGGTTTTCTGGAAGACTCGTATTTGCATACCTCATCAATGCTTAATAACAATGCGCAGACTATGGTTCCTTTCCGCATTACCGCAGACTCTGCATCTGTTGCTCCTGAGCGTTTCAGAATAGTGTTTAAAAATTCTGTTACGCTGGGAGTACCTATCTCAGGCATTAAAGCTTATGAAAAAAATAAAGGTGCGGAAGTAGAGTGGACAGCAGCAGAAAGCAATACAGACAGGTACGAAGTGGAAAAGTCTGCTGATGCACGCCAGTTTGTATGGGCAGGGTCAGTAAAAGCAAATGTGAATGAACATTCTTCCTATAGTTGGTTTGATGCTAATCCCGTGAACGGGGATAATTATTACAGGGTAAAGTCAATAAGCACTTCAGGAGAGATAAAATATACCAAAGTGGTAAAAGTTACTATGAAAAGCATTAACGGAAGTATTACTGTCAATCCAAATCCTGTACATGGAAATTCTATCAATCTCTTTTTTAAAAATATAAATAAAGGAAACTATAGGGTAAGCTTAATAAACAATGCAGGTGAAACAGTGTATGAAGGTAATATTTTGCATACAGGAGGTTCAGGCAGTCAGCTAATTAAATTAACACGTCTTCTGCCAAAAGGCAGCTATCAGTTGCAAATAATTTCAGATGTTACATTTAAAAGCATATCAATATTAGTTCAATAATAATAATGTTTTTTGAAGGACAAAAAGATTTTGGGGTGGTTATGCTGCAGGCTGCAGAATGATAATCTTTTCTGTAAGCCTAATTGCCCTTCACATTACAATTATATTTGCTGCACAATATAACTTATGTCTGCCCTTATAAATCAATTGGAGGAAACCACTAATTACATTCGTAAGCATTGCAATACAGTTCCTTCTGTTGGTATTGTTTTAGGGAGCGGTCTTGGAAACTTTAGCGGCGAAATGAAAGTGGAAAAGGAAATATCATACAGTGATATTCCTCATTTTCCGGTAAGTACGGTAGAAGGGCATCATGGAAAATTGACTTTTGGTGAAATAAATGGAAAACAGGTTGTGGCAATGGCAGGCCGCTTTCATCTTTATGAAGGATATACACCTCAGCAGGTTATTTACCCGGTAAGAGTAATGAAAATGCTCGGTGTAGAAATTATACTTATTTCAAATGCTGCAGGAGGTATAAACAACACCTTTGCTGTAGGTGATTTAATGATCATTAAAGACCAGATAAGCTTTTTTACCCTTAATCCTTTATTAGGAAAAAATGAAGATAGTATCGGAGCCCGTTTTCCTGATATGAGTGCGCCTTATACTCCATCAATAATTGCAAAGGCTAAAACTATAGCAGAAAGGCTGCAGATACCTGTTCATACGGGCGTTTATACCGGAGTTACAGGACCATCATTTGAGACAAGGTCTGAATATAAATTAATAAAAACCCTCGGCGGCGACGCTGTAGGAATGAGTACAGTACAGGAAGTAATAGCAGCAGTACACTGTGGCATGCAGGTTTTTGCGATAAGCATAATCACCGACATTGGTATAAGAGAAGAAGATAATACTATAACCCACAAAGAAGTATTGCAGGCTGCTAAAAATGCTGAACCTAAACTGACCGCCATTTTTATAAATCTTATTCACGAATTATAATTTATCCAAAAATTTTCTTGCAGAAAACGCAGAAAGCGCGAAAATTTCGGTCAAAGTTTTTTGTATCTTTTTTTTTCCGCGTCTTCAGCGTTTTCTGCGAGCTAAATAAATCTCTCGCCCAACACACAAAAGCGCGGAAATTTCGGTCAAAGTTTTTTGTATCTTTTTTTTTCCCGCATCTTCTGCGTTTTCTGCGAGCTAAATAAATTTCTCGCCCAACACACAAAAGCGCGGAAATTTCGGTCAAAGTTTTTTGTATCTTTTTTTTTCCGCATCTTCTGCGTTTTCTGCGAGCTAAATAAATCTCTCGCCCAACACGCAGAAAGCACGGAAACTTCCGTCACATTTTTTGTATTTTTTTTCTGCGATTTCCGCGTTTTCTGCGAGCTAAAGTTTGTGTTTTTGTTTACACCTTTACGTTTACTTTGCGTGTTATTTTGTTCTGTATTAAATGAGTAATTTTTATTCTTTACGTCTCCTTGTTGCTACCGTTATCATTTTTGCTGTTTGTACGGGCAATGTGCATGCTCAGCGAAATTTAAGATTAGACAAATCACGCTCTGCAACAACACAACCCCGTTACGATGCCCAGGGACGTGTAATACCAAATGCGCCAAATCAAAAAGGCCAGGACTCATTAAAGCACAGGGATAATACAGAAGATTCTATAACAATACACTACAGGTATTTTGACTCGGCAACTATTCGTAATCTTGATTCTTCTATAAATGATTTTACTGCACGTTATCCTTTGCCTGCCCATTTTGTTACATTAGGCAATTTTGGCTCAGCAGCACATTCCTTATTATTTAATCCTAATCTGAAACCTGGCTTTGACCCCGGCTTTCATGCTTTTGATATATATCGTTTTCGAATTGAAGACACAAAGTTTTACCAGACGACCCGGCCTTATACAGAGTTAGGTTATTTGCTGGGAAGCAAGGCTGAGCAGATGATTAACCTTGTGCATACGCAAAATATAAAGCCTAATTTCAATATGGCCTTGCAATACAGGTTAATTAACTCGCCGGGAAACCTTCAAAATCAAAATACAAGCCATAACAGCTATCGTATTAATGGCAATTACCAGAGCAGGAACAAGCGATATACTGTGTATGGAGTTTTTCTTGCCAATAAATTACTTTCTTCAGAAAATGGCGGTATCAGCGAAGATTCATTATTAAATGATTATCGTTTTACCAACCGTTTTCTCATTCCAACACGTTTGGCAGGCGATTCTAATCCGCCACGTAACCCCTTCAATACCAAAGTAACTACGGGCAATGTTTACCAGGAGAATATTTTTTTGCTGCGGCAGCAATATGATTTTGGTCAGAGCGACTCACTGGTAGTGAACGACAGTACTGTTATCCGTTTGTTTTATCCCAGGTTCAGACTTCAGCATACGCTAATGTGGTCGAAGCAACAATTTGAGTTCAGAGATTATTTTACAGGTATAAACAAAATAAATGATTATAAAGCTTATTTTGATAAAACCATTAAAGACGACTCCCTTTTGTATCGTGACAGTTGGAGAAATATTCAAAATGATTTCAGCATTATTTCTTTTCCGGAAAAAAACAATCTGAATCAGTTTATAAAAGCGGGCATAGTGCTTGAAAATTTCAGAGGCGCTTTTGACACTGCTGTAAGAGACACTGCCCGAACGAATACATATCATAATATATTTCTCTCGGGCGAATACCGTAACAGAACCCGAAACCAAAAATGGGATCTCGAAGGTACCGGCAGATTTTATCTGAATGGATATAACGCAGGAGATTATGCCTTCCAGGTTAGTTTGAAAAGATTGATCAGCAAAAAGATAGGATTTCTTGAGACAGGTTTTCAAAATGTAAACCGAACCCCTTCTTTTATTTTTCAGGATCAAAGCAGTTTTCCTGTAGCTTTTACAGGTAACCTCAATAAGGAAAACATAACCCGCATAAGTGGTTCCATTACAAATGATGCAAAAGGCACTGCTCTTACAGGCGAGTATTACCTGGTCAGCAACTATGTCTATTTCGATAGTTTTTTTTCGGCCCGGCAGGAAGGAACCTTGTTCAATGTATTGCATCTTTCAGCAAAAAAGAAATTAAGATTAAGCCGGGTGCTTAATCTTAATTCTGAAATTCATCTGCAAAAAACTGCCGGCAATCAGCCTATTCATATTCCTTTGATATTTACAAGCAACCGGATTTCTTTTGAAGGAGTTTATTATAAAAATATGATTTATGCTATTGGTCTTGAACTAAGATACCATACTCCATATAAAGCAGATAATTATTCTCCTTTTCTCGGCCAGTTTTTTTACCAGGATGGTTATACTATCAGTAACCGTCCTGAAGTAAACGCCTTTTTTAATTTTCGTATAAAAACCTTTAAAGCTTTTATAAGAACTGAAAATCTAAACACAATCGGAACAAATACCGGTAAAATAGGTTTAAATCAAAATAACCTTACAGCGCAGCACTATCCGCAGCAAGGTTTTTGGTTCAAATTAGGGATCTGGTGGACTTTTATAAATTAAAGTGATTCAAATTGAAAAAAATTGGAATAATTGATTGCATTTTTGATAAATCATAACACTAAGGTTAATCTTTCCGTGGCATTAGCTTTATCTTTAGCTAATTGCTCTTTTAATTGGTTTAGTCCGTCGAATTTAACTTCTCCACGTAAGTAATTGTATATATAAACACGCACATGTTGCCCATAAATATCTTCGTCAAAATTAAAAACATTTACTTCTATAGTTCGTTTGTTTCCGTTCACTGTAGGGCGCATACCAATATTCATCATCCCTTTCAATAGAGGCTCCTTTTGCCTAATCGTTAGTGTAACAGCATACACCCCATTTCCGGGCGCCAGTTTTTCTTCACCTTCTATTACTATGTTGGCAGTGGGATAGCCTATTGTTCTGCCTAATTTATTTCCTTCAACCACTTTTCCTTCAAAAAAATATTCGTATCCTAAAAATGTATTAGCTGTATTTATATCACTTTTCAGTAATGCTTCCCTTATTTTTGTAGAACTGATAGTCACATGATTTAAAACATGTTCCGGAATTTCTTTAACCTGGTAATTAAATTTCTCGCCCATTTTCTCCAGCAAATGATAATCCCCTAAACGATTTTTACCAAACTTGTGGTCGTAACCTGTAATAATAGTATGCGGATGAAATTTTTTTACAAGAAAGTTTTCAATATATTCTTCAGCAGTTTGATTTGCAAATTCATCATCAAAAGCTATCACTGCTAAATGCCCGACTCCTTTTTTATTTAATAATTCAATCTTTTCTTCTAAAGTATTTAGAATCTTTACATCTGATTTTCCGTGCGATACAATTTTTCTCGGATGGGGATAGAAAGTAATAATAACTGTTTCTCCTCCTATGTCAGCAGCCTCTTCTTTAAGCAGTTTAATTATTTGCTGATGACCCAGGTGAACTCCATCAAATGTTCCGATGGTTATAACTGCTTTTTTAAAATAAGGTAAATGCTGTAAATCTTTGTGAACCTGCATCATAATAAATGGAACAAAGCTAAGAGATTAAATGTTTAAATAGACCACGAAGCAGTTGCAGGTTACCAGTTACCAGTTACAGGAAAAATACAGGATGCCGGCTTTTTGATTGCAGAATAATGTTCATCCGGTTGCAGGTACGTCAATCGGTAATCTTCTGACTTTTAACTTGAAACCATAAAACTTGCAACTCTTGAAACTTGCAACTCTTGAAACTTGTAACCAGCAACCTACAACCAGTAACTAGTCCAACTGTCATCTGCTCCCTTTCCTTACATTTGCCTCAATAAATTGTTTTACAATGTCTTTATATGCTCAACGCGGGGTTTCGGCTCAGAAAGAAGAAGTGCATGCTGCAACAAAGCATCTTAGCCAGGGTCTGTTTCCTAATGCGTTTTGCAAAATTTACAGTGATTTTTTAGGCAACGATCCTGGTTGGGTAAATATTATGCATGCGGATGGCGCCGGCACAAAAAGTATTCTTGCTTATTTGTATTGGAAAGAAACCGGCGACATAAGTATATGGAAAGGAATTGCTCAGGATGCAGTAATTATGAATTTAGATGACTTGCTATGCGTTGGCATATACGATAACCTGTTATTTTCTTCAACCATTGACAGAAATAAACATCACATACCCGGAGAAGTACTTGAAGTCATTATAAACGGCACACAGGAGATATTTAACTGGTTAAAAGAATTTGGTATAAACATCCATTATCTTGGTGGCGAAACAGCAGATGTCGGTGATGCTGTAAGAACCATTGCTGTAAACGGAACCATGACAGCAAGATGGCCAAAACAGAAGCTGGTAACAAATGACAAAATACAACCTGGCGATGTAATAGTGGGTTTAGCAAGCTCAGGCCGGGCAAACTACGAAGCTGAATATAACAGCGGCATTGGCAGCAATGGCTTAACCAGTGCCCGACATGATGTATTGGAAAAAAAATATGCGAAAGCTTTTCCGCAAACGTATGAACCTCTATTAGATGATGATATCGTATATACTGGTAACTACGATTTAAAGGATGCAATAGAATCAGATGGAATTACAACAAATATTGGTAAGCTTCTTCTTAGTCCAACCCGTACTTATGCGCCTGTGGTTAAAAAAGTGCTTCAACAGAATTTCGAAGATGTACACGGTCTTATACACTGCAGTGGCGGTGGGCAAACAAAATGTATAAAGTATCTACCTGGTAATATGCGGATTGTAAAAGACAATTTATTTGAGCCTCCTGTCATTTTTGATATTGTTCAGAAAGCATCAAAATCAACTTTTAACGAAATGTACCAGGTGTTTAATATGGGCCATCGTCTTGAAATTTTCACAACCTCAGATAAGGCAAATGACATTATTTTTATTGCAAAACAATTTGATATTGAAGCCAAAGTAATAGGAAGGGTTGAGAAAGCAGATAATAAAGAGTTGATTTTGAAAGGAAGTTTTGGAGAAATAGAATTTTAAAGGAAGGATTTTCCTAAATTTGAATATGGCTCAAGCTATAAATATAAACGAGATACAGTTATTTAATCTTTTGAAAGCAAAGATTGGTGAAAAAGAGGCAGAAGCTTTAGTTGAATTTGTGAAAACATCTTCAAGCGAAGAACTTAAACATAATATTGATATCCTGGCTACACGAGAATTTGTGAAAGATGAAATTAAAAACGTGAGGGACGAAATCAGCAATGTTCGCTTAGAATTGAAAGAATTTAAATCAGAAATAATAAAATGGATGTTTATATTTTGGGTTGGTTCTATATTAACGACATTAGGCGCTCTTTTTGGGCTGGTTAAATTCTTTATTAAATAATTTTTCAACATTAACAGCTTTTTTCCCCGCTATAAAATATTATTGTTAGGCATTCCTGCGTTGAAATAATATTTTTGCCAACATAAATAATTGCAATGGCTGAATCAATCGTATCGCTGAACAATGCTAAAATATTTCAGGGGAGTAATCTTATTTTACAGGATGTAAATATTAATGTCAATAAAGGTGAATTTGTATACCTTGTTGGTAAAACAGGAACCGGAAAGAGCAGCCTGTTAAAAACATTGTATGGAGACCTGCCGTTAAAAGAAGGCGAGGGTATGGTGGCAGATTATGACCTGAAGCAAATGACCTGGAAAAAAGTTCCTTTCTTGCGCAGGTCACTGGGTGTCGTTTTCCAGGATTTTCAATTGCTTACAGACCGGAATGTACATGAGAATTTGAAGTTTGTTTTAAAGGCCACCGGCTGGAAGGATAATAGATTGATGGAAGAAAAGATAAATGATGTATTGGATAAAGTCGGATTAAGAAGCAAAGGCTTTAAAATGCCTTTTGAAATGAGCGGAGGAGAGCAGCAAAGGGTAGATATCGCCCGGGCCTTATTGAATTCTCCCAAGTTAGTACTTGCAGACGAACCCACGGGCAATCTCGATCCTGAGACAAGTGATGAAATTATGCAGCTATTATTTCAAATTTCCAAAGATTTCAACACAGCAGTTATTATGGCAACCCATGATTATATTGTCATTAACCGTTATCCTGCGCGAATGCTTAAGACAGAAAGAGGACAGGTATTTGATAGTGCATCAGTGGCTTCTTATTAGGAAAACTGTCTCGCAGAAATCGCTGAAAGCGCAGAAATTAACTAGTATAATATGATTTTGAATTTATTTTTTTACCTGTAGGGTATTCAGCGAGATAGTGCTTGCTGAAAGCGGAAAATTATTAGCAATATAATTTTTAGTTTTTTTCTGCGCTGTCTGCGTGAGACAAATCAAAAGTTGACAGGTATTTGATAGTGCATCAGTAGCTTCTTATTAGGGAAACTGTCTCGCAGAAATCGCTGAAAGCGCAGAAATCATTTTGTATAATAATATGATGTTGAATTTATTTTTTTGCTTATAGGGTATTTAGCGACATAGTGCTTGCGGAAGGCGGAAATTATTTAGCAATATAATTTTTAATTTTTTTCTGCGCTGTCTGCGTATTCAGCGAGAGACAAATCAAAAGTTTATCATTTGTATAATCTTTTCAAGATACTTCTGATCGGTCTTATCGAATAAATTATACTTCTCACTATCAACATCTAATACGGCAACTACTTCGTTATTTCTTATTATCGGTATGACGATTTCAGATTTTGACAAGCTGCTGCAGGCAATGTGCCCGGAAAACTTTTCTACATCCGGCACTATCAAAGGTGCTGCTTGCTGCCAGCATGTGCCGCAAACTCCTCTGCCCTTTTTTATTCGGGTACATGCAACAGGCCCCTGGAACGAACCTAATACCAATTCGTCTCGCTTAACAAGGTAAAATCCTACCCATAACCATCCAAATTGTTCTTTTAGTGCTGCAGCTATATTAGCCAGACTGGCAATCAAATCACTTTCTCCGGTAAGTAGACCTTCTATTTGCGGAATGAGCCCTGCATATTGTTCTTCTTTACTTCCATTGACTATATTAAAATCTTCAGCCATATATTTATTTAAAAGTCAAATATATTATTCATTTTCCGGCTATAAATTAAAGAGAAACTTTAAGGGATTTATAAATTAAATGTGGAAATATTCATCAGGATAATAAAAGATAGTGGTTCATTTTTTGCTATATTTACCTAAAAAATTTAGTATGGATAACAAAAACAACAATTCTAAAGAGCAGGAAACACCTAAATCAAATACAGTCAAAAATCCTAATGAATGGACAACAGGTGCAGAACCAATGACTGGTGCACAACAATCTTACCTAAAAACATTATCTGATGAAGCAGGTGAGGAATTGGATGAAAACCTTTCAAAAGCTGAAGCTTCAAAGAAAATAGATGAGTTACAGCATAAAACCGGCAGGGGATTGAACAATGCACAATAAGCACTATGAAAAATAATATTGATAGAGTTTGCCTCAACTACCAAAAAATTCTAACAATCGAGTAGGAAGGTAGCCATTATTTGGCTACCTGTCCTCTCACACCACCGTACGTACCGGTCAGGTATACGGCGGTGTGATTAAAGTGATTTACTCGTTTATATGCTTTCGTTGATTAAGCTCTTCTTACTTTTTACTTTCGGTTTCCGACCTATCCTCAAGTAAGTAGTTCTCTTACGTGGTTCGGCTTTTAACACCATCGATCAAACTTTACGCTTTCTCTCATTTTAATCATTCAGTCCTTCGTCCTTTTGTGAGCCCTCCACATTGCTCCGTTGCCTTGGGTTGTAGCTCGTTGCCGGCTTACTATGACCTCTGCTGACTTCTGATAATACCCTTCGCCGTTCTTTGTTCCGGCGGCGGTTGCCGCTTTGACATTCGCTCATATCGCCCACAGCTTATTATCAGATCTCTCAGGGTAGGGTTATACGCTTTCCATTCATGCAGCCTCTTCATTTACGTTAGTTTATGATCTTTCGTGCAGTATCGGGCTTCTGTTTGTTTGGCAACATCACCCATATCATCCCGCCTTGTATGAAGTTTCTGTTCGTAGGCTCGAACGTTTGCCGCCAGCTTCCTTCAGATTCCACCTCGCGATGGACACCCTTGCTCTTGGCTAACACTAAGTACTGCAACTCGTGTTCGGGACTTTCACCCTATAGCTTATAACCATGCCTGACACACCAAAAAAGCCTGGTTATCCAGGCTTTTTTGTCATATATTATCTTCAAAATTTTATGGTGTGCCTTCAGTTACATTGTCGTTACTATCACTTCCAAGACTGTAAGTGTTATTCTCTTCATCTTCTTCTCCGATTGCTTCCATAGGGTCATCTGCATCTGCACCTGCCGTATCAAGGTCTGCGCCTGAAACGCTTGTTGCAAGGCTTCCTTCATTTAGCAAATCTCCATCTGCATCCGTTTTGTCAAGTTCAGCTTGCCTTAAACGCGGATCATCTTCAACAGGCATATCTTCATCTGCTCTTCTCAAAAGAGTCCTTTCTGTTACAGATACATCTGCTTCATTGCCCATGACAAGATTAGCATCTTCATCACCTTCATCGTCATCAAAAAGACCAAGGCCCTCTTCATCATCAGAAGAAATAGTTACGTCATGCATCTCGCTGATGTTAGGGACTACAATGTTTTCCTGCCCGGGAATATCACTTACATCAGGAAGATCAATAACAAATGTTTCTGATTTCATTTTTTCCTCGTCCTGCGGGGAGTCATGTATATCTTCATTTAAAAAAGCGTTTTGCCTCGTTACACTAACATTGCTGTTTGCAGAGGGATTTACCGGGTTTTTCAAATTGTCAGTATTATCGTTAGGACTCATTGTTTTGTTTTGCTTAAATCTTAAAATTTTGTGCCACTCATGCTACCTCAAGACTGGCCTGTTTTAAAGCATCAGCGATGAGTACCTGGCTTTCTAACAAGGCCTCTGCATAAGGTTCATACAATACTCTCTCCGGTGGTTCATTTTCCCGTAACCGCGCATCCCATAACCCCGAGTTGTGCCAGGTAGTTAAGTTGTCCCAATCTGGCCGGTCAATAATAGGATAAATGCAGACACCATAAAAAGGTACACCCTGCTCTATAACAGCAGCAGTTTCTTCCGCTATCATATTCATCCATTGCGGACGGTCTTCTTTTGGATGACTGGTTTCGGTAAGGGCTAATGGTTTTTGATAACGCTCATATACCTCCATATATAAATCACGTAAAGGCATCCATCGGGGATCAGGAGGCATTTGTTTCCAGATCAGTGGTTCCCATACATCTATCTCCCACTGATTTAAATAATAAAAATTCAAACCTATGATATCAACATATTCAGGTTTTCCTCCTAACTCAGGACTCATAAAGCCTGAGAGTATATCCACTGCCTGGTATTGAAAGTTGTGCCATATAAGAGCGTGTTCAAGCCTTTCGGGAGGTGCATCAGGTTCAGCAACAGCATTTATTAAAGGTTCAGTAGTAAGAATTTTTACTGATGGGTCTTCTTCCCGCATTGCAGCTACTCCTTCTATGTAGGCCACCATCAATGCATATTTAACTTGCCATCCGTACCCGGTACAATACGGAGATGTGCCACAGACATCACCGCCGAGCCACGATAAGAAGCTAACCTCGTTTATGGGAGTGACTATAAGTGTTCCATAAGGATCGACCGAACGGTAAAATTTTACAAAAGCCCGGCAAAGCGACGAAAAACGACGGGCAAAAAGAGGATGCAAGGGAGTAAGATCATCAGGAAAACCAAAGTGACAGATATCCCACAGTTGTTGTACTCCATTTGCTTTTCCACGTTGCAGCATTAGTTTTACTGTGCTCCAGTCATATTGGTAGGGACGGGTTTCTACATGAGTCCATCTGATTCCTTCACGAACAGTAGCAATATTAAAAGATTTTAACCGTTTATAGTCCTCATCAATAAGCTGAAGATGACCTGTTTCGTTTAAAAGATCTACACGGTGTCCGAATGCATTAAGCTGGTCAGAACATTCAAAACCTGCCATCCAAAACGAACTAAAAGGATTATTCGACATAAAAAAATAAAGAGGCGAGGCCTGATTTTATATTATTTATAATTTTTTAACTACGTAACCAAACGCGATAAAATTATGTTTTTATAAATTATTTTACCGTTAATATTTTTTTACTGTTTGCAACTGATAATGTTATTTCTTTTTAGCCAAATGGTATAACATGTCTGGATGAGAAAAAGTTTTTTAGTATAAATAATCACGCCGTAAGTATTTTTGATGCTGCTTTTAGCCCGCTCGTTAATGCGGCTTCCACAGTTCCTGTTTCAGGTCCTTCATATAGTGCTTCTCCCGCAAAAAACAGCGTATTTTCTACAGGTTCCATTACAACTTTTCGGGCATCTGCAGTTTCCATAGCAGAGTAAGAGTAAGAACCAAGGGCAAAAGGATCATTTGCCCAATTGACAACTTTCCACCATTTTAATTTCTCTCTTAGAATATGGCTTTCAGTTTTAAAAATACTACTAAGTGAATCAAGGGCTTTTAGCATAATTACTTCATCCTTTTCGTTCTTCATTTTTTCTGCCTCCGGTCCTGATAACCAGCCAATGAGTAAAGGCTTATGTTGTGGCAATTGCGTCCACCAGGTAGGTATGGATAAGTCGGATAATATAAATTGAAAATTTGCCGTATTAATTTTTATCTGATTCTTTATGGTGTCGTCTTCCCAAAAAATTTCTTTAAATTCAAGCAGTATTTTTATAACACAACCAAACCCCATTTGCTTAGCTGCTTCGGCTTTTACCGTTATCGCCGGAGAGTAAAGTATTGCACCTTTTGTGTTTTCTTCTGCAAGCCAAACACCTAAGGGAACCGTAATGAGAGCTTTAAATGCGGCAAATCTGTTTTGTCTGTCATCAATAACTTCTACGTATCCTTTTCGCCACCTTATTTCTTTTACAACTGTTGATAACTGAATTATTGTCCCCACTTTTTTGCAACTTTCTGCTAGGTAATCTATCATTTTTCCATATCCGTCTGCAGGTCTGTATTGCTGCTCATCTTCATTTAGCCATTCTTTCAAAAAAGCTTTTGCACTCATTCGTTCTGTTTGGCCTGAATAATAACCTTCTATATAAGAAATAAGCGATTTTCTGAGATTCCTATATTTATCTTCTGCAAAAAATTGTTTTATAAATTCTGCAATACTAATATCTTCTTTTAAAGCCTTCAGGTGTTTTATTACCAGTTCCGCATTGGCAAAAAAATCATTTTCCAAACTCCAACGGCCGTCCCTTACCTGCCATACCTCGCCTTTGATTTCCTGCTTATCTATTCCTGCTTCTTTTAACAGATCAAATGTTACCTCGAGATTTCCATGAATGAATTCTGCACCTCCTTCAACAGGTATTGCTAATTGGTGATCATCAATTGTATATATGCGACCCCCCATGCGATTACGTGCTTCCAGTACACACACTTTAAAACCTGCACCTGATAATTTTTTTGCAGCCATTAAACCTGCAGCTCCTGCTCCAACGATAATAATATCCATAAATATTGATAGCGATTTATCTGTTTTTTTTGAATTAAAGGTAAACTTTTGTACCAGTAAGCACAGTAATGATAATACCTTTGTTGCCGGCAAAGCTCATTTGGGAGCTTTGTATACTGTACAGTTTGTTCCCCGATAATCCTTTTAGAAAATACAATTTTACCTGCTAATTAAAGTTGTAACTAAAAAACTGCAATAAAGAGAATTTTAAGCAGCCATTTCAATAACATCTTCGGCTTGCTTCAGGCGGAATCCTTAGCTTGCAACCAATCCCTTTTCAAAATAATCATGTTCTTAGAATTGAACGCAATTCTGTAAACCCCTTATCTTAGCAATTGTAAAAAAGGAAAATGGCAACTATACTGATCATTGATGATGAGAGAGCGATACGAAAAACCCTAAACGAAATACTGGGTTTTGAAGGATATAAAATAGAAGAAGCATCGGACGGAGAAGAAGGCCTGAAAAAGTTTCAGGCAGCAATCTATGATGTGGTTTTATGCGATATAAAAATGCCAAAGCTTGACGGAATAGAATTCTTAAGCAGGGCGTCAGCTATAAATCCTGATATCCCGATAATTATGATCAGCGGACACGGCAATATAGAAACCGCAGTAGAGGCTGTGAAAAAAGGAGCTTTTGATTTTATTTCAAAACCCCCTGATCTTAACCGTTTGCTCATTACTATTCGTAATGCTATAGATAAGACTGACCTTGTGAAAGAGGCCAAAGTTTTGAAGCGCAGGGTGAGCAAAGTGCAGGAGATGATAGGTGAAAGTGCAGCGATACAAAAAATAAAGGAAACTATTGAAAAAGTTGCCCCCACCGATGCAAGAGTAATGATCACAGGCGAGAACGGAAGCGGGAAAGAACTTGTGGCAAAATGGATACATGAAAAAAGTAACCGTCATGAAGGCCAACTGGTAGAAGTCAATTGTGCAGCTATACCGAGCGAACTGATAGAAAGTGAATTGTTTGGACATGAAAAAGGTTCGTTTACATCTGCAATAAAACAACGTATCGGCAAGTTTGAACAGGCTAATGGAGGAACTTTGTTCCTCGATGAAATAGGAGATATGAGCCTCAGTGCACAGGCAAAAGTATTACGTGCTTTGCAGGAAGGAAAAATAATGCGTGTCGGCGGTGAAAAAGAAATCGCTGTTGACGTAAGGGTAGTAGTGGCTACTAATAAAGATTTGCTGCAGGAAGTAGAAAATAAGAACTTCAGGTTAGACCTTTATCACCGGTTAAGTGTAATTATTATACATGTGCCTTCATTAAATGAAAGAAGAGAGGATATCCCCTTACTGGTAAATAAATTTTTAGAAGAAATTGCCGAGGACTACGGCCAGGCAAAAAAAGAAATGGATGCAAAAGCGCTTGAGGCTTTAACTCAACATAACTGGACGGGTAATATTCGCGAATTGAGAAATGTAGTAGAACGTTTGGTTATTCTTTCCGGTAAAACCATTACAGCAGAAGATATAACAAATTATGTAGCAATATAGAGAAAGCTTCGAGCTATTAGCCACGAGCTGCGAGCTTGGAAAAAACTGCGAGCTATGAGCTATGAGCTACGAGCGTGAGGAAGCTGCGAGCTATTAGCTACGAGCTACGAGCAAAAAAAGCTATTAGCCATTAGCTTCGGGTTATGAGCGGAAAAAGTTATGAGGCATTAGCTTCGAGCTCCTAACAAGAGAAGCTATGAGCTATGGGCTGAGCTTGGAGCCCGAGAAGCTAAGAGCTATTCGCCGCGAGTTCGGAGCTTTTGAGAAAGAGTTAGAGCCTCGTAATCTCGCAGTTTGTAACTCATAGCTCGTAGCTCGCAGCTAAAGGCTCGAAGCTCGTAGCTAAAGGCTCCAAGCTACTCATATGTAAACTCTACAATTTCGTTCATAGATTTTAAAAGCCGTACATTTTCCGGTATTTGGTTTACCTGCTCAACCTGTATTCCAGACATTATAATTTGCTTATCGGGAAAGCGTTTGCTAATCTTCCCGAGGTATTCGTCAGGCACAATACTGGTCAGGTTTGTAACAAGGTGAAAATAAAGATGGGTAAAAGGACAGCTTTGGCTATAGCTTTCAATCGTTTGCGCAGAAGTGTTACCGCCAAAATAAATGACCTTATTCTGGTTTTTTTTCAGAAGATAATGAATAAACTGTAATGGAAGTTCATGACGTTCGCGTTCTGGAGTAAATAAGAGTATTTTTTTCTTTTTATTATTTTTTACGAAGGGCAGATCGTCTATTGCTGCTGTCAGCTTTTGCCTAATAATATTACTTGTAAAATGTTCTTGTGCAGGAATAAGATGATCTGAAAGCCACAAAACGCCAATTTTTTCCTGAAAAGGATTTATTATATTTAAAATAGTTAATTCAATTCCCATTTTTTTCAATACTTCATCAAAAGTCAGTTCAAACCTCTCTTCATCCAGATCAATAGAAGCTTCGATCAATTCCTTTATATAAAACTCATTTCCATTATCTTTTGCCACCTTTGATAGAGCCAATTCTTTCATCTCCTCCGATTCGAGAGCAGCTATTTTTGAGATCTTAATTCCACTGTGGTATAAATAAGCGATTCTTAAGATTTGCTTTAAATTATCATTATCAAAAAATCTGTGATTGCTTTCTTTTCTTTGGGCTACGCCAATTCTGTAACGCTGTTCCCAAATGCGCCAGGTATGGGCTTTAATCCCACTGAGGTTTTCAATATCTTTTATAGTGAATTGATTCATTACAGGCAATAAAGTTAGATCTTTTTGAGAACCACGATTTTAAGGATTAAGCAAGATTATGAGGAAATAGGTTTACTTCAGCAATGAGCCCTTACACATATGTTATTATGGTGAAGCTTTAATATAACAAAATTTTACTTCAGCTTATTAGAAGTAATTATTAAAATACCGTTTCCTGTTACACTTTAAAAGTAAAACTATATAAAATAATGATTTTTCTTTAAGAAAACTTTTCTGTTACCCATCTTTAGCAGACGGATTATAATGTTACATTTGCCCACTTCAAAAACTACCTTATGGGTTGGATACTTTTTATTGTTGGTACACTTGGCTGGCATATTGGTATGTACGGCATGTTTAAAAAGGCAGGTATAGAGCCCTGGAAAGCGCTTGTTCCGTTTTATAATACCTGGTGCATTGTCAACAAAACCAATATTCGAAAAATTTGGTTTTGGCTGCAGTTTATCCCTATTGCCGGGCAGTTTATCACCATTTGGATAACCATCATTTTCGTAATGCATTTCGCAAAGTTTTCTCTGTTAGATCATATTGCTACTGTCTTTTTCCCTTTTGTTTATTTCCCTTATTTAGGTTACTCTTCTAAAGAGAAATATGCAGGTCATGAGGTAATAAAACGATACCATAAAAGTGTAACAAGAGAGTGGATAGATGCTGCTGTCTTTGCTGTGGTGGCTGCAACAATCATTCGCACATTCGTTTTTGAGGCATATACCATTCCTACGGAAAGTATGGAAAGGACGTTATTGGTAAATGATTTTCTATTTGTAAATAAAATGAGT